>Ga0302122_10002470_pt1 | contig 11525 bp, 6 predicted proteins | sample CB21_SCM_MG_FD_203115 | JGI IMG/M metagenome (GOLD analysis project Ga0302122, IMG submission 203115) | Marine microbial communities from Western Arctic Ocean, Canada - CB21_SCM | ecosystem: Environmental > Aquatic > Marine > Oceanic | place: Canada: Western Arctic Ocean | collected 2017-09-28
CCTGCGCGTGCTCAACACGAACATCGATGGCCGGCGGAAGGTCATGTACGCCGTGACGGCCATCCCCGGCGTCGGCCGCCGCTTCGCGAACGTGGTCTGCAAGAAGGCGGCCGTCGACGCGCACAAGCGCGCCGGCGAGCTCACGGCCGACGAAGTCGAGAAGCTCGTGGCCATCATCCAGAACCCGAAGCAGTTCAAGATCCCGCCCTGGTTCCTCAACCGGCAGAAGGACTACAAGACGGGCAAGTACTCGCAGGCCTTCGCCAACACGCTGCACACCACGCTGCGCTCCGACCTGGAGCGGCTCAAGAAGATCCGCGCCCACCGCGGCCTGCGCCACTACTGGAACATCCGCGTGCGCGGCCAGCACACGAAGTCCACGGGCCGGCGCGGCAAGACGATGGCGGCGGTGAAGAAGTAGGGCGGCGGTCCTAAAAAGAAACTATCTTACTAACTCCTCAGAGCCGGGGGACTGCGTCGCCGTCGCCCGCTGGCTCACAATCCCATATGAGTTGCCAATGAACTCAGTTTCCACATTACACACTACCCCGCCGCCGCTGCGACCGCCTTCTCGAGGAGCTTCGCCCGGAGCGCGTCGCACTTCGCGTCGATGGCGTCCTCGTCCACGCCGTCCTCCTCCTCGAGCTCGTCCCGCAGCTCCATGATCGACAGCTCGACCTCGCGCTTCGCCTCGCGGGAGAGCTCCACCTTCGGCTTGAGGCCCGGCGGGGGGGCGGCGTCGGCCTCCTCGTCGACGCGCGCCAGTCCCGGCGGGGGGCCGGCGTCGGCCTCCTCGTCGACGCGCGCCCGCTTTTCCGTGGGAATGGCGAACTCGTCGTCATCATCAGCGGCCTGGCGCTTCGCCTCCCTTACCAAAGAAGCGCCGTCCGCGAAGGCGTTGCCCGTCGCGCCGGTCTTCTCGCGCGCGGCGCGCTCCGCGCTCGCCACGGCGAGCCACTCGTCGCCGTCCGTGATGGAGGCGGAGCCGACCTTGGGCGCGCTCCGGTTATCTTTTTCGCGCTGCGCCTTGTGCTGGTTGATGATGCGCGTCGAGGCGCTGGAGCCCGTCGCGGAGACGCCGTGCCAGCGGAGGCCGCCGCCCATCTGGGACATACTGAAGCCGCGATGAGCTCAAGCGCCGGCTCTTGGTGGTCTGAGCAGCAGTAGTTAGTTACTAGTCGCTGTGTCTAGCTATAGCAGCATTCACGGCCAGTTAAATAGCCGGCAATGAACACAGTCGTAAAAATAAAAATAAACCCGTATAGACGTTTTTTTTTCGCTTTTTCGCGTGTCGCGTGTCGCGTTGTCTTACACGGGACATCAGGCGTTGCTGCTGCAGAAGACCTCGTACAACAGTAACACGAACCGGACACGCCTAGTCACAAACAGCCACGGAACCGAACGCACGTGGAACCAGGCAGTCATGGCGCCGCGGCCGCTGAGCGTGGTCGTCCCCACCTACGACGAGACGGACAACCTGCGCCCGCTCACGATGCGGCTCTTCGCCGCGACGCGCAAAGCGGGCATCGCCTGCGACTTGTTGTTCGCGGACGACGAGAGCCCCGGGTCCCCAGCGTCGCGGGCGATCGTGCAAGCGCTGCAACAGGAGGGCTACGCCGTGCGCCTGGAGACGCGGGCCCGGAGCCAGGGCCGGGGCCTGTCTTCCGCGGTACTGCTGGGCTTCGCGCGGGCCGCGCACGAGACGGTCGTGTGCATGGACGCGGATCTGCAGCACGAGCCCGAGAGCGTGCCCGCGGTGGCCCTGCCGGTCCTGGAGGGCCGGGCGGACTTCAGCGTCGGGTCGCGGCATGTGGGCGGCGGCGGCATTGGGTTCGCGTGGTCCGCGGTGCGCGTCGTCATCTCTTCGGGCGCCACGCTCTTGGCGCGGCCTTTGTGCGCGTCCACGGACCCCATGAGCGGCTTCTTCTGCACGACCAAACGGGTGCTCGCGCGGGGCGAGCCGCGGCCCCGGGGCTTCAAGATCGGCCTCGAGGTCATGGTGCGCTGCCGGTGTACGACCGTGGCGGACGTGCCGATCACCTTTCGGGAAAGGGAAGCGGGCGAGTCCAAGCTCAGCGCGAAGCAGAACGTGGAGTACGTGCAGCAGCTCGCGGGTCTCTACTGGTTCGCGTGGCGGGGCGAGGTCTTGGTGGTGCTGGTCGTCGCCTTAGTCCTGGCCGCGTACGGCGCGTCGCTGGTCCTAAGTTTTTAATCTACTAGTATGGCGCCAGGCCGGTACTAAAAACCCTGTCATTACACGTCCCCCGCCTCGACGGGCCCCGCGGCCTCGCCGGCCTCCGCCCCGTCCTCCGAGGGCCCGTCGTCGAAGTCGTCCGCGTCCGACGCGACGTCGATGTCGTCGTAGCCGCCCGAGCCTGAGGACGAGGACAGGTCCTCGGAGAGCGTCTCCGCGTCCTCCTCCTCCGGTGTGTCCTCGACGGGCGGCGCCGAGGTGCCCTGGGGCCGCGCCAGCCAGGGGTGCGCCAGGGCCTCCTGGAGCGTGCACCGCGCGCCCGGCGCGAACTCGAGCAAGGGCCGCAAGAAGGAGGCGATCTCGCGCGCGTCCGCCGGGTCCATGTGGTACTTCTGGTTCAGTACTTTTTCGATGTCCCAGAAGCGCAGCTGGTGGATGTGCTTGAGCTCGCCTCTACGTGTAAAAAAGCGCCGAGCGCGAGACGCCGTGGCCAGCTTCTTGGGATACCGTCCGAGCAATTCCTGCATCTGGGCCAGGTGGTCTTCATCCCGATCGTAATCCCCACCGGCTCGAGGGTCGAACAACAAGTCCCCCGTGAGTAACTCAAAAACCACACACGCCAAGGACCAGACGTCCGCGGACGTGTCGTACGGCGCCCCCACGATCACTTCCGGCGAGCGGTACTGCCGCGTCTGGATATCCTCGGTAAAGTGCTTGTGCCGCCAGCAGGCGTTGCCCAGGTCCACGACAGCGACCTCCGCGTCGCACAAAGCCGCCAAATCGTCGGGCACGCCGTCGTCCTCCGCCGGTTCGTCCATAGGCGGCGGCGGCAGGGCGCTTAAGAGCGCGGGCGTGTCCACTTCTTCCAATGTGGGCGACTGCATGGGCACGGGCGGTAATGCATCCGGCGTCGGCGGCGCGCCGCCCTCCTCGGGCGGCGCGGCCCGCCGCGCCGCCAATTGGAGCCGCCGCGTGAGGGGCTTCGGCCGCGCCACGCGGTCGTCGGACGGGGGGCACGCTTGTAGGCTCCCCAGGTCCACGCCCACCAGCCCGGCGAAGGACTCCCGCGCGTCCGCGAAGGCTCTGAGCTCAGAACACGCGTCCTTGCCCGCGTTGGGCCCGCAGGACATGAACCGGAGACCCGGCGCCTTGCTCTCCAGGAAGCCGAGGACCACCAGGGCTTTGCTTGGATCAAACCGCACGGTCCACGCGCTTAAAAGCGTAGGATCGGCCAGGCCCTCTTCATATGAAGCTGTTTTCGACGCGCAGTTCAAAGCTAAAGCAGCGGCGCGCGCCAGGACGCGGTCGGCCTGGGGTTCCCTCCCATCCCCTCTTACCGCAAAAACCGCCTGTTCCTCCCCATTACTGTCTAGACAACACCGCCACTGGGCCCGGTCCAGAGCCTCGGGCATCTGCTTCCTGCGGTGGTCCGGGCCCAGGGCGCCATAAATTCTGGCCCAGGGCGCGACGAAGGCCACGCGGGCCCGTAACGAAGTCTCGTCGACGTGGTCGCAGGGTCTCAGAACCATCCGCGACAGCTCGTCCGTCAAGGGCTCCGGCATCGCGGCTAGGGCGTCGTCCTCGAAGTTCGCCGCGAGCGGACCGGTTAAGGACGACGACCGCGCCTGGGTACCGTCGGGCAAGCGCAGCACCTCGAAGGGCTCACCCGTTTCTTCTTCGTTCGCGCCCTTCTTCCGTTGTTTCTGCCGCTGCTTCTTCAGCTTCTTTTTTAGTTTCTTCCGTTCATCCGCCGTCATGTCCTTCTCGAGCTTCACTTCCTGGACGGGCACCGTGTTCGTTCGCTCCCGTAGCACGACGGGTCTAGGTGCCCGCGCGCGCTTCAGAAGCACGTTCTCGGGTTTCAGGTCCGTGTGAATGATAGCGCACTTTCTATGTAAAAAGTCCAATCCTAAACAGATCTGCTTCGTCATGGCGCGCACGGCGTCCACGGGCAGGCCGTGGTACTCGGACTTGCGGATGACACTTAAAAGATTCACTCCTAGTAATTCAAAAACCATGCACACGTGCCTTCCGTTCGGGCCTTGATGTTCGAAGTGGTCCAGTAAGCGCACGATTCGACTCGATGCGATGCTGGGATCGTCGCCCGTTCGGTCCCAGCCCTTGGCCTCGTCGTCCGCGACGCGCCGCGCGTGTCGCAGCAAGTCGATCTCATCTAAAGCAGCATCGGCGTAGTGCGCCGCGCTCTTCTGCACCTTGAGAGCGACCAAGGGTCCACTCCCATCGTCCGCGTCCTTGCAGGCCCAGACAGTAGAAAAGTGCCCCCAGCCCAACTTTTCGACCACAGTGTACCGCGCGTGGAACACGTCCCCGACTCGCACGGGGTGGTAGCCGCCCGGCCGGTAGCCCTCGCTGCCTTCCCCGTCTAATTCTGACACGTCGCTCCGAGACGTGGTCGAGGCCGCGCTGCTGTTGTCCTCGTCATAGGCTTCATCAAAATCGTCCTCGCTGCGGTACTCGATGGTCTCGTGCTCGGCCTTCTCTTCGCGAGGTGCGGCCTGCGCGGCCGGCGGCTTGCGGTTCTTGCCGCCGCGGCGCTTCCTAGCCATGGCCGGAGTTTCCTGAGTCACGCAGGCGCGCGTCGCGTAGGTTGTCGGGCAGCGCTTAGCCTTGCGTGCTGGCGCGGAGCTTCCGCACAGGTTCCGCAGCTCAGACGGCTGGCTCGTGCTATCGCGCGTGGCTGCTTTATCGAAGTCGCTCTTCTTATTTGAAAAATTAGCCGGGTTTCAAAAACCCGCACAGCGAGGCGTTTAAACTTTCTACGTATTTCATAAATTCACATTACTCAAGACAAGCTCAGCAGCCGCCCCGCTGCGTCGCAGACCGCGCCCTCCCGCCGCGTGAGCAAGTACGTCGTCTCGAAGAAGAAGTCGCAGCCGCGCTCGCGCCACGCGGGCTCGACGGGCATGCGGTCCTCGCGCTTGAGCACTTCGATATCGAAGTGCTCGGAGAACAGGCGGTCGACCTCAGCGCGCTCGATGGAATGCGGCGGCCCGAGGCGCCCGTCCGCGAAAGGCGGGTGCTCGACGCTCACGAACAGCAACTTCCCTCCCGGCCGTATTTTCTGTCGCAGCACCTCTGCGTAGGCCTCCCGGTCCGCGGGCGCGACGGTCACCAAGCCGCCCCGATCAAAGGCAGCGTCCACGAGCGGACACGAGAAGTTGCCGAGGAAGTCGCCCGTATGCCACGTCACCCTCGCGCGGCCGCCGTCAGGCTTCGGCAGCCGCACAATATGCATGGTCGCCAGGGCCTGGCGCGCGTCTCCTTCATAATCATCACATCCGTGGCCCGCGATTTTCCGCGCTTCGTCGGCGCCATAGGTCTCTTTGAAGGCGTCGAGCGCCGCCGGCACGCCCTCGACCGCGACGACGCTGTGGCCGCGCCACGCTAAATAAGCTATGTCGTGGGATGCGCCGGCCAGCGGCACGAGCACGCGCGAGCTCTTATCCGGCAGCAGCCGGTCCTCGAACTCCGCCAGGCACGGATGCACGGTCTTGCCTAGTTCCCAGCCGCGCGTGGAGCCTTCCCAGCGTTTTTGCCAGCGCGCGAGGCGGTCCTCGCCGTCGCTCCGGCAGCTTTGCTGCAGGGCCAGCGACGCCGCGATGCTTGCGGCAGCGCGGGGCAGCACGCGGAGCATCATCTATTTACTACTGCGCAAGACGAAGACAAGGAAAAAGAGACCGCCTATGCCGCAGACGCTCAAAGCGACGGCTCGCCACACGTTGTAGGCCGCAGTGGCGGCTGCGATGACTAGGTCTTCGTTGCTGTCGAGGTGGTCGGCGGCGCCGGCTTCGACGTCGTCGAGACCTTGCGGCTTGTACGTGTGCAGGTAGGCAGCTTCGCGCGGAGTGAGATCAGGCGTGAAGCGTCGACTCATGCGTGCTGCGAGCACTGCGGGCCCTGACTCGGTCAGGCAATGAGCACAGCACTCACGGCCGAGGGCGTCGAAACAACAGCTCGAGGCTTCCGGGCGCAGGGAAGGGATCCAGAGCTTTGATCTTCTAGCGTTGTGTAACGCAGTCAGCGTGTTCATGAGCTTGTACGTGAGCAAAAAAACCCGCTCCAACCCCGAGAGATCCAAGAGCAAGCTGAAGAGCACGGCAGACGCCCCAGACTTCCCAAGAGCAACAATGAGACGAATCACATAGATAGTTTACAACCACAGAGAAGACTACTACACCGCCTCCGCCGACCGCGTAGAGGTCTGGTCTCCCGACCACAGCCTCGGCGACCCGCTCTCCGAATGCCACACGGACCAGAGCGTGTTGTCGCTATCCACGGTGAGCGGCGAGTCCGGGTTCATAGATTCGCCATCATCAACCCTCGCTCCCAGCGGCGCGACGCCGCGGCGACAGGCCGACCGGACAAGGATCGCCAGGAGCAGGACGCGCGCGACGAGTATGTTCAAGAGTATTGTCGCGACGGCGGCCCCGACGCGGTCCTCAAACGCTTCAAAGCCAAAGTGCTCCACAACGACATCCCCGTCGCTGCAGATGGCGGGATGCGCCAGCGGGTCGCAGTCGAACGGCCGGTCCTCGAAGAGGTAGAACACCATCAATCCCATCGCGTTCGCCCCGGGTAAAAGCTTCGCAATGCCCCTCCAGAAGGGGGGCATCTGCGAAAGCGGCACCACGACGCCGGCCAACAAAAAAGTGATAAAGTTGTACACTCCGGAGAGGGCGATGCCACACAGCGCCGATGATTTGGGCTGCGGCAGGTAGTAGAAGAGTGAGCCCGCCGCGTGGAACGCGTGCTGCGCCAGCAGGAACACGACGAGGACGGGCGCGAGCCGCCCCGGCGGTCCCAGTGCGCAGCCCGCGTACGTCGCTAGAAAGTAGGGCGTCGCGCTCGAGGTGACAACCAACACGTCCCGCCCGCACACGAACAGCCAGTGCGCGACCGAGCTGTCGTACTGCGAGGCCGCGTTCCGTTCATAGCGCTTCCACTCGATGGGGCACGTGCCGCAGTTCGCTTGAAAGTTGGAAATGCCGCATAATGTGGTGAGCCCCACGAACAAAATGAAGACGACGTCGCCGCCCTCCGCCGTCGACGCCGGCTCCCGGGGAGCGTCGACGCGATCGAACAGCGTCACGAGCACCAGCGCCAGCATCAGGGCCGTCAACACGTAGCCGAACACCTGTCCCGCCCCGGCCGCGCGGTAGAAGCGCATGGCCTTGAGCGACGCGGTCCGGAGGCCTCGCGCGTCGAGCGCCGGAGTCGCATCCCCAGCTGGGACGGCCGCGGCCTCCGCGAATACGGGCGGTGGAGCGAAGACGTCGCTGCCCCGGAGCGCGTCGCCGAGCAGCACGTCCGCGGGGTTCGCCGCCAGGTCGGACCGCCGCGGCCGAAGCGCGGCGACGGCGGCGCAGATGGCCTGGGGCGAGGCCACGTCGCAGCCCGCGCCTCCGGGTCGCACGGCGATTACCTGATCGAAGAGGGCGAAGAGCTCGGCCGCGGGCTGGTGCAAAACGACGACCACCGCGAGGCCCCGCCGAGCGAGCTGTCCGGCACCTACGGTGAGCGCCAGCGCCGTGCCGGCGTCTTGCCCCGTCGTGAGTTCATCAAGGCAGAGAATGGACGGCAGCACCAACAACCGAATCGCGACGAGTAGTCGCCGGTACAAACCTTCGGACAACCGGTCGACCCTCGTGCCGTCGTGGGCCCGCAGCCCCGTCTCCAGCGCCACCGCCGCCGCGCGCTGGAGGCGGGCCGCGCTGGAGGCATTGAGCGCAGGAATGGTCAGCGCGTAGAACCGTAGCTGCTCGCCGCACGTCAGCGCGCTCGAGAGGGGTACTTCGCTCGCGAAGGACGAGTACTGCGATCGCGCCGCCGCCCAGGCGCGCGACCGCGGCGTCGCCCTACCTTCGCCGCCGTACTCGGTGACGCGCAGCCGCCCAGTCGCTTTCAAGCCGTGTAGCGCCTCGCGACCCGCCAGGACCTTCAACAACGTCGTCTTGCCCGAGCCACTCGGTCCAACTATGGCCGTTAGCGTCGCTGGCGCCACGGTGCCGTGGAGGCCCCAAACGATCCGCCTCGGTTCGCCGCACCACGACGTCGCTCCGATCGCGATACCTTTGAACTGGATGCCGACACGCGTTGCGGGCAGCTCGTCCGGATTCGTGCCCGCGGATGAGCGCATCATGTGTCCGGCGGCATAGCGCTCGATCGCTGCCGCGACCTCAGCGTGTTGCGGAGACGCAGGGTCGTCTTCGGCCGCGGGCAGTGCGCCGCCTTGCGACGCGTCGTCGTCAAAGGGGCGAGCGACCGGCCGGTGCGAGGTCCAGTCCGAGCGGTCGCGCAGCGGCGTCATCGGCGACAGCTCCAGGCCCGACATGTCGCGCGTCGACAGGCGCGAGACCGAGGAGCCCCGTGAGAGGCGCCGGGACCTGTCATCGAGTGATTTCGAGCTCACGAGGTGGATGATGCTGCGCCGGAGTGCTTGTTCAACCGACGGATCGAGCTGTTCAAGCGCCACCAGAGTGGCGACGTCGCCCCACTCTCGCGCGCCGGTCGCCACCAGGAGCAACGCCAGTACCGCCGGAACAAGCAAGAACACAATACCGATCGTAGCGAGGCCCGGCCGCGTCGCGTCGCGCTCGAGGCCATAGGGCGGGGATGCCGCGGAGCAGTAGGCAGTGACTCGCTTGCCCGATCGCGCCTCGGATCTACATTTGTCGGAGTCAGGGCCCAGGTGGGGACAGTGGACGATCGGGTCCAGCAACGCGAGTTGTAAATGCATCTGGCGGCATGCGCGCGTGTCGCCGCTGAAGAAGCCGCCGGCGCCTGCGCGCGTTGGACCGTCGACTGCGCCGCCACCTCGACGCCATCGACGCGATTTGTTGCGAAGATTTTCGGACACCGCGTGGCGCCGTCTAGACAGGCACCGGGAACGGTCTCACTGAGGTAGCCTACGCAGGTGTCCACGGAGTCGTAGGGGAAGAGCGTCCCAGGGCAATACGCCAGCGCCGTGCCGCACAGGACGGAGGGCGTCATTGAGATCTGGCTCATGAACTCGTAGGTTGGGCGGCTGAACTCAGTGTACGTCAAGCGGTAGGCTTGGCCTGGATCATCAGAAAACCCAAGCTTCAGGATCGTGGTTTCGTTTGGTTGCCCGTCGAGCGTCTCGCCGTTGAAGCCGGCGGCCGTGCGCCAGGTGTAGTTCACCACCCAATCGTCACCGGGCGTGATGCTCACGATATGTATCGGCGAGTGAAGGAACGATTCGCCGTTAAACTTCGGCGACAGCGTGTAGGCGTACTCGATGAACTCATTTCGCCCGATGTATGCACCGATGTGGGGCTGCCAGTACTCGATGTCGGCGTGGCAGATGGCCGTCATCTCGGCATCCCAGCGAAGCGTGTCGTCTTCGTACGTCAGGCCCCAGTCGATCAGCTTCGTTAGCTGTATCGCCGTGGCTTCTCTATCGGCGTCGACAAAGCACGACGGCAGCGCCGCGCCGCACTCCTCCGCGACGCGGTAGGCGCTGTACTCACCCGCCCACACGTTGAGCGCCGCGTAACCCGAGGAGTTCCGCACGCCTGCGGCGCACCAGACGCTCTCATCTAATAATTTGTACGCAGCGCAGCAGTCTTCATAGGGCCACTCGTGCGGCGCGGTGGCGTTTGAATGACACGCGGTCGTTAAATTTTGCAGCGGACCCGCGTATGCGGCACAAGATAGCAGCAGGGTCAGCCACAACCGCGGCATCGCGCGGCCGCAGCGGCTGTAAAAAATGGAAATGGTAATGTTGCGCGGCCGCAGCAACTGTAAAAATTGGTCCTGTAACGTTGCGCCCTATTCCGCAGGTGAGATTTTAATTCTTGGTAAAAACCCGCACGCGGGGAGCGTGTTCTAGCAAGAGTCATAATTTTGCGCCACATATCCCAGTTACGCGAGCAGGAGCCACGGGTCATCTAAACCCAGGGCGCCCACCCCTCGTACATGTGGCAGAGCACGGCCGGGTCCGTCGCCGTCGCCACGAGTCCGTCTATATTCGCTGCGTCGGCGTACGTTGCGAGCTTCTCTCGCGTCGTCGCGAGCGCGTCCTCGGCGGCCTTCTCGCGCGTCGTCGACGGCGCGCGCGGCAACGCCGGCTGGGAGTCCTCGTCTTCGGAGTCCGAGAGCGACGAGAGCGGCGGCGCGCGCTTCAGGTCCCGGGCCACGGCGTCGTCGAGCGCGAGGCCGCCCAGGGCGCCGCGGTCCGCGAGCCGTAACAAGCGCGCGATGAGCGTCGAGACGCCGGTCCGGTCGATCGCTGTTAAATCGCGCACCGCCTCGACAAGCTCCGGCGGGGGCTTCACGTCCACCATCGCCTCGGCCTTCTCCCCAAACACTCTGGTGGTAGAATCGACGCGCTGGCGGTGGAAGGGGAGCGTTTTCGTGGCGTGCTGCCCCTTCTCGAAGGCCTCCAGATCCTCCACGGCGAGGACCACGGCCTCGCCCTCCGTGATGACCAGCTTGGACGAGCTCGCGTCCGCCCGCTCTAATTCAAAGAAGCGCGCCTCGAGTTCAAAGGCTTCCGCGGCGGCGACCTCGTCCACGAATAAGCCGCGCAGGTCCGCCGTCCGCTGGCGCAGCGCGCTCCAGATGCGGCCGTCGCCCGCCTGGCGCTCCCGCAGTTTCCGCTTGGCGAAGCGCACCTTGCGCGCGGCGTTGCCCAGCGCACCTTTGCTGGCGGTGGCCTTGCGCTCGCGCTCGCGCAGACCGGCCAGGCGGGCCTGGGCCGCGGCGTGGGCCGCGTCCGCGGCGTCCCCGATCTGGCTGCCGGCGTTCATGTATGCCTGGGCCTGGTTGAGGGCGTTCATGGCATCATTCGCGTCCTCCCGCTCGAACGCGAGGCCGACGCCGCCTAGGTCGCTTAAAGAAGACGCGACGTCGCAGGTCTGGATGGCCTCACCGAGCCACCTCCGCACTTCGAGGACGGCCTCCCTTCTAGCATCGATGCGCTGCGCCCAGGACCCGTCGCCCGCGGGCACGCGGGGCTGCAACTCGTCCAGGAGCCCGAGGGCCCCGAAGGGCTGCGCACCGTCAAGCGCGTGGAGCCCGTTCTCCAGGGCCTGGCGCGCCCCGGCGATGCTCTGCAGCGCGGCCTCGCCCAGGTGGAGGCGGTCCCTACACCGTTGCAGCGCGCGGAACGCCGCGCCCTGCAGCGGCAGCTGGGCCCGCGCCTGGACCGCGTGCGCGGCCTGGGTCACCTCGACGCCGCGCCGGCTGCTCAGCTCGTCGCATCGTAACTCGAAGTTCGCACAGCGGCGCTGCAGATGCTGCAGGATCATATTTAGTGCATCGCGGTCGCCGAGCTGGTGCCTCAACT
>Ga0302122_10002476_pt1 | contig 11514 bp, 7 predicted proteins | sample CB21_SCM_MG_FD_203115 | JGI IMG/M metagenome (GOLD analysis project Ga0302122, IMG submission 203115) | Marine microbial communities from Western Arctic Ocean, Canada - CB21_SCM | ecosystem: Environmental > Aquatic > Marine > Oceanic | place: Canada: Western Arctic Ocean | collected 2017-09-28
GCCCGTCTCGCGCGCGTAGACGCCGGCGCGCCACGACTGCACGGACTCGGCGCCGGGGATCGACAGCACGACGGCGTCCTCGGACGTCTTTGCGAGGACGCCGGCGTGCTGGTCCCGCGACGCGGAGAGCGTGCGTTTCGCGCGCTTGAGGTGGTCCGGGAGCGACGCCATGCGCTCGGCCACGAGCGAGGCGGCCACCCACGGCGCGCCGACGGCGCGCGCGCCCGCCGCCAGCGACCGCTTGCAGGCCTCGGGCCTGCGCTCGGAGCCGGGCGGCTCCCGCTTCGCGGCCTTCTCGCACGCCCGCCAGAACACTTGCGCGTAGGGCCCGTGCTCCAGCGCCGCGAGGACGATGGCCGCCAGGCGCGCGTGGTCGGGGCCCCGCCGCGCGGGCGCGACCCCCTCGGCGGCCGGCGCGGCGACCGCGCCACCCAAGACCCGCTTGGCATCGATCACGGCGTACCGCCGGCCGCGGCCGTCCACTTTCACGGCGCCCACGGCCGCGCCCGCCGCCCGGACCCAGGCCTTGCCGTCGAAGACGCACCAGGGGGCTTCGACGTCTGCCGGGTCCTCGGCCGGGTCGTAGGCCACGGCCGCGCCCGTCGGGGCGCCCGGCGTGCTCCCGACGAGCCACATGCCTTTCGCGGGCACGCGCCACAGGTAGGACTTGGGGCCGTCCCGATCGGCCTTCTCGCAGCGCGCGTAGCACCGGCCCCCGTGGTCCTCGACGCGCTTGTAGACGCCCGTGCGCCACTGCTGGGGCGCGGCGCTCGCGGGCAGGGTCACGGCGACGTGGTCCGTCTCGGACGTGGGGGGGGCGTCGAGCATGACGGCGTCCCGGTAGAACCGCTCGATGGCCGCCTCGCCGCCGCCGCCTGCGTGGGAGACGGTTTCGCACGCACGCGGGGTCACCACCCACGGTGTACACGGTGTCGCGTCGAGCACTGTGCATGGAAGGCGCCGGACGCCGGTAGGGCACCGGGCGCGACGGCCGCCACGATCTTCAACCGCGCCTCGCGGTAGTGGCCCCAGTCGCTGCGCTGCGTCGCGTCCAGGACGTTGAACTTATGCCGCCACGTCGGAAAGTGACAGAACGGGTAGTGGAGCAGGACCAGGCCCCGCGCGCCGTCCTGGGCGTCGTTCCGGGCCGCGTCGCCGCGCGCACTGCCAAAAAAGTGCACGCCGCAGGGCTTGAGGCCCGGCTCACTTAATCGCCCGGCGGACTTGCCGTTCCAGTAGCTGAGAAAGGGCGCCGTCGTGTTATCCGCGCCCGACGCGGGGTTGCCGCCGTGGACGTAGTAGCGCGCGTCGGGGTGCTTTTGTACAGAAGTCCCGTCCGCGTGTAGAGAAACCCGGAGCTTGAAGTGCGTCTCCTCTTCGAAGAAGTTGTAGGGCGCCTTGATGTCCTCGAAGGTCCGTCTTACTTCTAAATTGTCCAGGCGCAGGTTGAAGGTCGTACTACGCGCGCGCGCCACGACCTCGGACAGATCCTCCTTACCCGTCAAATGCAAGAGTTCATCATCATCAATATGGAACAGCCAGTCAGTGGCCTGGGCTCGCGCCCGCCGGATGGCGTCGTGCGCGTCGCGCTCCTGCATAGAGACCACGTCGACCGCGCCGGCCCCCTTCTGGTGCGCCAGGGCCGGCAGCGCCAGGACGCACCGATCTAAACCCAGCTTTTCGAGGTTCGATTGCACCTTCTCCAACAATGGCGACGGCCTATTCAAACCGTTCGTCCCCGGCTTCTTCTGCTCGACGAGCGTGCTGTCGTGGACGTACAGGAAGATCGTGTCCACGCCCAGGGCCACGTGGTAGCGCGCCCACCAGCAGAGCGTGTCTATACCCGTGCCGGCGCAGGACGTCGTGCAGATGGCGCAGCGCGCGGGCGGGGCCCCGCGCGGCGTACAGGTCGCGGCGGCGGCCCGGGCGGCGGCCTCCATTCCGGTGGGTGGTGCCGCGTCCGTCGCCGCTGCGGACGCGTTCGGGCTGCCCGAAAGTGCTGGGGATGCCGTGCACACGAGCTCACGCTGGGGGCGGCGGCGGGCGAGGTGGCGCGCGCCGCGGCGGCCGTCTGGTGGGCGAGTCGACGTCTATAGCTAGTTTCAATTAGGAACAGACTGGATCATAAGCAAGCAAACAAACCGTACAGCTGTACGCCCGCGCTGGGCGGCCGCGCGCGTCGGATCGCTCCCGGGCCGCGTGGCACCCCTGGGGCTGACCGAGGCCTCAGATACGCTGTTCTTCGCAGGAAATATATATGGTTTCAAAACGGGTTTTTCAAAAGCGCGCTTGCTTTTTGCAGTCTACGCACAGCATCTCTGCACGCACTTGCTCATACAATCGCTGCCGTGCATCGCCAGGGCAAAGCGCGCCACAATATCGAGCAACACGCACCTCCTGCATTGCTTGGGTTGCTGCGCGCCAGAGAGCCGTGGACGCACACGCAACGCCATGGACTTCCGCGCCGCCGCCGCGTACGCGGGCCCCTTGCCCGGCTCCGTCTTCACGACGAGGAACGGGCGGACCGGCTACTACGCGGACCCGCTCCAACCGAAAACGGGCGCGGCCATCGACGCCATCCTAGACCAGGCCGACGACGCGGACGTCGACGAGATCGACGAACAAGCCGTCAAGAAGCTGCTGCTGGCCCTCGAGAAGCGGATCACGAGAAATGCACAGTTACGGGTCAAATATAGCGACCGGCCCGCCAAGTTTCTGGAGTCCGAGGTGGACCTCGACGACGCCGTGAAGGCGCTGGGCCTGTGCGCCGCGGCGCCGGAGTTCTACGGCGAGTTCGCGCGGCTCGACGGCGTGGCGTCCGTCGTGTCGCTGCTCGCGCACGAGAACGCGGACATCGCCGGTTCAGCCATCGCGCTATTGTTCGACCTGACCGACGCCGACGACGCCGTCGGGGACGACGCACAGGGGGGGCATCGGGCCCTCGTGGCGGCCCTCGTCACGTGCGACGGCCTCGCGACGCTCGCCCAAGCTTTAGATCGCTTCGACGAAGCCGTGGCCGAAGAAGCGCAGGCGCGCCACCACGCCCTGGGCGTGTTCGAGCACGTCGTCGAGCACGACGGCGTGGTGGAGCCGGCCTGCGCCACGCTGGGACCGTGGCTCGCCAAGCGCATCGTGGCCAAGCGGGGCGACGACGCTGTCAAGCTCTACGCGGCCGAGGTCCTCAGCATCCTCTGCGGGCGGTCCGACGCCTGCGCCTCGACGCTCGCGTCCCCGGAGACCATAGACGCGCTGCTCTGGGCCTGTGCGAAATATAAGAAGGCGGACCCCGCGGGCCCCGACGACGAGGAGCTGCTGGAGAACCTGTTCCAGAGCCTGACGGCCCTGTTGAACGGCGCGCCGCAGACGGCGGTCCCCGAATTCGTCAGAGCAGAAGGCGTCGAGCTCATGCTTAGATGTTTGAGCGAGGGCCGGGCCAGTGCCGCGCCCGCGTTACGTGTTTTAGCCGCTTCTTTAGAACACCCCCGCGAAGATTCGACGGAGGAGGCGACGGGCGCGCCGCGGCGGGTCCTCGCCGCGGACGGCATGCGCCACCTGTTCCCCGCATTGATGGGGCGGGGCGCCGCGCGGGGCACGCTCTTAGGGTCGTCGGAGCGCCGCGCCAAGAAGCGCCGGAAGCGAAGGCGGGGCGACGACCAAAAAGCATTGGATGAGCACGTCGTGGCTTGTTTGGCGTCTCTATGCCTGTACGCCGCGCACGACGACGCGCCGGACCAGGCGCGGCCGCGGCTGGTGCGGAAGTTCCTGGAAGGCGACCAGGAGAAAGTAAAGCGCGTGCTGGAGCGGTACGCGTTCTATATGCGCGAGGTCATCCTGGTCGAGTCTAGCGAGGATCCCCTGGAGACGCTGGCGCGGGCCCTGGGCGCGGGCCTGCACGCGCTGCGGCTCTGCGGCGTCCTGCTCGCCTTCTGCGCGGTCTTCGCGCCGGCGTGCCGCCCCATGCTGGTGGAGGGCCTCGGTTCAAAAGGCGTCGGCGAGCTGGCGAACTGCGTGGCGGACCTGGCGGACGCCGTGCACGATGGCAATGCGGCCGTCGGCGGGGCCCAAGTGGAGCGGGCCCGGGTCCTGCGCACCTGGGCGGGCGCAGTCGCGGCGCTCGCGCCGGAGGCGCCGTCGTAAGTTAGTGTTGTGGCTCTCAATTTCTTCGGAGGCGGGGGCCAGCAGAACGTTTCAGACGACGCCTTTGTCCCCCAGTCCCACGAGGAACTTCAGGACGGGGTCGGGCCGTCGGGCGGCCGCGGTTCGCGAGGCTCCGCAGACTCAACACCTGCTTGTGGTGTTCGTGGAGGCCTCGGGGAATTGAAAACCCCGTGCACCTGCACCCTGCACCTGCACCTGCTCCTGCTCACATAATATAAAACAATAAACAACAATAAAACAATAAAACAATAATATAAAACGGGTTTTGCTTTTGGTCGTGAGCTCAACGTCTCACGACGGCGGCGCGGTGTCAAGCTTAACCCGTCTCGGTATTTATTCGTGCATTAATCGCCGAGCTGGAGCATTATGGCATCAGTGAGGCCACCTTTAAGTAAGGGCCATAATCGGTCACAATAATCCCAAAGAGCGACGCCGCGGGCCTCGCGACGGCGTGTTTTTGTGTGGGCTACCTGCACCGCTGAGTGTCCTCGAAATGGACCGCGGGCGCCGGGAATTTCAACGCAATGCTCCTCTTTGTCGACGCCGCCACGCGGCGCGGGCTCCAGATCTACTCGGACGAAAGCGACCCCGCGTTCAAAAAGCACCTCGCCAAGAGCCGCAACGCCTACGGGGAGCTGGTCCGAAGTTCAGTGGCCCGCGAGGAGGTGGCGAGAACGCTCACATTAAAGTTCCGCGCCCGCGACAACTCGAGCATGGTCAAGGTCCAGGTCTACGTCCCGTTTCCATCGCCCGGGCGCAACACGAAGCTGCCCTTGGTCGTCTACTACCACGGCGGTGGATTCGTGGTCATGTCGGCCCACGCGTATGAGCATAACGCGCGAGCCATGGCCAACGCGGTCGGCGCGATCGTGGCCGTCGTCGACTACCGCCTGGCCCCGGAGCACAAGTACCCCGCGGCCCACGACGACGCGTTGGATGGGCTGCGCAAGGCGGCGGAGTGGTGCCGCCGCGACGACCGCTGCGACATCTCTCGTGTGGCGCTAGCTGGCGACTCGGCGGGAGGACACCTCGCGGCGGCGACGGCCCTGGACGCCTGGGAATTGGAAATGGACGGCACCCTCCCCTCGGGATTAAAAGCGCAGGTACTCCTGGTGCCGATAGTGGCGCCCTTCTTATCGCTCCCGTCGCACCTCCGCCGACTGGACGACCCCATACTGGGCCGCGGCCTCCTGAACTGGTTCTGGAGCCGCTACCTTGGTGACGCATCCCGCGACACGTGCGACCCGCGCCTCCATCTATTGCGGCGCGAGAAGGCCTTTTGGCAGGCGGTGCCGCCCGCGATTGTCGTGACGGGACACTTCGACCCAGTGTCGGACGAGGGCGAAGACTACGCGCGGCACCTTCACACGAAGAACGTCTCGGTCTACGCAGCGCGGCGCCTCGAAGCCCACGTGCAGTTCGCGCCGAGCACGCTCGGCTGGACCCACGGAGCGCTCAAGGCGCTGCTCAACGGCGACGCCGTGCCGCCGTGCTGCTAGGGTACATTAAAATTAGTCCTCGGCGTCGAGCCGCGCCCCACCCACGCTGTCCACCAGGACCCGGAGCTTGCCGTGGCACGCGCCTGCCGCGACGATCTGCCGCGTCAGGGGCGTGTACTTTTCGCCGTCGGCATCCGTGATGGTCCCGCCGGCCTCCTCGACCAGTAATGCGCCGGCCGCGGTATCCCACGCCGCCAGGTCGCACTCGAAGTAAGCCGCGCCGCGGCCCGCGGCCACGTACGCGAGCATGATCGCGGCGGAGCCGAGGAGCCGCATCGTCCGCGCGTGCGGCGCCACGGCGGCGATGCCCCGCAGCGAGGGTTTGAGTGCCCTAATGCCCGGCGGCGCGCCGGCGTAGACGATGGCGTCTTCCAGCGCGTTCGCCGAGACCTTGAGCGGCGTCCGCACGCCCTGGGTCTCGACCCAGGCGCCGCTCCCGCGCGCCGCGCCGAAGAGCTCGTCCCGGAACGGGTCGTAGACGGCGCCCGCGACCACTTTCACGATGCCGCCGTGGCATTCGACCGCAGCGACGGACGTGGCCGAGAGCGGGATGGCGTCCACGAAGTTCGCCGTGCCGTCGATGGGGTCCACGGCCCACACCAAACCGTCCGCCGCGAAGGCGCGCTCGGCGGCTCGCTTCGCCGCGTCCGCGCCCGGCGCCACGTCCTCCTCCCCGAGCAGGCGGGACCCCGGCGCGCGCTTCTCAAGGATCGCCGCGGCCACGTCCTGGCAGGCGACGTCCGTTTTGGTCAGCAGATCCTTGGCGTTCGCCTTGCTCTTGTCCACCGCCCGCGCTTCACTACTCGCGGACCGGATGAGCGCGCCCGCGGCCTTGGCGGCCTCGCAGGCGTGGTCGAGGTAGCGCTCGTAGGGTGTCGCGCGGTGGCGGAGGGCGTAGGAGAAGGGTGTCGGCGCGAAGGCGGCGCTCCGGGCCACCAGCAGGAGTGCGCCTCGCATCCATGCCATGCTCTGCGCAGTGAATGCCGATCTACGCACGACGAGCTGGTCACTGTTATGAATGGATGAGTTGTATTTAACGCGTAGCAATGTCAACAAGGAAGTCGTGTGCGTTACGTGCGCTGCGATGGAAGACAATTGTGCACCGTAGCACCGTGACAGCTGGCGGTCGACCGGCAGAGGGCAAATTAAGGCAAAAATCGATTCAGAGCGTAAAACCCGCACAGAAAACCCGTTTTGAGGTTTGATTCCACCCCGGAGGCCTCGGCCACTGGCCGACGACGGGCGGCTCCCCGCAGGCTTCCCGGGCGCCCCACGGGTGGCGCCCCAAAGGGGCCAGATCATCTGGTGCCAAGCTTTTTGCCGCATCGACGCCAATCTCAGACCGGGCCAGAGCAAACGGTCACCGGCGCATCGACACCAAGGGCAGACCGTGACCGAGCAACCGGTGGTTGCCGTCGACCAACAGCGCCGGCAGCCCCGGCCCCAGCGGTGCCACTCCCAAAAGGACCGCCATGGTCGAGGACGCCGCCGCCGCTCGCAAGAAGGCCGCCATCGAGGCGCTGCTCTTCAGCCCCACGCCCTCCGAGGAGCAGGCGCAAGCCAGTGCGCGCCGGACGAGCGAGGCGGACCTCGCCGCGCTGCAAGCCTCTTTGGGCGCGGCCCGCGAGTCGCGGCCGCGGTCGACCGCGCGAAGCAGAAGACGCTCGCAGGCGCGCCAGCGGAGCCTGAGCCGGAGCCGCGTGGACCCCGCGACGATCCTGGCCTCGAAGGCGGCGCTCGCGCGCGACGTCGAGGCCCTCGAGGAGGGGCCGCGGCGGCGGCGGGAGCGCCTCGTGACGCGGCCCGCGCGCACGCCCTCGCCGCTCGACGCCCATGCCCGTTCCGAGAGCCCGGCGCGCGCGGCGCCGGCGGTCACGGAGCAACGCCCGGACGGCGCGCTGTCGGTCGTATTGATCGGCGGCCCGGGCTCGGGCAAGACCGTGGCGTGCCGGACCTACGCCCGCGGCGTCTCCGAGCTACGACCGGCGCCCACCCTGGGAGTGGAGGCCTACGCCGCGCCCGCGCCCCGGGGCCTCAAGCTCAAGAGCGTCAAGCTCTGGGACACGAGCGGCGACGCGCGCTTCGCCACGCAGACGGACCAGCTGGTGAAGGTGGCCGACGCCGTCTTAGTGCTCTACGCATGTCAAAGCGGCTTCGCCGACGCGCACGACCGGCTGCTGCGGGCCTGTCAGGAGTCGCCCCCTCACGCCATCGTCGTCCTCGTGGCCACGACGCTGAAAAAGCGCATAACGGACGACGTGGAGGCGACGGAGCTGGCCCTGGCCGCCGGCGCCGACTTCCGGACATTGCGGTGTGCGGACCGCCAGCAAGTCGCGGCGCTCTTCCGGGACGTGCTCCAGGCGGCGGGCGAGAAGCGGAGATTAGTACGGGGGCCCGCCCCGAACGATTCAACGCTGCGCAGCGCCCGCGCGCGGGAGGTGCTCGGCTACGGTGTGGGGTTCCTCGTGCTGGTGGGCGTTCTTCTTAAGAACTAAGGCTACTTAGGACACTGCGCCAGGAAGTCGGATCTAGACGCCGTCGCCACGGGCGAGGCCCCGACCTGGCCCTCGTTTTGGGCGAGGCGTTTGTTAACTCCGCGGTGGGAGTCCCAATCAAACGTCTGGCGGAAGATCCAGGGGATCACGTCCGACGCTGGCAAAGGCTCCATCAGGAGCTTGGGCCCGCCGCTGGTCAAGGGTAATTTCGGCCCGCCGTACGGCATGCTCCGGTGCTTCGGGACCGTGGTATGTCCGTCCCGCAGCCTTTTCGCGGCGTCGCTCAGGAAGAACTCCGGCGCGTCGTCCGAGCACCGCACCTTCCACACGTGCTTGCCCTTGATGGGCTTGGGCGGCCGCCCGTCGTAGCGCGCGTGAGGGTCGTGGCCGTCGACGACGGGGTTGTGCATGAAGGGCGGCATCTCGTCCGAGATGGCCGAGCTGCAGACCCGCCGGCCGTAGCCGCCCGAGGCCGCCTTGAGGCCCGTCCAGGGCGTCTTCGTGACCTTCATCCACCGCGGCTTGATGAGGTCCCCGCCCACGTACAAATCCTGGACCTCCTTGGTCTTCTCGCCGATGCGCCGGGCCTGGCGCTCGAGGTAGGCGTTGCCGCTCAGGTCGCAGGTCTTGACCGTGGCGTCTTTCGTCGTCTGCGTGCGGCCCGTGCGCGGCGTCCGACCCGTGCGCGGCGTGCGGTTCGTGCGGCCGCCGCCCGTACGCGGCGTGCGGGCGGACATGCTGCGCGGGACCGGTGCGCGGGGCACGCCGGGTGGGCAAGCGCCCGGGACGGGGGAGCCGACGGGTGCAGCGGGGCAACCTGGTGGGCGCGTGAGGACCGCAGAGGCCCGGGTGGGCAAGCGCCCGGAAGCTGAGCCGACGGGTGCAGCGGGGCAGCCCGGGGGGCGCGCGAGGACCACGGAGAGCCGTAGCGCTGTTTTTGAAGTGCCGGGTTTTCGAAGAAGCAACCGCGCATCCGCCGCGAGCTTTCTGCGGCCCCGCGAGGCGCTGGACCGCCCGGCGCGCGCCGCCGGAGGGACCGGTTTGGCCCAAGGAGCTCGCGCGCGCACCGTCGAGCCGATCGTACGTACCCAAAAGGCCTTCCCGCCGAGGAGTGACCGGGCCGCGGCCCGCTCCCCGAGGTGGGCAGGGCAGCCGGCGGGCACCGCGCCGTCGAGCCGCGGCGCTGCCCCGGCCGGCGCGCCCAGCGAGGCCAAGGCCAAGGCGTGGTGCGGCCCCCGGGGCGTGCGGCCGGTCCCGCCATGCCCATGCTGCCGCGAAACTGCCGCCGACACTAGGATCATTTCGGACCCGCTCTAACCCAACTCTCGCCCAACCCTAAACCTAACCCTAGTCTACTCCTAATCCTAACCCTTACTCGGATCGAATCCTAACCCCAACCTCGCGACAGATAAAAAAAGTCGAGTCGGTCATTCCGATTCTGACTGTTTCCATCTCACCTCATCGCTAAATCGCCAAATCACCAGACCAAAAAAAGTCGAGCCGGTCACTCCGATTCTCACTCTTCGTGGTACCAAGGAGCGTGGGGCGGCTGGTTGAAGGAGGTTGCGTCATCAAACATACCATACATATCCGTCACGTCATTGGACACGTCCCAATCATTGAGCGGCTGGTTAAAGGAGGTTGCGTCACAAAACATACAAGCCATAACCTTCACATTGGAAACGTTCCAACTATTGAGCGGCTGGTTGAAGGAGGTTGCGTCTTGAAACATACGATACATATTCGTCACATTGGACACGTTCCAATCATTGAGCGGCTGGTTGAAGGAGGTTGCGCCCCAAAACATAGCGTACATATTCCGCACTTTGGACACGTTCCATTTGTTACCCGATGTGTTGAGGGGCTGGTTGAAGGATTCTGCGTTATAAAACATACGGCTCATTTTCCTCACTTTGGACACGTTCCACTTATTGAGGGGCTGGTTGAAGGAGCTTGCTTCTTCAAACATATCAGACATATCCGTCACATTGGACACGTTCCAATCATTGAGCGGCTGGTTGAAGGCGGTTGCGTTACGAAACATACGACCCATATCCGTCACTTTGGACACGTCCCAATTGCTAATTTCGCCGTATTTTTCCACAATTCTTTTTTTTCTATCTCCGCCGGCGACATAATATTTAACGGCGCGACGCAGCGTCTTGTTTGTAAAAGGGGGGATGAGTAGCGGATGCAATTTTCCAATTTCCTTGACGACATTTCGGGGCAGGCGCCGCAGAGCAATCAACAGTCGTTCTTGCTGTCTCTGCGGCTGCTGTCGTCTTTTCATGACGCCACCGCGCATCTTTTTTGTGTTGCGCGCACGTGTATCACGAGCCGGGGGACTTCGCGCCCAGGCACTACGCGTCCTTGATGAACGCGTCCCCCGCCTGCCGCCCGCCGCAGGTCAGCCACCGCATCTGCTCCTCGGCCACCTTCATCATGTACTCCTTCGTAAAGCCGCAGACGAACCGCTTGTCCTTCTTAATGAGACGCCACGGCTCCGCCTTCTTGGCCTCGTAAACGTCGAGGTATTGGCGAATGGACGCGTCGACGCACCGGGGGTCGCCCGCGAGCGCCGGCTTGGCGCCCGTTATGTGGGCCGGCGGCGCGAAGAACGGGCGCAAGGCCTCGAACGGCACGTCGGAGCCCTTCTTGTTGCCCACACCCTTCGACGTGTGGACCTTGGTCCTATTATTCCGCCGCGTCAGGCCCGGCTCCCTGACCTGACCCTCCTTGCCGTTGAACGTGCAGGGGTTGGCCACGCGCGTGTGCGGCGAGGCGGATAGCACGCGCTTCAGGCGCCGGTAGATGCACAGGTTCATGAACGGTACGCCTAACGAAAGCACCGACAGGCCGATGGCTGCGCCCTTGATGTACTTGACCGGCAGCCCGAACTTCCTTGATAAGGGTATAGAGGCGGCCGAGACCATCAATGACAGGAAGATGAGGCACACGTAGATGTGGTTGACCTGGAAGGTCGCCAGAAAACTCTCGTTCTGCGATAATCTAGGAACCATCAAGACCAGCGTGAAGCCGATGGCCACGACGTTCGCCAAAAACTCCTCGAACTGCTCCGAGAAGACCACATTTAAAGCGTTCGCAAACAACGCAAAGATGATGGGCGCGATCGTCTCGAGAAAGGGCTGCCGCGCGTCCCTATACAAATAAAACGTCACCCTCACCTTCGGCGTGTAGAAGGGCTTTTTACCATCGACGCCGTCGCCGTCCGCCTGGTACTCGACTGTTGGCGAGGAGTTCATGATCTCCCACTTCTTCATTTCATCCATTTTTGAAGGGGAGTCGTAGTCCCGCACGCGCACCAAATTCCAGAAGTCCTTCACGTGGCACAAGATGGACGG
>Ga0302122_10002481_pt1 | contig 11504 bp, 12 predicted proteins | sample CB21_SCM_MG_FD_203115 | JGI IMG/M metagenome (GOLD analysis project Ga0302122, IMG submission 203115) | Marine microbial communities from Western Arctic Ocean, Canada - CB21_SCM | ecosystem: Environmental > Aquatic > Marine > Oceanic | place: Canada: Western Arctic Ocean | collected 2017-09-28
ACTGACCATCATGAGGCTGTCGCAGGCGGTTGTAGGAATAGTTTCCGGATTACTATTTGCTGTGATGGCGGTAGGCTTGTTGAGCATGGAAGTGCTGTTCGTAATTTTCTTGGTCCTCGGTATTTTTTTGGCGATCCTTATGCCGGCCCGGGTGGCCTTGGTGCCGAGTCTGGTCGGCCCGGAAAACCTTCATTCTGCTATCGCTATCAATTCCCTGGTGGCGCATGCTGGTCGGCTGGTCGGCCCGGCCATTGGGGGCCTCATTATTTTGCAATGGGGCATTGCCGCTTCGTTTGCTTTCAGTGCTACCGCCTTCCTGGTTTTCTCGGTTGCCCTGTGGATGGTGCGGGTGAAGCCTGGAGAATCAAAATCGAAGAAAAAAAGCGGCGTCATCAACGATATCGTCGCGGGTGTTGCCTATGCCCGGCATCACCCCGGTCTCGGGCCACTGATGCTAACGATGCTTGTCACGTCGACAATCGGACGGCCTTTTTCAGCCCTATTTCCAGGGTTTTCCGGCGCTGTATTCGATCGCGGCGCGGAAGGGTTGGCGATATTGACTGCCGTGCTTGGTGCAGGGGCTCTGGTTGGCGGTATTTTTCTGGCGCGCCGCTCGGGCATTGCCGGGCTAACAAAGGTTTTTCTCTTCAACATGGCGGCTATTGGTGGCTGCCTCGTCGTCTTTGGCGCCCTCGATAATTTTCATCTGGGCGTGGTTGTTGTCGCTGCCATGGGGGCCTGCATGCTGATCAACAGCGCGGCCTCGCAGACACTTATTCAGCACTCCGTTGACGAGGACATGCGCGGTCGGACTTCTAGCATGTACGGCGTCGTTCAACGCGGCGGCCAGGCCTTTGGCGCCCTCTTTCTTGGCATCAGTGGCGACTTCATTGGCCTTCAGAAAACAGTTATCATCGCTGGGCTGATCTGTCTGGCTTTCTGGCTCTGGTCGCTGCTGCGGTCCCGGTCGATGATATCGGGGTTGGAAGGGGAGGGTGAAGCCCTCCGACGAGATCTATAGCCGTCCCTGCGATATGCGCAAACAGCGGATCAACCACCTCCACGTAATCCTCCGTCGCCATAAACAAACTGCGGCCTAGAAGCCCGGCGTTGAAAACCACTTCGGCATTATCACGGATGGCCGCATCGGCGATGACCGACAGATCGGGGCTAAAGGAAAACGGGGGCACTGCGCCCATAACGCAGCCGGTTATGGCCTCGGCTTCCTCGGGCGGAGCGAAGCGGCCTTTTTGGGCACCGAGGGCTGTCAGTAATCTTTTCATCTCGAGCTGACGATTTCCGGGCACGACGGCCAGTACCATGCGCCGGCCCCGCCCGCCTCCACGGATAACGATGACCAGGGCTTTTAAGGCTTGCGATGGATTGTTGCCGCGAATGGCGCTGACCATCGCGGAGCGTCCCTCGGCTTGGTGCTCAAGTATTCGGTAAGCAACGCCGCGATCGTTGAGTAAGGTAATAATTTTTTTGTACGTGGATGCGGTCAGGCGGAGTTCACCCACACTGACCGCGATGACGCAGCAGATGATCGGCGAGCACGCAGGCCATCATAGCTTCGCCGACCGGCACGGCGCGGATGCCGACACAGGGGTCGTGTCGGCCCTTGGTGAGAATTTCAGTTTCCTCACCTTTGGTGGTCACGGTGTGGCGTGGCGTTAGGATCGAACTGGTAGGCTTAACAACAAAGCGTGCTACCACGTCCTGGCCTGAAGAAATGCCACCGAGGATGCCGCCGGCGTGGTTCGAGTGGAACGTTATGTTGCCGTCGTTTCCCATGCTCATTTCGTCACCATTGTCTTCGCCGCTCAGCGCCGCGACCGAGAATCCGTCGCCGATCTCTACGCCCTTGACTGCGTTGATTGACATCAGCGCAAGGGCGAGGTCGCTATCGAGCTTGCCATAGACTGGGGCGCCCCATCCGGCCGGTACGCCGCTGGCGCAAAGCTCGATGATGGCGCCAACCGATGAGCCAGATTTGCGTACACCGTCGAGATAGCTTTCCCAAGTTTTGGCCATGTCTGGGTCGGGGCACCAGAAGTCATTATTCGGCACGGCGCCCCAGTCCCACGTCTCCCGGTCGATAGGGTGCTTGCCCATCTGGGTTAGTGCGCCACGGATAACGATATCGTCGCCTAGAACTTTGCGCGCCACAGCCCCCGCTGCCACCCGGCAGGCGGTTTCGCGAGCACTTGACCGGCCGCCACCGCGATAATCGCGCAGCCCATATTTGGCATGATAGGTGTAATCCGCGTGGCCGGGGCGGAATTTATCCTTGATTTCGGAATAGTCCTTGGACCGTGCGTCTTGATTCCGGATCAATAGGCCGATGGGTGTGCCCATGGTAATGCCTTCGAAGGTACCTGACAGGATCTCCACCGTATCGGGCTCGCGCCGCTGGGTGGTATGGCGCGATTGGCCAGGGCGGCGCTTGTCGAGGTAGCCTTGGATGTCTTCTTCTGTCAGGGCAATACCAGGCGGTGTGCCGTCGACGACGCAGCCGATGGCCGGGCCGTGGCTCTCGCCGAAAGTAGTGACGCGGAATAGGGTGCCGAAGCTATTGGCCGACATGGCCGGACCTCAGCCCTCGTCCGGCTTGTTATTGTCGGCAACCGAGATATCCGGCGCATCGACCGCCTTCATGCCAACAATGTTATAACCGGCATCAACATGGTGGGTCTCCCCCGTCACGCCACCTGATAGGGAGCTCAATAGATAGAGTCCAGCGCCGCCAATATCTTCCAGGGTGACATTGCGGCGCAGCGGCGAGTTATACTCGTTCCATTTAAGAATATAGCGGAAGTCACCGATGCCCGATGCCGCTAGGGTTTTCATCGGTCCCGCAGATAGGGCGTTGATGCGGATGCCGTCTTTGCCTAGGTCCTCGGCGAGATAGCGCACGCTGGCTTCCAATGCCGCCTTGGCGACACCCATGACATTATAGTGGGGCATGACTCGTTCTGACCCGGCGTAGGTCAGCGTCACCATGCTCCCGCCCTGGGTCATCAGGGGCGCAGCGCGACGCGCCAGCGCCGTGAACGAGTAGCATGAGATATCCATGGTCTGCATGAAGTTATCGTGGGTGGTATCGAGGTATAGCCCCTTGAGCTGGTCCTTGTTGGAATAGGCGATAGCATGCAGCAGGCCATCGAGCTGGCCCCACTTTTTTCCGACTTCTGCGAACACCGCGTCCATCGAGGCTTCGTCGGTGACGTCGCAAGGGAGGACAAGCGTACTGCCGAGGGATGCCGCCAATGGCCGTACCCGCTTTTCCAGGGCATCTCCTTGAAAGGTGAACGCTAGCTCGCAGCCATTGGCGTGCAACGCCTGGGCAATGCCCCAAGCAATTGAGCGATTATTGGCGACGCCCATTATCAGGGCCTTCTTGCCCCTCATCAGCGGCGCGTATTCTGGCATTGGCATCCTCGGCTCGCGGGTGTTGGCAATTGTGGCGAAAAAGTTATGTCCCGAGGAGAGTAGCCAACAGCTCGCTCCGTCACTCTCCACCCAGCCGTACAGTTGTACGGTAAACAGGTATCTTGCCTTATAGGAAGGCGGCTGAGGCGTCAATTGCGCTAGGGGAGGGGAGGTAGGGGGAAACGAGTATATATTGAGGCTATGCTGATGATTTAGTGACCCTATCCGGCGATTTTTGCGTCAGGTCACGCCACTGGCCTTACCGATGCTTATTCATGCCACTTGCCTCCCCTATTGCGTTCGGAAGGCGGTCAGATTTTGTTGTAGGCACTTTTCGACGCCCTTGTATTGATCTTGGTAGTAGTCGCTTGCCGGGCGCGGCGTAAAGAACTTCAGCCATAGCCGTACTAGATGGCGTTTTTTGCGCTTGTCGTCGTCGTCGTGGAACGCGGTCCGGCCGTGCAGCACTGTGTAATTGCTGACGAACTGGATATCGCCGGGCTGAAGCTCCATATTGAACACCAGTGACGGGTCGTTTATGGCCTTATCCATACAGGCCAGCGCCGCTGCTTGCTCGGGTGTCAGAGTCGTATACGGCGAGTCGATGGCTTTCTGTATTGTATTGCGGCGAAACGAGCAGCTCAATACGCCGTCCGTCACGTCGAACACCGGGCCGTTCCAGGTCTTAATTGCACCGGCGGCCTCGACAACTATGTAGGGCAGGCCTTCATAGAGCAGCGGCAGAAATTCAGGATTCTGGGCTAGAATCGCGTTGTGCACCGACATCGAGCTGACGATCCGGCTTACTCCGCCTGAGCGCCCCTGGCGTAGACACAATAGAGAAGTCATGTCGGCCCGGTCGACGTGAAAAGCTAGTGAGGCATTCGTCTGATAGCCGCGTGTTCGTGTTGCCGTCAGGTCACCAATGGCGTGGTTGAAGACGTGCCCTAGCATATCGCCATAGACATTCTGTGAAACTGCGCGACCGAAATGCGTGCCTATTCCCCATTTCATCAGGAATACGTCGTCGTCGTCGTAGCGTTCTACGGGGATGCCGCGCAGTAGCGTGAACCCGCGTCCGGTCCTTACGTCGCTTTCGAGCTTAGTAAGGAGTGGCCCTAATACCGGCAGTGGGAAATCCGACCGAGAAATGTCCAACAATTTCCCGGCCCAGCCGCGCACTCCGAGCAAGGCACGGTGAAGATCGTCGATCTCCGCTTCCGTCAGAACATGAACCCAATCGTCGGTTGCCTCAACCTCTGAGCGGGTCCAGGCACTAGCTTGTGTAATGGGAAGGCGATAGATGTCTGGTGCTGTCATTTAAAGCTATCCTGTGGCGGAGACTTGAACGTTACCGCTGTAATCTTTTTCACTCTATCATGCATAGCTGTAACGGGTTCGTGCCAGCATCTTCGCCAGTAGGGTCGTCCAAGAAAAAGCTGGGCGTTGATGAATATGCCTGTTTCGTGGTCAATCAAAATCAGAAGCACGACCGCCCCCTGCCTCTATGTCCGCTGCTGGGAGTACAGCGGGCATCTTCGTCTTATTATTGAATGTTCAAGTCATTAGCGTGATAGGGTTCCGAGCTGAGACGTGACCTGCTGGACGAGGTGGGCGTCAGACAGAAGCGGTTTCTGGGGCTTGCTTGATTTTTTGCGCATTCTCGGGCGCAATCCTTTGGTGGGCTGGTCGCACTAATGCGTCCGGACATGGGCCACCGGCACCTGCTGGTCTGATCAGTTTTAGAAGGAGGATGCGGTTTTGTTGCGGATTATGACACTCGCTGATGGCGTGAAGTCTTCACTCGATAATGGGCGTGGTGAGAAAATAAAGTTGGTCGATGAGCGGCTCGGAACAACCGCTATCGATCTGCATCACAATACGCTGCATCCGGGTGGGCCTAATGGGCGTTACCATCGCCACACGAAATCCGACAATGTCTATATCGTCATGTCTGGAACCGGCGACCTAGTGGCAGATGGTAAAACCCACACGGTTACTAAAGGCCAGATTATTTTTATTCCCGCCGGCATGCCGCATGGCCTGAACAATCCCCATAGCGAGCCTTTCGAGATTTTCGAGATATACGCGCCCGCGGGCCCGGAATTTGATTTTACGATCGTTGAGGCGGACGAAGCAGATCGTGACTAGAAAATTGCAACGGGGCTTTGACTGAGTGAAATTGTAAACATAGTTGTAATTTCCAGCATTATTATTGAGGTAATCAACGATTGTTGGTGACGCGCGTCTCGACCGACCCCCCCCTTATGGAGAAGACAAGCCGATGGCAGCGAATGAAGGCGTCCTGTTTGTTCCTCATGCTGAAACCGTTGATCTATTGACGGTAAAGGAGGCGCTTAACATTGCCGAAGATGTCTATCGCATGCAAGGCGAGGGTTCGGTAATGACCTCCACGCCGCCCAATTTTAAGCTCGATATTGGCGATCCATTTTACAATCATTGGCACGTAAAATGTGCCTTATTGAAAGAGGTCCCGATCACCGGCGTTCGGCTTTACAATTATTTTGACAATGGCCTCCGCAATACTGTCGGCCAGCTCGAATGTGGACGGTACGTCATCCTCGCCGACCCGATGACAGGTACCAACAAGGCGATCGTCGAAGAGCATTGGACATATGCCATTCGCAGCGCAGCAGCTACGACGCTGCCCTTGAAATGGCTGGGCCCCAAAGACCCTAAGGTCGTCGGGCTTGTCGGCGTCGGGACCATGGGAACCAACGCTCTGCGTTGCCTGATGGAACTCTATGATGGCATCGAGGAGATTAGATGTACGTCACGTCGTCCGGAAACCCGCGAAGCTTTTGCTGATAAATGGTCGAACCGGCTGGGCATTAAGGTCGTGCCCAAGGATACGGTCGAGGAAGCGATCCGCGATGCGGATATCGGTATCGGGGGCTCAACCTCTGATGAGATCATGTGCCGTGAAGCCTGGCTTAAGCCAGGCGCGGCATACGTTTCCTTTACCCGCCGTGAATTTGAGCCTGCCGGCTGGTCAAAAATGGATAAGGTCGTCGTCGACAGCTGGGACATGAACATGCTGATGAAGCATTTCAGACACTCGGCCGAGACCGGCCTTTTCACCCGCGAAATGCTGCACGGCGAAATTCATGAGCTGGTCCGCGGCAAAATATCGGCACGAGAGCGCGATGACGAGCGTACGCTGATCCACACGACGGGCCTCGTAGCACATGACATAGCCATGTGTCATCACGTCTATCGCAAAGCGGAGAAATTGGGGCGAGGCATTCGTCTGCCGTTTACGGGTATTGGGAATCCGGGGCCGACCGACTGAAAGACCAATTTACCAGCTTGTAAAGCCTAATTGTTTTTAGATCATCGACAAGGGAATATCGTTCCGGCCGCTGAGCGTTCTTATTACTGTTGTCCTGGTCAAAGGATGCATAGTTTATCTGAGCAAGCCTTCAGGGTTATGTGGGTTGGGTTGTGACGATCAGTTGAGGTTTCCCCCAGATAAAGGGCGATATGCTTTTCGCCATATGTGGATTCAATCAATTCGTTGTTCTTTAAACGAAGATGCTGATCTTCACTAATGCGTGATAAAATTCGTGGAGATGGGGCGCAATATGGCCCAATTGGGAGGTGGGAATGAGTTTTCAATCCATCAACGTTAAAAAGCTGACGCCGCGTATCGGCGCCGAGATTTCTGGCGTAGACCTCGGCAGGCCGATTAGCAACAGTCAGTTCGAGGAAATTCGCAAAGCCTTCCTGGAAAACCAGGTGATCTTTTTCCGCGACCAGACCATGACGTTGGATCAGCACAAGGATTTTGGCCAATACTTCGGTAAGTTGCATGAGAATCCCGGTGCCCGGAACCCCATGCCTGATCACCCTGGGGTAATCGCCGTCAAGGCTGATGAAAATTCAAGGCGTGTTTCTGGCGATGTTTGGCACTCGGATGTATCGTGCGACGAAGAGCCACCGGCGGCATCGATTCTGCATATCCATGACGTGCCGGACAGCGGTGGCGATACCCTATTTTCTAGCATGTACGCGGCGTATGATGCCCTGTCAGGTGCCATGAAGGCTTTTCTTGCTGGCAAGAAAGCCGTTCATGACGGCGAGCACATTTATCGTAACAAGAATGGCTCGGATGTAGCCGATAAAGCTTATCCCCGAGCCGAACATCCGATCGTTCGTACTCATCCGGAAACCGGGAAGAAGTGTTTATTCGTCAATTGCAATTTCACGACGCATATCGTCGGCCTTAGCAGCAACGAAAGCGCCGCGCTCCTGAAATTTCTCTACCGCCATACGGAATCGTTGGAATTCCAGTGCCGATTTAAATGGCAGGAGGGTTCCGTCGCCATGTGGGACAATCGCTGTGTAATTCACTACGCCGTCTTCGACTATTTCCCCCAACGGCGTTTTGGTTACCGTGTCACGGTTTGCGGTGATCGACCTTACTGAGCATCCGCATCAGTCCTACACCGTTAGCCCGGTGGAGAAGTAAATTTATTACCATGTCCATTTAATTTTGATGACCTGTGCACTGGCGTTGGCCACCTGGCTTGACATCATGCACTTCTCGGCCATTTCGCTTTGGCAGCAACCACCTGTTCAAAGGCCGCTAGGGACCAAGCTTGGTGTAAAATACTGAAGGAAAAACGATGAAACCCGAGATCCTCATTGCGGCCATCTATACACCTGACCAGCTTGCTTACTATGACGACGATTTTATCGTCCACCACGCGCCGACGCCGGAGGAGGCTGAGGTGGCCATCTCCAAGGTCGGCGCTAATGTCCGCGCTGTCGTCACCGTCGGCTCGCAGGCCTTTACCGGCGCGATGATGGATGCGATGCCAAAACTTCAGATCATAATTATTCGCGGCGCCGGTTTCGAAGGTATAGACCTTATCGCAGCCAAGGCGCGCGGCGTCATCGTCTGCAATACGCCGTCGACTAACTATTTCTCGGTGGCGGAGCATGCGATGGCCCTGCTGCTCTCTATTGGTCGGCGAATTCCTGCTGATTTCACTGCTATCCAGCAGGGAAAGTGGCAGGAGCACAAGAGCCAGCCGGTGCGCTATCTCATCTATAATAAACACATTGGTATCCTCGGCCTCGGAGCCATCGGCGCGGCAATTGCTCAGCGCGCGATCGCCTTTGAAACGACGGTTAGTTATCACAACCGTAGCAAGCGGTTGGACGTGCCTTACGCCTATAGCCCCTCTGCCCTGGACCTAGCCTGCGAGTCCGACGTTCTGATCGTTGCCACTCCCGGTGGGCCGGAAACTAAGCACTTGGTTTCAGCCAAAGTGCTCGATGCCCTCGGCCCGAAAGGCTATCTGGTCAACGTTGGTCGCGGCTCCATCGTTGATCAAAATGCCCTGATTGATGCCCTGCATGACCGCCGCATAGCCGGCGCCGCGCTCGACGTTGTCGATGGCGAGCCGGAGATGCCACAACGGCTGCTGAATGCGCCCAACGTCATCATCACCCCACACATTGGCGGAGGCTCGACCGAATCCCGTCTGGCTGTCATCGTGGCGGTCATTGCCAATCTGCTGGCCGGGATGGCAGGTCTGCCTGTGAAAAATCAACTGGTGTAGGTGGAGTAATTCTTGCTCTGCTTAAAACCCAGTGAGCACCATGCGTGCCCAAGGTTCTATCGTACAACTAGAGAAAGCTTAATCGGAAAGTGATGGGGTTGACCCTTACATCCAAGCCGTGCGCAATCACGGCCATGTCCCTGAAACGGCCCAAATTTCCATAAGCTGCGTCCTTTGATATGACATCGCACAAGAAATTTGACAGCCTGCTATACTGCAATGTTAATGTCTAAAACTTCTATAGTGACGATAATTGAAGAGGATACCTGTAGGTATGGCATTGATAGATAATGGTAGTCAGGCGCCGGCATTTTCGCTTCCTAATCAGGATGGCAATGCTGTTTCGCTGGGCGATCACGCCGGTAAGTACGTGCTGCTCTGGTGGTACCCAAAAGCCGACACACCTGGGTGAACAGTTGAAGGCAATGGGTTCCGTGATAGAATCCAAGAATTCACTGCAAAAAATACCGTCATCGTAGGCGTCAGTTGCGACCCGTCTGCCAACAACAAGGCGTTCCGCGATAAATTCTCGTTTCCCTACGACTTGCTGAGCGATGAGGACAAGGCCATGACTGAGTCGTACGGTGTTGACCTGAACGACTCCGGTCGCACCCTTCGCAAGTCGGTTCTGGTCGGTCCCAACGGCAAGGTAGTCAAGACCTATGATGCGGTAAAGCCTGCCGACCACCCCGACGAGGTTCTGGCCGATCTCGCCGCGCTAGGCTGATGCGAACGCTGTCCCCTTTCCGCTGGATCTGCGGCGGGAAGGGGCGCTTTTACATCTAACCGGCGTACTTTTAGGAAAATTATAAATTAAGGGAGTATGGCCGCAATCGCCCTCTCCGATGAATACCGGCTGACGGCGAATGTACCGCCGCCTGCTTGGCGGTTTCACTAAAAAATAGCGTATGCCTACGGCTCTAATCCTCCTTGGCCCGCTTACTCCGAACCTCATAGTTGTTCTTCTCAGACCACTTCCTTACGAACGACGTCAGTCGCTTGTCAGGCTTGTCGGGTAGGGTAACGGCCAGATGGACGAAATGGTTGCCGCGAGTGCCATTTTCCTTGGTCATGCCCTTGCCACGCAAGCGCAGAATGGTGCCGCTGTTGGCATTCATAGGAACGGTGACGGCCATGGTGCCGTCTATGGTCTCGACCTCGATGCGCCCGCCAAGAACTGCCTCTGGAAGGGTTACGGGTACGTTGGCGTGCAGATTGCTGCCGTCCAGGCGCCATTCCGGGTGTGTGCGAACCTTGATCTCGATTTGAGCGGAACCCGTTGCCCCCCCGCCGGTGCCCGGCATGCCCTGATTTTTGAGGCGGAGCACTTGGCCATCGCTGGTGCCTGGCGGTACCTTTATGTCGAGGCGTTTGCTACCGATCAAATCGATGCGTTTCACTGTCCCCTTGGCGGCCTCGAGAAAATCGACCTCGATGGTATAGGCAACGTCGGCGCCCTTGACGTTGACTTCTGCTCCCGGCCTGGGAGAGCCGCCACCGCGCTGGCGAAAGAACCGCTCGAACGGATGCTCAGTGCCTGCAGAACTGCGCGACCAGTGCGGGTAGTGGTTGCGTCGCGTGTCGGTACCGTTGGCGTCAACCTCACCATTGTCAAAGCGGGCGCGTTTTTGTTTGTCTGATAAAAGACCATATGCGGCCGATACTTCCTTGAAGCGGCTTTCCGCTGCTGCGTCATCGGGCCGTCTATCAGGGTGCAGTTCCTGAGCCAGCTTGCGGTATGCCTTCTTGATCTCGTCTTGGGTTGTGGCAGGGGTGACGCCAAGAACTGTATAGGGGTCCCTCATGGCAATGTCCCATTCCTGACCTGATGGTTACAAACAAACCATAGTACCGTGGCCATTCAGATCACGAATAGACTGCCGGGGCGCGGCCCCGATGGGTCACTGGACGATTTTCCATGTACCGTCGGTATTGCGGCAGGCGCGGCCGGTGGCTGTTTCGGTCTTGCCATCGATGAAGACGGTCTGCTCATAATCGCGGCAGTTCTCGCCCAGGGCTGTCTGGTAGGTGCGCGTCGGGGTGAAGGTTCCGGAATGGCCGCTGTCGGGATTACGCCATGTCGAGGCCGTGCCCACCTGATTGGTTTCCAGCGCGTTCGTTGCGTTGCGCTCGGCATAGAGTATGTCGGTTTTGTCGAGGGTCTGGCCAACCTGGTTGCCGAGGAAGGCACCGCCGAGCACGCCGATGGCGACGGCGACGAGCTGGCCGTCGCCGTCGCCAACTTGTGAGCCGATTAGGCCACCAAGGCTGGCGCCGAGCAATGTGCCGCCGACTTCCTTATTGCCGGCGTCAGTCTGGCAAGCAGCGAGCAGAGCAGCGCTCAGCAAAAGGGGGAGTATTCGAGTATGCTTCAAGGATGTGATCATGATTATTTCGGAGCTAGCTGTCCGCCTTTCTTGACAAGTGGGAAGGTCTCACCGTTACCTCTGTTCTGCAAACAGAGATATTTGTATAAATCTG
>Ga0302122_10002484_pt1 | contig 11498 bp, 12 predicted proteins | sample CB21_SCM_MG_FD_203115 | JGI IMG/M metagenome (GOLD analysis project Ga0302122, IMG submission 203115) | Marine microbial communities from Western Arctic Ocean, Canada - CB21_SCM | ecosystem: Environmental > Aquatic > Marine > Oceanic | place: Canada: Western Arctic Ocean | collected 2017-09-28
ACTAACGCCGTCCACCACGCCGCCAGTTTTGCGAGGCATTCGGCTTTGCGTAGATCAGATACGAACGCGGCATTGAAGCTGTTGGCGGCTATTCGGTACATGTCGGCAACGCTCATGCCCAGCGCTTGTTGGGTTTGCACAAAATTGTCGTCAATGTAGCCGCCAAAGTAGGGCGGGTGGCATTCTGATGGAAACTACAGATGATCTGCCCGTGACGTTATGATCCGTCGCGCAAGCAGTATAACAGATCGGGCACCCGTCTCCTAACCCCGAGGAAAACCGGCTCCGTCAGAATATTCTTATTTGGGGTTAAAGCGCTATGGCGACGGACGGGGCTATGTTTTAGGTGTCGCCCGGAACCGGGCGAGTTACGGCTTTACCGGCGGTGGTCCAATTGCGCTTGAGGGACTCAGATGCCGAGCTGCCGGCATAAACATTTTTTGTTGCTTCGATCAGGTGGATGCCGGAAAAGTGGGAGAACCAGCGCTGACCAAAGCCTTCGATGGCCTGAGCGGATGACAGAATTACGCGTGTGCTTACCGGCGGCACGAAGAGGGCCGGTCGTGATTGGACTGGAGTGAATAGGGTCTCGCGTAGTAAACGGGAAAGCTGGCTTGGCGAGTATGGCAAGCCGTGGCCAAATGGAGTGTGCTCAAGCCGCGCCCAGATGCCGCGCCGGTTTGGCACGACGACGAGCAAACGGCCGCTTCCGGATAGCACGCGCCACGCTTCGCGCATCAACGGACGCACCTGCTCGGTGAATTCCACAGCGTGGACCAACAGCAAACGGTCGATGGATAGATCGGGGAATGGCAGCTCCACCTCCTCTGTTAGCGCCGTCAGGCTAAGGCCCTCTCTGCTGGGCCAGTGCAATACGCCTTGGGGGGCTGGCATGGCCGATAAAACCCGTTCGGCCTTGTCACGAAACATGCCGAGGTATGGCGTGGCATAGCCCATTCCGAGCACAGACTGACCCGTGACATCGGGCCAGATAGTGCGAATTCCCCGACGAATCATCAGCCGGGCCACCCGGCCCTGGCCGGTGGTGTAGAACTCACGAAGGCTGACGGCATTTATCCACATATTGATTCGATTCTAGCACCTGATGCCGGATCATCGGCTATGACATGTGTGGGTGAGGGGTCCATTTAAGTGGTAGCATGGGGAAGGACAAAAGCAGGTATGGCATCTATGCTCGTGCAAATTTTTTTGCTTCAAGAAGGAATGCGGGCATGGAATATCGTAATCTCGGCGCTAGCGGCCTAAAGGTATCGCCCTTGTGCCTGGGTGCAATGATGTTTGGCGGGCGCACCAACGAGGCGGAAACCCAATACATTATTTCCCGAGCTGCCGAACAGGGCGTCAACTTTATCGATTCGGCGGACGCTTATAATGGTGGCGAATCCGAGGCTGCAGTTGGTCGCGCCATCCGCCAGCGCCGCGACTGGTGGGTGCTGGCGACCAAGCTGGCCAACCCGACGGGGGAGGGTCCGAATGACATCGGGTTGTCGCGGAGGTGGGTCTTTACGGCCTGTGAAAATAGCCTCAAGCGTTTGGGGGCGGATCATATCGACGTCTATTACTTGCACAAGGAAGACCATAAGACCCCGTTGGAGGAAACTGTCCGCGCTATGGGCGATCTGATTACCCAGGGCAAGGTCCGTTATTTTGGTGTCAGCAATTACCGTTCTTGGCGTATCGCTGAGATTTGTAATCTCTGCGACAGTTTGGGAGTGCCTCGCCCGATTGTTAGTCAGCCGCTATACAATATCCTTAACCGACAGGTGGAAACCGAACATCTTCCAGCCTGCGATTACTTCGGGCTTGGTGTGTTCCCTTATAGTCCACTAGCACGGGGCGTGCTGACGGCAAAATATAGTCCGGGTACCGCGCCCGGCGATGGTACCCGCGCGGCCGCCGCTGATAAGCGCATGATGGAGACGGAATGGCGACATGAATCCCTGTCGCTCGCCAAGGAGCTCAGCGTTTATGCCGAATCGCGCGGTTTGACAGTGGTTCAGTTCGCTATTGCTTGGGTGCTACGCAATCAGCTCATAACCGGCGTTGTTGCTGGTCCGCGAACAATCGAACAGTGGGAAGGCTACCTGCCGGCGCTGGAGGTTCAACTCTCCAATGAGGATGAGGCTTTCATCGACGCGCGAGTCGTCACGGGGCACCCTTCGACACCAGGATACAACGATCCTGCTTACCCGATAGAAGGACGTATTGTCGGCTAGGGTGCTTTACCAAGCATATTTAAACATTCTGACAGGATTGCTTTGTCCGGAGGTTAGGGGATGGACGCGGCTCCGGGGAAAAGCGATCTGCTCAGCTTCGCTCAAGCGCAACAACGCCTGGCGGATCGCCGTGCAAAGCGATATCAGAATGGTTCGATATGGTCAGAAATTCTCTAGTGGCCGAATGGGGATGCCGGCATATCATCATTTGAAATGGCGGGCGGGTTGGTAAAGGTGATATCAATCCACCGGGCCAGCTGCGGCGGATTTTCGACGCGCGCTGAGAAACGAAAATTCTCGCCACCGGCAATTTCTAGCTGTTGTGGCGCCACTACAAGATCCTTAAGCGGGACGCCTGTCGACGAGCCTGATAGAATCACCTGTATATGCGGTACTGCGATAGCGTAGTTGGTCTTATTAACGATGGTGCCGCTGACCACTGCGACGTCTACATTGGCCTGCCAATTGCGCTCCGTCTGAATTGCCCCAAACTCCAATCCTTGGCCAACCGGCGGTTGGCCCATGCCGATGACGTCATAAACTGGGGCTAAGTTCGGAAAAATGCTGATAATAGCATTCTTGGCGAACACGAAGCCAGCGATCACCCCGGCAACGATAACGGCTGCTGTCACGGGCAGGATTAGCCTGGTCCCGAGCTTCTGCTCCGATTGATTGAGGTTTTCGGAAGATATGAATACACCTGGAATTGGTTCAGGGTCTGGGACCTGGTCGATCTCGTCATAGGCAACCAAACCGTCGTCATCCCCCGGCTCCATCTCCGGCTGGGGCTTGGGTGAGGTCACAGGTGCCGCCGTTGGCGGAGTGGACGGAAGCTCCGGCTCCGCCTGCGGCATTAAATGCCACTGGTGGCTGCAGGCAGAGCATCGCATCGCGACCCTGACGGTTCCCAAATTTACTGAGTCGACCGAGTATCGGGTCGAACACGCCGGGCAGGTGATAATCATTGCGCGCCAATTGTGCTAAGCTGCCGATACTTATAGGCTTTCACCTAAGGCAAGGCAAGAAACCCAGCCCTCATTGCTCGTGCGGTATAGTATCATTGAAGCCTTCCTGCCGTGCTGCAAAACGGCGCCACGTGAGCGCGGACAATCTAAGCCGGAGCACCTGATGGAGACGACCGTCAATACTGCGATCCACGCCCGCCCTCACGTGTCTGCTACGCCGGCGGAACCCGTCGTGAGTTTCGAGAACGTTGGATTACGCTATGGCATCGGACCAGAAGTACTGGAAGATGTATCTTTTTCTCTGGCGCCGGGCTCTTTTCATTTTTTGGTCGGTCCCAGTGGCGCGGGAAAGTCTTCCCTTTTGAAGCTTATGTACTTGGCGCTGAAGCCTACTCGTGGTTTGATTTCCCTATTTGGAAGAGACATTGCAACAACACCGCGGCGGGCGTTGCCAGCGCTTCGTCGGCGCGTTGGCGTCGTGTTTCAGGAATACCGGCTGCTCAACCATCTGTCTGCATTCGATAACGTCGCCCTGCCCCTGCGTGTGGCCAGAGCCGGCCGAGAAGAAGTGCGACGTCATGTAACGGAACTGTTGCGCTGGGTGGGCTTGCAGGATCATATGCATGCGCGGCCATCGACTCTGTCGGGCGGTCAGCAGCAGCGGGTTGCTATCGCTCGGGCCGTGATCGCTCGACCTCGCTTGCTTTTAGCCGATGAGCCGACTGGCAATATCGATGACCGGATGGCGTTTCGCCTCATGCACCTATTCGAAGAACTCAATAGGTTAGGTACGACGGTGGTCGTCGCGACTCACAATGAGGCACTAGTTACAGGCATGGGGCATCCGGTGTTGCGGCTCGACGGTGGTCGCGCGGATGGCGGCTACAATGCAGCGCGCTTGTTGCAACCCGGAGATGAGGCCGCGCTTGCGCCCGTTGCGGGTAATCGGGCGGATGGCAATTGATGTTTGACCGCCGCACGGATCTGCAGGTTGGCACGGATGCTCTGGGTGGATTTCTTCCGTGGCTGATCGCCCTGATGGTATTTCTGGCGACTCTTGCCATCCTCGGCTCCAGCGCGCTGCATCAGGTTGCGGCGCGTTGGGATCAGGGTGCTGGCGCCACGCTCACTGTTCAGGTGCCGTCCGGCACGAATAGCGCTGAAGACGATCGTCGGGTCGCCGCCGCTATTATCAAGCTTGAAACAATACACGGCATTGTTGCTGTGTACCCAGTGACAGATGAGGCGGTCAGTCGGCTGCTGTCGCCGTGGCTGGGGTCGATGGTGGACAGTCCGGCATTGCCGCTCCCACGATTGATAGACGTCACTCTGTCCAATGACTCAGACACCAGTGCCTATGCTGTACAGTCGGCCCTGGCCACCAGCCTGCCCGGCGTAGTGGTTGATGACCACCGGATTTGGTTAGCCCATGTGGTTTCAATGATTCGTACAGCGGAAGCACTGGCCTTTGTAATCCTCGGAATGATTATCATTGCCTGTGCCGTTACCGTCATCTTTACCACGCGGACCGGTCTTGCCGTGCACCACGAGGCAATAGCGGTAATGCATCTGATTGGCGCTCAAGAATCCTATATCGCCCGGCAGTTTTCTCACCGGGCATTGGTTCTTGGCCTCAAGGGTGGCGTGCTGGGCACAGTAATGGCCTTGCCGGTACTGCTGGTAAGTCATCTGCTTGGTGAACAGTTGCCGGAAGGTATGTTACCGGAGGTCGTCTTTGACCCCTGGTGGTGGCCCCTATTGGCGGCGCCGCCTTTGGTAGCTGCATTTATAGCAACTGTGACTGCGCGTCTGACCGTAATGCGGACATTGGGGCGGATGCTATGACACTGGTTTCGGTGCGCCGACTCCGCGCCCGTTCCCGCCGTATAGCAGCCCTAGTCTTCGCTGCCATTTTCCTGCTTTCTGCCTGGGTATATGGGTTATCCTGGTTTTCTTCCTTGATTCCCAGTCGTGTGGAGGATTCCACGACCCATACAGAGGCGATTGTTATTCTGACGGGGGGCAGTGGCCGCCTTGATGAGGGGTTGAAGTTGCTTGGCGAGGACTTGGCTGGCCGGCTCTTCGTCTCGGGTGTCTATCGAGGAGTCGACGTAGACCGCTTGCTCGATATTTCACGGAATACACCACAGGAGCTGGCTTGCTGCATCGATATCGGCCATGCCGCCAGTAACACCGCTGGAAATGCTGCTGAAACAGCGGAATGGGCACGAGATAATGGCATTCGGTCCTTGCGTATAGTGACGTCGGTTTATCACCTGCCGCGCAGCCTGCTCGAATTTAGCTACGCAATGCCCGCCATTAAGCTCGTACCCCATCCGGTCTTCGCTGATCACGTGAAGCGCGACCGATGGTGGCTGTGGCCCGGAACGGCAAAGCTGATCGTCGGAGAATACATCAAGTATCTCTTGGCCGTGGCTCGCCATGGCAGTGACGTGTTTGTAGAAAACCTAACCACGATATAGGGCTATATTAGGATATGGCGGCCATTGATGGCGCTTGATGTATTTTAGATTTCGCCCTTTTCGTTTAACGCTGCTAGCATCATTTGGCCAACCTCGCGGGCCATTGGATCATCGCTGATGAGCAGCACGCCGGCGGCGGCACGGCGATCATTAGGGGCCTTATTTTGGCTCATCTTGCGCTTGCCTATGATGGTTTTGATGGGCATTTCGAAAGCGACGATGGCCTCCAGCATACCCTCAATATAATCCGCTTCGACGTCGTCCATAGACCACGGAACGGAAGCGCCTTCCTCCATGGCGGCGGAAAGCCGCGCGATGCAGGACCGTGTTTCTGCTGGATCGCTAATCAGGCGGGGTTGGCCAGTCACATGTACGGCTTCATAGTTCCATGTTGGTACGCTGTGGTGGCCCGCGTACCAGCGTGGCGAGATATAAGTATGGATACCGGAAAAGATCACGAGCGCTTCCACCACTCCGTCGAACACCGTAACGTGCGGATTCCCTCTTGCCATATGTGCCAATAACCGCCCACCCGGTCCGGCGGGCCCGTCGAGTAGGAACGGGAGATGTGTGCCAACCATCCCGCCATTTCCCAAAGTTACGATCGTAGCGAAGGGATGGGTAGCGATGATCCGTGCAATGACGGCGGGGTCGTCCTCGGCAAAGGGAGGGGGCGTGTACATTATCTATTCTCAGAATGTTCTATAAGTACTGATTAGCGTTAACGAAAGGACAAGTTGTGGAAATTTTATAAAGTAGTATCAACCGGCTCTGCATCCGCGCTTGATGTTGCCCTGCGTGAATCAACTGCACTTAGAATAGCCACAGCTCGAACAGGTATCGCAGCCTTCTTGGCAAATCAATGTCGGTGAGCCGCACTTGGGGCAATGACGGAAGCTCGCCGAGGTGCGTCGGTCACTAGGAGGCGTCGCTGGAAGATCACCAGCGATCCGACCTGCCGCGCCTAACATGGCGACCTGGGGTTGGAGCATCAATTTATCAGCGGGATCGGCAAGTTCGCCTGGAGAGCTTAGGAATCCAATGGCGATCATATGCGTTTCAATGACGCCACCGATAGCAGCCAACAGGGATGGTACGTAGCGTCCGGCCAGCCAATGCCCGCCACGCGGGTCGAACACGGCTTGCAATTCGTCGACGACAAATGAAACGTCGCCGCCGCGCCGAAAAACCGCGGAGATCATCCGCGTTAGGGCTACTGCCCAGGCGAAATGTTCGGTATTTTTAGAATTGATGAATACCTCGAAGGGCCGCCGTCGGCCATCCTGGATGATGTCGTTGACGGTGATGTAAATAGCATGGTCGCTGTCTGGCCAGCGCACCTTATAGGTGGCGCCGGGCAATGCTTCGGGCCGGTCGAGTGGGCGGGTCATGTAAACCAGGTTGCCTGAATCACCGGCATCCTTCGGCAGCACCCGCTGCGCTGGCGCCCCCAACGGCAATTCCGCTTGATCGTTCATGGGGGTTTGCTGGCCTACCCTAGGCTTTGTTTCGAGTACTGCGCCGGTGATGTCGTTAGGTCGATAGGTAGTGCAACCTTTGCAGTTCAGCTCGAATGCCTGCGTGTAGATGTCCTTGAAGGCCTCGAAGCTGATTTCTTCTGGGCAGTTGATGGTTTTGGAGACGGCACTATCGACAAACTTTTGTACAGTAGCCTGCATGACCAGATGATCGAATGGGCTGAGCGACTGGGAATCAATAAAATAGTCGGGAAGGGGGGCATTATCGCCAAAGGTTCTGCGGAATAGACGCCAGGCATGATCGCTCACCTCTTCTTCCCGCCTTAGGCCATCAGGCATAAGTACGTGGCGGGTATAGGTAAGGCTGAATACTGGTTCCAGGCCGGAAGATACGTTATCAGCGAGCAGCGAGATGGTGCCAGTTGGCGCTACGGACGTTAGGAGTGCATTGCGGATACCATGCTCGGCGATTCCTGCCTGGATGTCCTCCGGCAGGTCACGTATTGATTCTCCGGCCAGGTAGTCTGCCTTGTTAAACAAAGGGAAAGGGCCCTTTTCGTGGGCGAGGGCGACGGATGCCCGATAGGCGGCGTCACGGATGGTGCGCATCCAGGTTTCGGTCAGGCGTACCGCCTCGCGTCCGCCGTAACGGGCCCGGCAGAAAATCAGCGCATCAGCAAGTCCGGTGATTCCGAGGCCGATGCGGCGCTTAGCCTGAGCCTCATGCTCTTGCGCCAATAGGGGAAAATGTGAGACGTCGATGGCGTTGTCGAGCATACGAACAGCGGTGGTTACTACGTCTGTCAGTGCCTCTTCGTCCAGCTGCGCAGATTCGGTGAAGGGCGCTGCGACAAACTTTGCTAAATTGACCGATCCCAGCAGGCAGGCGCCGTAGGGTGGAAGCGGTTGTTCCCCGCAAGGATTCGTGCCGTGGATAGTCTCGGCGTAGTGTAGGTTGTTTCGCCGGTTGATTCCGTCGATGAAAATAACGCCAGGTTCAGCGTAGGCATAAGTAGCCTGCATGATGCTATCCCACAGGTCACGTGCCTTGACGGTGCGGAATGTCTCGTTGTTAAAGACCAGAGGCCAGTCGGCGCCTTCTTTTACTGCGGCCATGAACGCATCGGTAACCAGCACCGACAGATTGAACATACGTAGACGCCCGGGCTCGCGCTTGGCGCCGATAAAGGTTTCTATATCCGGGTGATCGCAACGCAGGGTTGCCATCATGGCACCGCGGCGTGACCCCGCACTCATGATTGTTCGGCACATGGAGTCCCATACGTCCATGAAGGTCAGAGGGCCGGAGGCGTCGGCGCCGACGCCGTGAACGAGGGCGCCCTTAGGCCGTAGAGAGGAAAAATCGTATCCGATACCGCCGCCGGCTTGTAGGGTCAGCGCGGCTTCTTTTAATCCCTCGAAGATGCCAGCCATGTCATCGGGTATGTCACCCATGACGAAACAGTTGAACAAGGTCACATTGCGCGGGCTGCCGGCGCCGGCAATAATTCTCCCGGCGGGCATGAATCGAAAGTCGTCTAATGCTTTGGCGAAGGGCTGTCGCCAGGCCATTGGATTGGCCTCTGCCTGTGAGAGCGCATTGGCGACCCGGGTAAAGGTATCGGCCATCGTCGCATCTATCGGCGTGCCGTCCGGCTGTTTGAGCCGGTACTTCATGTCCCAGATCTGGCGCGATATCGGAGCTAGGTCCGCCATTGGGTCAATCGGAGCAACGGTGCCGAGAGAACCGGCGGTGGTTGGCTTTCCAGTGAAATCAGGCTTCATACCAGCTCATCCATCCCGCCGTGGCGCAGTGTAGCCAAGGCGAACCAAAAAATTCGCAAATTTAAAATATTTAACAGATATTTTATAGGACGTTAGCCAGAAATTGTAGGCGTCTGGAAAATTTTGGTCAAGTGGATGTTCCCGAAATGTTTTCCCATTTTATCCCCAGAAATAATAAAGTGGGAACTTTGAATATCCGCGGTTATCCACATAATTCACGGGATTCTTTGGAATTTATTCAGGGCTTTCGTTGCGGCTCACGCTTCCGATGCCGCGGTATTCTCTGCCGTTGTCTTCGTCGTTTAGAGCCGTGGAAGATATGGGTAGTGACGCATGGCTTCAGCGTTCAAATGATCGTTGGCGGTTTCGATGCGTTCCGTCAATTCCGTCATAAAGGCTCGGCGTTCCATTCCCGGCGGGATTGGCGGTAGGAACTCAATGGCAATGCAGCCCGGGTACTTGACAAAGCTGCGCCGGCCCCAAAATAGGCCAGAATTCAGCGCGACGGGTACCACTGGTACATTGAGGCGAGTGTAAAGCGCGGCGATTCCGGGGTGATACGGTATGCGCTGCCCTGGAACTGTTCGGGTGCCTTCTGGGAAAATAATAATTGGGCGACCCTGGTCAATATAGCCTTTGGCTTGTTCAACCATGGATCGTAGAGCTTTGGCGCCGCCTGAGCGGTCAACGCCGATGACACGGGCCTTGCGTGCGCACCATCCATATAGGGGCAGCGCCAGGAGCTCCTTTTTTAAGATAAAAGCAGGGTCGTTCAGCACCCAGTAAAAGGCCATGGTATCCCATGCCGACTGGTGCTTGGAGGCGAGAATGAAGGGTCCATCGGGGATGTTCTGGATGCCACGGAACTCGTGTCGAATACCGACGAATAGATGAAACAGCGGGGCGCTGACTCTTGGCCAGGCGCGCACGATTGACATCAGGACCGGCCGTGGAAAGGGAAGGGATAGGGTCATCACGATCACCGAAAGCAACGCGTATGCGAACATGAACGCGTTGAAAATTATGGATCGAATCGTGATAATCATGAATAAGCCCTGTCCAATAGCATGCTGATTTTTAACGCTCTGCCGGTGACCCGGTGACCCGGTGACCCGGTGACCCGGTGACAATCGGTATAATGGTAATGGGCGCGGGGTACGAGCTCCCCAAAATGCGCAAATTGGACGGTGCCTGATGGCCTAGTATGACGCAAGTCAAGAAGGTTCGAGCTTGTTAGGAGGTTCGAAGGATGAGAGGTGTCCATGAAGAATTGGATGCCTGATCGGTTAAAGGCGATGCAGACTGCTTTCGCGCGAGCGAAGGGTTTTGGTTTCAACAGTTAGATCCCATTGCTGCTTTCCCTGGACCGAGAGAGAATAAATTCTTGTGAACACGGTGCTTCCTTAGACGTAAGCGGTGCGGCCTGTTTATATGGCTCTGCTACGGACGATATATGGGTTGGTTTCCTTTTGCTTCCCTGGATGTGGCGGGGGATTACGCATGTCGTTTTTTGGTGTATGTTGTATCTACTCATATATCTAAGTCCGTTAGGCATTAGATATGTGCCGTTCAGGAGACTGGAACATGCAAGTCACGACACAGGAAGCATCTCGCCTCGCGATGAAATCGGGGATGAAGATCACTAAGCTGACCGAGAATATCTGTGCCGAGGTGACTGGCATCGATTTGCGCCAGCCTATCGACGCGGATACGCAAAATTTCCTTTACGACTTGTTGGTTAAAAACGTGGCGCTCGTTTTCCGCGATCAAGAATTCACCCCCGGTGAGTATATATCCGCCGTTTCCATCTTCGGGACTATAATGCTGGATGAAAGCCCCGAGAACCGATTGCCCGAACTGCCCCTGATCAGCTTGATTTCGAGCCAGTCCAAGGATGGGGAAGGCAAACGCGTGATGACCGGAGAACGTTGGCATTCCGATCACGTTAATCACCAGAGACCGCCAAAATTTACGTGCCTGTATGCAGTTAATCTCCCCGATTCGGGCGGCGCCACCAACCTCGCTAATACCCGGGAAGGGTATGCTGCGCTTCCGGATGACGTAAAGAAGCGCGTTGATGGGATGAAGACCGCCAATGTTATTATAGGCAGCGCCTCCAAATCTGTGAATAGTGATCGCCGGGCTTGGCAGGCTGAAAGCCCGCCCGATCCCGTTATCCATCCGCTGGTGCGCACCCATCCCGATGCTGGGACCAGGGCGCTCTATTTTCACCCAAACAAAGTGGAAAATATTATTGGAATGGAGCCGCAGGAATCTCAGGAATTACTTGAAGAGCTGACCGAATATGTGGTCAAGCCAGAATTTTTGTATGCTCACCAATGGCGTCTTGGCGACATGATGATCTGGGATAATCGTTCGGCCTTTCACAGGGCCAGCTTTGATTATGACATAAACCAGCACCGCTTGCTTTATCGCACACTTGTCGAAGGTGATATTCCACACTGAAGACGTTGCCGTGCTGGCATTAAACGACGTTATTCCACTTCTCCGGGATGGCAATGCTGGTGCCTTGCGCCAGCCCTATCGAGC
>Ga0302122_10002489_pt1 | contig 11492 bp, 19 predicted proteins | sample CB21_SCM_MG_FD_203115 | JGI IMG/M metagenome (GOLD analysis project Ga0302122, IMG submission 203115) | Marine microbial communities from Western Arctic Ocean, Canada - CB21_SCM | ecosystem: Environmental > Aquatic > Marine > Oceanic | place: Canada: Western Arctic Ocean | collected 2017-09-28
TATTTCACATGCAAATGAATCGCACAACACATCAGGGGATTACGTGGAGGCTTTTAGAAATGTTTCTAGGTCAATGTCATACGCACGACCCCCAAGTGTTAATCAAATTTATTCAATCGGAAATGAAAATGAAATTGAGAATGAATCAATGTCTGAACCAATTGTTAAGAGGCAGCAATCTTACGCTGAAAAAAAAAGACCCCGTTTGTTCTTCTGAATTCATTAGCTGTAAAATGGTGTAAGTATTCCGCGAATCTATTGAAATGTAGAAATCTAAATTATTATTAATCTTTTCTCGTAGACTTTTGAAATGCATAAATTAATTCCCAAAGGAATATATTTATTCATTAAGGCACAATTTGTCTTGAAATATTTTTAGATGTATACCTGTAAAAAATTAGTTCAAAGGGGTATAGCAATGAAAAAATATATTTATAAGAAAAATCCATTTTTATCTATTAACATTTCCATCTTGCCTCACAGTTTGTACAGGTCACAAAAGTAGTCATTGGTTCGTCGGCCGAGCGTGTCTGCAACTGATAATATACAGTCTTCATAGATTTACACTTACCACATTTAAACATTCCGTCGTCTGTTGCCAACTGTTTCACTACGATTCTTTCTAAATTTTTAGATTGTATAATATTCCAGAGAGTAGGGTTAAGTTCTTCTCTTGTTAGTTTGACAAGAGAATATGGGTCAATGCGACCATTTTTGATCTTTGAAATCATTTCCTGTGCATTTGTCGTATAGGATATATTAGCCAATAGTCTTCTAGCATTTGACGCATAATACCTAACAAATTTTTTATCTGACCATTTTAATGGAGTTTTATTTTTCTTAGACAATTCAACAGCGTTATTAAATACACCTTTTTCCATGTTTACAACTATGATATTGTCTTGAGCGATGCTGAGAAATTCTGCGCATTTCTGAATGAATATTTCGCGGCGATAAGACATGATTACACTACTGAATTCATTTTGTATCTAATAATATTTATTTTATGTAAAAAAAGTTATAAATAAAATAAACTTTATTACAAAAAACGGAATCTGAAAGTAAAGATTTGTCTTTAATTTTTTAAGTTATATTATACTATTATATTAGCATTATTATTTACATTTGGAATGCCCGGAACAGCGATTTATTATAAGTTTTTTAATAATGAATAAAATTATAATATTAATAATAAATGGCTAGCGTTGAAGAAAACCCCAAAGAAATAGAATATAACGATAACGATAGCGATAGCGATAATGAAAGCAGTTCGAGAGGAATGATATTACTTGGTATTTTGATATTATTACTGATGATGTTTGGTTTTTGGGCACTGTCCGAATTTAGTCAGGCAACTTATAAATATTCGTTTGGAAGTGCAGACCTCTCTTATAGCCCCGCCGCCGCGCTTATGAGTGCTTAAATTATATTTTTTAAATGTATTTAAAAATATTTAAGATATAAATATTAAGAAATATGATAAGGCGACTGTTTATTGAAGAGGCTGAGATGTGTGCAATGAAATCTGATATGAATTTCAACCATGGCGCTGTTGTTATTTATCGCGGAAAAATTCTGTCATCTGGGTACAATTATTATCACGAACACAAATTTAATTCTAATTATAAAGAGTCTGTACACGCAGAAGTTAGCGCAATCAATAACGCGCTTAAAAAAATTACTGCGAACGAACTTAAAAAATGTGAACTTGTTATAATTAGAGTTAATCGACGGGGAGAACATCTAAATTCGAAGCCGTGCTGTCACTGCGAAAAGTTTATAAATAAATTCAATCTCAAGAAGGTATTTCATTCTTAATTCTTAAAAAAGCATATATTCATCATGAGATATAGACCCGATATAACCGACAAATTGGAAAGAGCTGGTTTGTATTTTAATGGAAAAGTATAAAAAATAAGAGTAGCGAGTAATGTAAATAAAATTAGGCCATAGATCCCGTATATAGCAATATCAGGTTTTTCATAAAAACTGCCATATACAATAGCAAGAGACGAAATCAATTCAAATAATCCAGCTAAAAGAACGATAATTTGGCTAAATTCTGAAATACCTTCGGGTAATTTAGTCGCTAATCTAGCAGATTCAGATGCTCCAAAAGAAGAAACTTTAGATATACCGGAAAGAACAAACATCATTACAAATAAAATGATAGAGAATAATACGCTATTCTTCATTTAATTTATATATAAAGTATATTTTAAATGAAGAATGATATTGTTTTTATTTACAAATTTACGTAAAAAAGATTTTATTCGATATAAATACAGGTATAACCTTGAAGATTGTGTACATGTTCATCATATAATTCCACTCCAGTGGAAGTCTAAAGCCAATATAAATGGATATGATGTTGATATGGGATACAATATGATGTTTATGCCTAATAAAATAGGAAAAACTAAACTTAACACAATCCGAAGAAATCACGAGGGTGGTCATGTGCAATATAATAAATACATAAATGAAAGACTGGAACAGGAGTGTCCCTTTGAGATTAGACAATCAGTCAGACACTGCTTATCAAATGGTCTAGAAATACCTTGGAAATAATTGTAATTAAGCTTTCGCCCGGGATCGAACCGGGGTTAGTGGATTCAAAGTCCACGGTCATTACCTCTAGACCACGAAAGCTTGATTACAATGTAAAATTAATATACTCCTCCATTCGGGATCGAACCGAAGACATTGCGGTTAACAGCCGCACGCTCTAACCAACTGAGCTATGGAGGAATGTATTAATTAAAATACGTTATTTTTGTATTCCCTAGGGAGTTTTTTTAATCATATCATAAAGCATATTAGTGAGTGCCTTATCAATAATAAGGAGTTCTTTTAGTTTTTCTGGGTTTTCCATAATTTCTTTGATGTATAGTGTGTGATCTACATCATCCATCGATAAATATATATCTCTCATTTCTTTATATACATTTCACTCATCTGGGACTTCGACCTCTGCTTCTTCCTCGTCTTCAGAGTCTACAATTGAATATCCTGATAGCTTATTGCTCTTGTAAATCTTTGCCTGTACAAGCTTGTATCCTACACCAAACTGTGTCTTACCTACAAACCATACTCCAGTAGTCTGAATAAGGCATACTGCCTCGCATCCACGAGGAATAGCATCACTATCAATCTCGCCGTTTTCATCTACGATTTTAACTTCCTTCTTGTTCTCATCATAAAGCTTAAATAGAGGCTCTCCCTTCTTAATATCAAACGGAAGCTTAACCTTAAGATTAGACGGCCACTTTGGATCCTTTGGAAACTTCTCGGCAGACTTATAAAACTCGTTTACAAGTTCGCTGCTTAGCTTCTTACCGAACCACGCGTCGCTCTGATTAGGCATCGCCTTAGCCTTGTCGTCGATGGCGCGAATATTGTTAGTTAGCTTATGTAGTTGTTCGTTCTGGGTATCCGCATTAGCCATTGCCAAAGAAATGTGATACTTTACTGGCCCATTCTCGGGCTTTGAACTGTCGATACCAAAGGGAATACGTACCCGGCAAGTCTGAAGGAAAAAGGGACCGGGCTGCTCGCCATTATTGTAATTTACAAGAACTCCCTGTCCACCTAGCTTATTCTGCCGCGGTGGCAAGAAAGTAATATTGTCCTTGTTGAATTCGTTAGAGAGTAGAATGTTGTTGCTGGCCATTGTGTATCTGTTGATAACTAAGTATAAATTTAACCTTTAAGTAGGTTAAAATTCTGTAAAAAAAATACACAATTATCTTAAATGTACGCCATTCTCATAATAATACTGGTTATTACATTGATAGAGATTTATAATATAATACCAGAAAGACAAAATGAAACAATTAGTGATAAACTAGATACAACTGAAGAAATAAATTTGAAATTAAATGAATATCGGGTTAAAGAGGGTACAAATGTATTTCATAGCCCAGGAAGAATATTAATTAAACAAAGTTATAATTTAATTTTAAAGTACAACGATGAGAATATATTAATGGAAAAAGACAAAAATTACAATATAAAAGATAATTTTGAAATAGAAATAATAAATATAGATAATAACGACATTGTTTACTATTATATAAGTTCATGAAAATAATTTCTTGTTCCGGTTTACATAAAATAACAGTCATAATTTTACATGGTTTTAATCAAGACATTTCTGAGATGGAATACATATCCAACTTAATCAATGAAGATTGTGATTTTATCAGGTGGGTTATTTTAGAAGGTAAGGGTATGAAATGGTACGAATATTACACCCAGAGAGATAATCACAATCGGCACGATAAAATAAACTATATCCAGTTTACGCAATCGTGCGATTATCTTAAAAAAACTATACACGACGAATTAAAATTGATACAGTCTGATAATTTATACTTGGTAGGAATTTCGCAGGGCGGTACAATATGTATTAATACTGCTATTAATCTAAACTGTCGTTTAGGTGGCACAATTTGTATAGATACTATATTTTTATCAGACTATATGTCTGATGTTTCTTTTTTCCAACAGGTATTCTTCGCATTAATTTCTACAAAAGACAAGGTTTATAACCCTAATTTTCAAACCATTTGCTACAATTTTCTTCGTTTTCTTGGAAATGAAATACATATTACTAAACGAGACACTCAACACTGTAAAAATACAATAGAAATATGTAATTACATAAAAGATATTTTTACAGAAAAATTACTTAAAAAATTATAATATATATATTTTATACCATGACTTCCGCCGATGACTACACGATGCACGATCGCGCCGATGATGACCCAGACATTCTAGAACTTTTGGAAGAAGAACGTAAATGGAGAGTCATTTCCAATTTTAAGGAATTTATTTCAAAAGAACCCGAATTTATTGCCATCAAAAACCTGTCTTGTCAAGACATTTTGAGCATAATCGAAACAACGAGATCAAATAAAAACGAAAAAGATTACCCAGAATGGCACATCCACTTTATCACAGATCTTATTAATGGAATAAGATATGGCCCGTTTGATATGAATTTTGTCAAGAATGTTTATGACAACATTTACAATGAGATGTACATTTAATCAAATAAGATTTCTCTAAGTCTAGTGTTTGATTTATAAAATTTATCGTATATTTTAGATTCATTCAATATAGTTACAGTGCTTAGTGCACTTTTATCCGCGAGTTCAGCTAATGTAAAAAACTTTTCGTGTACATTTTTTGAAATATAATAAATCATGCCGTATAATTGCTTATCTTTTAAAGGCTCTTTTAAGTAGTCTTTCATGTTACGTTTAATTACCCTAATTTTATCTTGGACTTTTTGAGGAATTTCTATGTCACTTTTAGTGCCAATTGGTACAGATATATACTTTTCAAACCCTGTTCCTTTGAAGAGGTCTTTTAATCTAAAATTGTGCGCGTAAATGTCGCCGATAAATGTATCTGTAACGCTTGATATACGCTGAATGGATACATTTAAATTATTATACACCATTGGGTAGTAAATTGCCCAGGCTAGAAGTGCTTTTCTTTCTTTTCCGATCATTGTTTTATTTAAAATTAATACATTATACCACATTGAAATTATTTCTTTTTCTACTCTTTCGAATGAAATAGGGTTATAATATGGTCTTATTTTATCTAAAATTTCTGTCAGATTTCTTATTCCGTTAGCTATTCTCTGATCTTCGGCGTCTAATGAAATCCAAGTGTTAATCTTTGAAAGGTCTCTCGAGACCGGTTTTCCATCTTTTATTATACTCACTACTACTAAACCAGGTTCTAAAAAGGTGCCGGACCCAAAGTTTATGTCCTGTTTGAATGTTTTAAAAGGATTTAAACTAATACTTGATTTTGCTATACCACATCCATTACATATCATCTCATGATTTGAAAATATGATATTACTTGATTCACATATGTCACATATATCAGGTAATACATTGGGTACCATTGGTACTACAACAGGTTCTGAAATTAATCCTTGTTTTTTTAGACAGTCTAATAAATGGGTTTTTTGATCTTGTATACTTTTATCAGATATACTCTTTTGTAATAACAACGCCGTCAGCTGTTTTGACATACTTAATTATAATTAATTATTTTATTTTGTAATTATAAATATGTCGCAATTAATTTATGAGGCCGTCGTAGTTGGTATAGCGTTTGTAATATTCGGTAATATTGCAGCATTTCTAGTGGGTCCATTTTTCAAAGTTGATCTACCAGAAGAATGTAAAGATTGGAATAAGTTTTATGCAATGGAAATTACGCTTTTTGTAGCCGGTGTCCTTGGTCACCTTGTATTTGAATTCTCGGGTGCTAATAAATGGTATTGTAAAAATGGATTTGCCTGTAAAAGGTAAAAAAAATAGATGAATTTAACAACAAAGAGCCCACGCGGGGGATCGAACCCCGAACCTCAAGATTAGAAGTCTTGCGCGCTATCCAATTGCGCCACGCGGGCTCTTTGGTGTTTTAAATGGTAAAATTGTTTGGTACAGTGTTTATAAACTGCGGTGCGTAAAATTTGACTGTTTCTATGTCTGAATAGGGCGTTTTAATCTGAATAAAATTGATATATTTATTGGCATACACTAAAGCCTTTTTGTGACCTAATCTAGGTTCATTTAATTTGTAGTACATAAATAATATATAATTTAATTTTCTTCCTCTATAGGCTTTACAAATTTTTTTAATAATTAGGCGCTCTTTGGATTGCGGACGGCGCGCTTCTTTGGGGGCGCCTTTGGGGGTTCCTCCTTTGGGTCTTCGGATACTACATCTGCGTCTGGAACAACAACGACCGGAGAAGGCTTCTTAAAAACTGCCTTTGGAGTTTCGGTCTTAACAGCTTCCTCTGCGACCCCAAGAGCCTTCTTGTCCTTCTCGGACATTGGGAAATGAGGCTTAAGATAACGCTGAATGTTGAAGAATGTAACAGGCTGATCTGGATCTCGGAGTAGAGCCTTGAGGGCTAGACCCTCAGGTGTCTCAGTTAGGAGCATAAAACGACGATTCTTGGGATCCTGTAGTTCATGCTTCTTAATGTAATCGTTAATACCCTGGGTAACTTCACGGCGCGAATGCTCAGTATCGGGTTCAAATCCAAGAAACTTACACAATTCATTAGAAATAGCAACGGGCTTATGAAGAGCCGACGTGCGCGGAGGGGCATCTGGGTCAACTTCCTGAGGTGGGCGACGAGTACGCTTACCCTTATTTACCTCCTTCTGTAGAACCTTCATTCGGGCACTGAGACTCTTAGTTGTCTCCATTAGAGACGAGAAATCCTTGATTAGAAATTCGAACTTATCGTGTGTTGTCATTGGGGCAACGGTTTCCTGCGAATCAGACATTTTATTATAACTATTTATGTATTTTTTCTTTAAGTAGTTTTAGCCCGTGCGTTTAAAAAAAATTAACTAAAAGAAATAATACATATACATTTATACAATTATACATTTATACATTTAATTATGGATACTACTATATCATGTGTCGCCGACTTTATTAAGCGGTATAAATCCATGGCTAATATCACGTTTACACTAGGAAAATACACGGATAAATTTGGTTTTGAAAAGCACCTTTTTCAAAAAGAAAACTATCTTTGTATTCTAAACCTGCTAAATTCAAATGATCATTGGGAAGACCGGATAGAATTAACTAGCACGATAAATAACAAAATTCCTTATAAAATCATGGACACAATTATTTATAAGATTGAAAATAGTCCATACGATCTAATAATCACAGCCGAGAGCAAAAAAAATCAGGAAATTTACGTTTCAGAAGAATATATCAAAAAAGAAATATCATTTGTAAGAAAATGCCACACATTTCGCGTATCATGTGAAAACAGTGTACAACTCGGAGACATTTTCAATTTTAATCTTGTTTTTTCTAAAAGTGAAAATACAGATACATACAATTCTCATTCTAGTCTACTCAAAATATTAGACATCATCAAGTCGGTAGACGAATGTAAAACTAATGATTATTTATTTAGAAAATTGTAAAAAAATAATTAACTTAAATAAAACGTTTATATATAACATAAGATGACCACTATTAACTTTGATAGCTTTAATGTGGAAAATAAATATATCACACGTGAAGACATTACTAGAATTACAGGTTATAATCCTATTAATGTTTTAACTTATCAAAAAGCGTTTATTCATAAAAGTGTACTTAGATTCTTAAGCGAAACTGAATTAAAGAATTCTTACGAAAGATATGAATTCCTTGGAGATTCAGTATTAAATCTTATAATAGCAGATTTTATATTCCGTAAATATCCGAATGAAGAAGAAGGATTCATGACTAAAGTTAAGACTAAATTGGTTAATGGTAAAACTCTCGCTTTTTTCACAAAACAATTAAAATTAGATCAATTTTTAGTTATCAGTCAAAATGTAGAAAAAATAAATGGAAGAAAGAATGACCGTATACTGGAAGACATTTTCGAAGCATTTCTATGCTCTATACATTTAGATTTAGGATATAAATATGTAGAACATTTTGTACTATGTAACGTACTTAAATTTATAAATTTTGATGAAATCCGTGAAGACAATAATTACAAAGACATTCTATTAAGAAAATGTCAAAAGATGTTTCAAATTAATCCCGAATATGAATTGATCTCTACAACCGGACCCGGGCATAAGAAAACATTTACAAGTATTGTTATAATAGAAGGAAAAAGATATTGTACTGGTGTTGGATGTACTAAAAAAGATTCCGAACAGGTAGCTTCAAAAAACACACTTGAAGTATTTTAGGCGGCGCCCGTGCTACCAAACCCACCTGTACCCCTTGAGGTATCAATATTTACGTTCGAAATTTGAAACTTGGGCAAAATTCCGTCGAATGCTATAATTTGAAAATAACAGCAACCTTCTTGTAGAAGCATATCAGCTGTTCCAATGTTATCTATTACTACCATGACGTCTCCGCGGTAGTTTTTATCAATAATCCCAATCGAATTTGATAGACGAATTGTTGTTTTTGAAATGGAACTTCTTGGTACGAGCATATATCCTTTATTCTGTTCTCCTTTGAATTTAAGATTAATTTTATGAGACTTAGCATTCTTAGGTATAAATTCTGAACTCTGCATCGGAATATCAAGGCCGACGTCTTCATTTCGTTTTGCTTTATCGTAAGTGGGGTGATTTTTCCAAAAATAGTCGTTTTCAGGGTCAAGGGTGATAAAGAGAGTCATACTTATAAATGAAAATATAGTATCTTTTTAAATCTATTTAAGAACATATGCTAGTATACATCTATAAGCATGTCAGTCTTTATCTCTAATTCTCGGGTTATCAATTTAACGAAAAAAATTTCTTATATTGGAAGCGCGGGTTTTGTGAGGCTTGTTGATGTAATGCCACGTGTAATTCCAGAAGGTTGTAAATCTTTGATGTGTGATCACGCCATTGTTCAGGCAGCAAGAGTATCATTGAATGAAGGTATTAAGACTGGGGAGAAAGACATTAAACTTATTGATTTTCTTATTCGTCATAAACACACTAGTCCTTTCGAAATGGTAAAGTTTAAATTTCATGTAAAAGCCCCCATTTTCGTACAAAGACAATGGATTCGTCATAGGATGGCAAATGTTAATGAAATTTCCGGAAGGTATTCGGTTATTAAACCTGAATTTTATTATCCAAAGGCAATTCATGACCAGGGTAAAATGAATAAACAAATGTCTGGTAACATAATCGAATGTAAAAATACAAACGAAATGTTTCGAGATTATATGAGTAATTCTTTGAAACAATATAATACATACAAACTTCTTGTACAAAGTGGAGTATCTCGCGAAACCGCAAGAATTGGTCTTCCTCAGAATATGTACACAGAGTTTTATTGGAGTATTGATCTTCATAATCTTCTTAATTTTATTCGTCTTAGATCTGCCTATAACGCGCAATCTGAAATTAAAGAATATTCCGATTCTATGAAATGTCTAATTGAAAGTCTTGTCCCAAACACTATTAAGTCTTACGATAAGTACAATACTATCTGAATATGAGAAATTTATTGATTATCCTATTAGAAAAAATCCAAAAAGGATTAATAGGTTGTTTCCCTTCAAATTCTTCCATAAGAATATTGGCAAAATTGTGTTGTTTTGTTAAAGTTTCTAAACGGCCATCTATTACATTTGTCAAACTTTGTCGCGGATTATAACTAAATGTTTCAAATTTGATATCAGAATCCAATTGAAAATATAACAATTTTATTTTTAACATAATTCTACTCATAACTTTTTTTTGGTATGTGTAAAATTTCGTAATCGTAGATATATGTAAAATTATTTTATTTTTAAGAGTTTCAACTAAATGTTTTTTCTCAAAAACTAAATTATCAATTGATATACCATTTTTAACCCTGACCGTGTCGTCTTCTATTTCATAGTTAGATTTAGTTATGTACATCTTAATATTTGATATAAAATTTATAATCCAGTTATGTATCTTTATTATATTTTCGAATGGGTAATATTTAAAATTAATATCGTCAAATGGATCAAATTCTATGCGCTGAGCTTCTTTGTAAAAATCCGAAAAATGTAATTCACTAAATCCATTTTTTATTCTTATATATAATTTGTAATATTGACCGTATGTATAGTAGATATGATAATTAAAAAATTTTTTATGATCGGCTAGTTCTAAATCAGCAAGACTTATCTGGTATAACATGGTGTCTAGTGTCATTATAAAGGCTTTATTCTTTTCTGTCTGTTTTATATATTGATTATAAGTACTTTTAAGGTGAACGCATTTTTCTTCTATTTCATCAAGTATCCTAGATATATCATTCCTATAATCTTCTATTTTAACAAAATCGTCGGGAATTTCCATGATAAGTTAATTATATATAAATAAAATAATTAAGATCATTAAATAACATGAGTATTGATAATACATCTCTTAAAGAATACATTGCATGGGAACATCATCATGAGACTATTTTTGTAGATTGGGCGGATAAGGCAGCATGTTATAAATGGCTACATGACAAATCTTATCTAAAATACTCTGCCAAAAGAAATATGTTTACTATCCCAGTTATTATAATGTCTACGTTAACCGGGACTGCTAATTTTGCCCTTGAAAGATTTCCAAAAGAATATCAAAATATATGTTCCATAGCAATTGGCAGCGTTAACATTTTGGCCGGTATTATTACAACAATTGGTCAATTTTTAAAATTAAATGAACTTACAGAAAGTCACAGAACCGCAAGTGTAGCATGGGATAAATTCCATAGAAGTATCCGAATAGAATTGATTAAAGCCCCCGACGAGAGACCAGATGTAAATTATTTTATGAAAACTTCCCGCGACGAATTTGACAGATTAATGGAAACCTGTCCCGATATAGATAAAAATATAATCGAACTGTTTAGAAAAAAGTTAACCACTGGGATAGACAAAAATGACGTTATCCGCAAAAATAAAAATTTTAATAAATTAATTAAACCGGAACTTT
>Ga0302122_10002490_pt1 | contig 11491 bp, 8 predicted proteins | sample CB21_SCM_MG_FD_203115 | JGI IMG/M metagenome (GOLD analysis project Ga0302122, IMG submission 203115) | Marine microbial communities from Western Arctic Ocean, Canada - CB21_SCM | ecosystem: Environmental > Aquatic > Marine > Oceanic | place: Canada: Western Arctic Ocean | collected 2017-09-28
GACCTGGGCGGACTGGTACTTCGACGTGCTCGGGCGGGAGCACCGCGACTAGGGAGTTCCGCGTAACTTTGACCGGTGCAGCCTAGTGAGTGGCATACGTTCCCCCCGCGAAGTCCGACGGGCCGGTGCGAGGGGGGCGTACGGGGACCGGGGGCTTAGAGACACTCCTTACTTCGGCGTGCCCGCGACATAAACGTGCTTCTCGAGCTCGGCCACGGTCGGCCGCTCCAGCGCCGAATGGGACAGGCACTTCTTGACGAAGTCCCGGGCCTCAGGACTGATCTTGGGCACCGCCGGAAAGTCGACACTCGTCGCCCGCAACATGGTCCGGTCCCGCAGGATCGCTTGCTGCGTAGACCCTTCCCCAAAGGGCCGCTTGCCGTACAGCATCTGGTAGAAGATGACGCCCACGCTCCACACATCCACTTTTCCGGACACGGTCACTGCGGCATCGGTCCTAAAACACTCGGGCGGCAGGTACCAGTACGTGCCCGCGCCCTGGCTCGTCAGTTCGACGCTATGACCGACCGTGTCCTCCGCTACTATTTTAGAAAGCCCGAAGTCCGTGATCTTGGCATCCCCTCTCTGGTCGAAGAGAATGTTCCCCGGCTTCAGATCGTAGTGGATGATGGCCCGTCGTCGGTCCGCGCCCTGGCCCGTCGGGGCGTGGAGGTACTTCAGGCCACTTAAGATTTGCAATAATATGGCCTTGGCGTCGGTTTCTTTCAGACGGCCTCGCTCTCTTAAAAGTAAATCCAAATCATCGCCCGAGCAGTACTCCAACACCGTCGCAAAGGTGTCCGAGTCCACCTCAAACACGTCATGCAACCGCACGACCCTATCATGCTGCAGGTCCCGTTGTATGGAGTACTCGCGCGCGGCGTGTCGGACGTACGCCCGCTTCTTCTCGTCGCCCCAGGCGCTGTCCAGGGTGTGGAACTTGACGGCCACGTCCCTACACGCGTCCAAATCATAGGCGAGCCACACCTCGCTGAAGCCGCCCTTGCCCAGCAATCTTTGTAAGAGCAATTTGCCGTGGAGCGTCGGCCTATGCTTAAAAGGGGACGCGTCCTCGCACCGCACGCGCTGCCACTCGCGCGCGTGTGTGAGCTTGCGCTGGGCCAATCGAGCCTTCTCGCTCGCTAACAATTCCTCGTCCTTCTTCAGTTTTCTACTCCGGTATTTCGCGGCCTCGTCCCCCGTGCTCCCGTCCAGGCCCTTCTTCTTCGCCTCGCGCAGCGCCCGCTTTAACTTGGTCTCGTCCTCGCGCCGGCTTCGTAACTCCTCCTCCCTGTCCCCGAGCCTCCTAAACGCGTCGCCGTCCTCCCAGGCGTCCCGGCCCCCCAGGCTCGAGGCCACGTACGTCGCGCGGCCCAACTCGAAGGCCGCGTCGGCCACGTCACGCCGCGCCTGGCGCGCCTGGCCCTCCGCGGTGGCTCGCAACGCCGCCTCTAGCGCGTCCCGCGTCTGCTTTAACTGGTCCCGCGTCGCCGCGCCCTCCTTGGCCGCGGCCTCGCGCACGCGCTCTAATTCCGCGCTCAGGCCGCTCGCCTTCTCCTCGGCGGCTTTTAAACTTTTCTCGTCGCCGCCATTTGACGTCCGCCGCGGGGCGCCCAGCTTGCGCGGCTGCGCGGCCTTGCGGCGCGCCGGCGGCGGCGGCATTGCGTCGCCGGCCTTGCGTTTTAGCGGCGAGGGCCCGCGCGGCGCCGGGGCGCCGGGCGGGAGCACGCCGGCCATGGAGCTCGCGCCGGTCGCGGGCGGCGCGCCCTCGCGCGACGACGAGGGCGACCGGAAACCGACCTCCGTCACGGGCGCGTCCGTCGAGTTCGACGCCGCGGGCGTGAAGGCGCTCGACGCTTCCAGGCCCGTGAGGCCGCGCATGCGCGCCTCTAAGAGCACGGCCTTGCGCTGCTGCTGGGAGGCCGCGGAGGCCATTGCGTGGGCGTTGATCCGGCGCTGGCAGTGCCCGAGCCTCCTTGACCAGCCTTCCCGGGGCGCGGGCGATCGCAGTGCTCTCTGGCGCGCGGACTGGCGCAGCTGTAAAGCGCTCGGCCTGCCGGTCTGGATCAACTCCTGCCAGCGGGTCTTGCTTGCTCTCTTTCCTCTTAAGCTTTGAATATCGACTTTGCAAAACCCGTATCGATGTCGAGCCGTACAGACCCCGCCCACTAGTCCTAGCACCGTAACAAAAACAAACCGATACAGAAATCAGATACCGAGGTCGCATTTTACTAGTAGACACGAAAAGGAAGACGCAGCAATGCTGGCCTAAAACCAACGCGACCGCATGTACAAACGAGAAAAGTTACGTCGTAGGCGACGGGCGGTCGGCCTCGGGGTTGGCGCGGCGGAGGCGCTGGCGACGCTGCAGCTCCTTCAAGCGCGCGAGCTCGGCGGCGACGGCGTCGATGCGGCGTTGTAATGCCGCATCTTCCTCGTCCACGGCGGCGGGGCGGGGCGTCGGCGTCGGCGGCGTGGCGGCGGCGCGGGGCGTCGGCGTCAGCGTGGCGGCGGCGTGGGGCGTCGGCGTCGGCAGCGTGGCGGCGGCGCGCCCGAGGGACGGCGGCGGCGGAACCTCGACCCCGGCTCGGGCCCCGCCGCCGGAGAACGTCCTTCGCCGAGCCGGGCTCGGCGACCTCCGTGAGACGGCCGCTGGCGTCGATGCACGCCGCGCCGGGCTCGGCGAGCGCCGTGAGGCGGCTGGCGTCGATGCACGCCTGGGGCTAGGCGCTCGTGTGGAGGATGTCATCGACGCGCGCCGGACGGGGCTAGGCGCTCGTGTGGAGGATGTCATCGACGCGCGCCGGGGGCTCGGCTCGCGCACGCCCCGGGCGCGCCGCGCGGCCGCGTCCGCCGCGCCCGTCGCCTCGCGGGCCATCGGCGACGGCGACCGGGCGCGACGGGCGGCGGCGCGCGGCGGCGAGAAGAAAAAACTCCGGCCGTCCCCACGGCTGCCGCGCGTCACCTCGCGGATGCTCGCGGTCGCGGCGACGGCGTCCCGGACGGCGCTCTTCATCTCCGATAAATCCGCGCTGTTGAGCCGCGACCGCGGCGACCGGGGCGACGCCCGCCGCGGCGACGTGCGCAGCTGGGCATCCCTGAGGAGCGCCAGCTCCTCGGTGGAGCAGCGGAGCAATTCGTGGCTGCCTGGGCTGTCCAGCACGCTGCTCATCTCGTCGTTCTTGGTGGGGTGCTCTACAGGCTGTGACGTCGCGTCGTCGATGCTTCGATGAGCTATAGATGATTCTGGCCCCGGGCAGTGAATAAATTTCAGCCAAGAGGTACTAAGTTAGGATTGGCTCCTTGTTTCAGTTCTTGTTTCAGCCATAAAGCGCGCGGGTTTATGAAGCGTGCGGGTTTATGGACGGGTTTTTCGCATAGCTGGTTGTGATTGAAGTGCCCTCTGCTCGTGTGAGTGCAACAGCTGCTCCTCAGATAGGAGACAAAGTTGCGCACACGCAGCTCCCTCGCTAAGCAGCTTTCCGAGCGAGCTCTGCCAGCACTAAGAGGCTGACATCGTCACGACCATGCTGCGCCTCTTCCTCCTCGCGGCCACGGCCCACGCCTTCGTGCCGCCCGCCGCCCCGCGCACGGCGCTGCACCTCCAGATGATGCCCCCGCGCCCCCCGGACATGACGCCCGAGAGCATGCGCCAGGCCGCGGACGCCCTGAAAACATTGAAGCCCGACGAGATCCAGCGCATGCTCGCCGAGGTCGAGGACATGGGCCCCGCGGAGCAGGAGCGCCTGAAGGCCATGGGCATCAACCCCCAGATGCTCAAGATGAGCATGAAGGTCATGAAGGCGAACCCGAACGTCATTAAGATGGCCCAGGAGCAAATGGCCAAGATGTCGCCGGAGCAGATGCAGGAGGCGAGCGATCTCGCGCAGAAGCAGATGGAGCAGATGGCGCCGGACGACCTGGAGAGGATGGCCGACTCGGCCATCGCGGGCGCGGGCGGGCCGGTTGTTGATGTTGATATGAGTGCGCGGAACGCGCGCGACGAACCCTTGGTCGACGCGCTCTTCGTTGTGGGATCAGCCATGTCGAAGCAGGCCGGCGCGGTGACCTTGGAAGCCTTCAAGAAATTGCCGCCCATCGTCTCGCTACAGGGCGACCTGCCTGATGATTTGTCTGACGCGGAGATCGCCGACGCCTGGGCCGAGGCGGGCCTCGCCATTGATGCCGCGGCCGACAAGACCGCCTTCACGCGCGCCTGGCTCGCCCTCGACCAGCTGTACGACGACGACATGATGGTCGAGGCGCGCCGGCCCCCGAAGAAGACGCGCGCCCCCGACACCTAAGTCAGAGCAAGCGTGACTACAACTAGGCTATGTTTATAGAACCGACTCTTACTCGGGCAACGCGGCGTAGTCGTGCTCGTTGTTCAGGGGAGGGGAGGGGAGGGGAGAGGCGGCGTCCGTGCCGCGCGCGTCGTCGCGCGCGCGCCGGTGCGGCCGCGGTGGGAGGTGGAGGCGTCCGTACGTCGAGCCCACGAGTTGCTAGTTCGCGGGCGCGAGATCCGTTGCGGCCTCGGGGGGTTTTGTTCTTGTTCTTGTTTCGAGAGACCGCCTTCCGCGCGGCCCCGTCTTGGGTGGAGGCTTCCGGCGCGCGCTGCCTTGTTCGCGGCGCCAGCCTCCGGAGTTTAATCACGGTTGCACGCCGTGCCTAACATGTTCACTTCGCACCAGGCATCTCCCCATTGTGTGGTAGGCCCACACCCCGTACCGCCGGCGTAAAAGCAGTCCGACTGATGACCGCAACTGCCACACCACGGCTGGAAATTGGGACCCCGGTTAAGGCCGGCTTGATGGGCTTCATAGTTCAACACGAGCCGTTGCTGCATCTCGTCAAATTCTATGGCGCCCGGTAAAAAGCCATTATACTCGAGCCATGACCCAAGCTCATCAACATATTCATTGGGGCCATACTCGAAGGTCTCGCCTTTGACCCGTACGATGCGGGCGCCGTAGAACATGTGATGCGACGCCTCCCAGCTCCAGCCCATGGTTTAGACAGACCGGGCCCAGGCCCCAGGCTCTTCCAAATACCGCCTCAAAACGCTGCCTGATGGACCAAACCCGTTTTGCACCTGTGCAAAACCCGAACCAAAGGCCCGGCGCGGCTCAAATCTGCATGAGGAGCATTTTCGCGCGTGTGTGTGGTCAGCACAATGCGTCTTGTTTGAGCCATGGTGGTGAACGCAATCGGCTATGGCATCGAAATTGATCTGTTCAAAGAGGATGACTATGACACAGTAGGAATGGACGATGCTTTTTACCTCGAGCGCCTCGCCGCGATGAGCGCAGGCATCTCGCGCGAAGCACCGAGCCTCCAGCTGCTGTGCGCGCGACAGATCAATCGGGAACTCGACCAGTACGACTTCTCGCACTATCTCCCGCGAGCTGCCCTGGAGATCATCGCGCGCGTCGGCAAAGCCGGCCGCCGCGGCGACTCCAAAAGTATAAATAAGACCATCATGCGGATCGAGCGAGACTTTGCCGCGGCGGCGTGCCGGGCGCTAGACATCGAGCTTGGATCTTACCCCGACAAGGAAGACCTTACTTCGACAAGGAATGGCGAGCTGAAGGCGGCTAAACAGTCCTGGTACGCCAAGTGCCCCCTGGAATTCATCGTCGACATCGCAAATGTGCATGATCCGGACCAGCATGTGTACGGCGCGTTTGTCACTGAAATGCAGGTGACGGTGTGTCTCAGGGCGACGAAGCGGGTAACCCAAAGACAGGGTAGAGGCCAAGGCGTCACATCACAGCGGCTCAACTTGGAGGTGTCCGGGGAGTAGTCGCGCCAGGTAACTACCGTTCTCGCCGCGCTTCGCCTCAAGCCGAAGCGTCCACCTGCCTGGATGCGGATCACGGTCACGTAGTAGAGAGCCGCACTAATTTTAAGTTCATAACCTCACACTTATTAATAGACGCGCGCTAGCTAGCTAGCCACCACAACTCGAGTTCGCCGGGCACCGGCACTTGGCCGCCTGGGCCGCCGCGTAGAAGTCCAGGTCCACGGACTGGGCCGCCGCCCGGACGTAGGCGTCGCAGCCCCGCATCAGCTTCGGGAAGCACAAGGTCTCGTTCTCCACGGCGCGCGCCGCCGCGGCCGTCTTTACTATATAAAGCTGCCACGCGTCCGAGGAGCCCGCCTTGGCGTCGAGGAAGACGCCCCACCGGCCGCGCCCGGACACGTGCACGCTCTTCCCGGGGTCCACGGCCACTCCGAAGCCGTCCCGCGGCGTGACCGGCGTCTTGGCTACGCTTAGAGAAACGTCCGCGCCCAGCGCTGTAGCGAGCACCAGGCCGTCCTCGTGCGAGACCATGACGCACGGGATGCCCACTATATCCTCAGGCGCGTCGTCGTCGGCCCGCGCCATCGCGAACCGGGCCTGGCCCGGGACGGAGTTCGCCACGATCAGGGCCGACGCGCCGGACGCCTCCGCCTGTCTAGCTTTAGCTTCAAAAGTGCAGGCGCCCCGCTTCACTAACAAAACAGCGCCGGACTCGAAGTCGACGTCCGCGTCGCCGTCGCACGCCGTCCCGTCCGCCGGCGCCGCCAACGGCCCCGTTTCGTCGACGCGCCCCTCGGCTTCGTCTACCGCGTCCGCGGCGGTGCCGAACGCGGCCACGACGCAGGGGTACGATGCGCTCTCGTGCGTTACATAACACTGGACCTCCAGCCCGTCGGTCGAAGAAACGGCCAACGACACGTCCTCGCTCCCCCGCGACGCCGACGTGACGAGCATCATGGAGCTGCCCACGTTGGACACTTCGAGCGTCTCGCCGTCCGCGCGGTTGCCGACGTGGAACCCGTCGGAGAAGACCTCGACGTCGAAGGCCCCGAGGCCCTCGACCTGGGCTCGTCCCCGCCGCGGCTCCTCGTCGCCCCGCCGCCGGGCGGCCCGCGCCCGCGACGGCGGCGGCGTCGTGTCTTCCTCCTCTTCTTCCTCCTCTTCCTCCTCCTCCTCCTCGTCCGCCTCGGGCGCTTCATTCGGATAGCACCGCGGCGAGATCGTGCGCCGTCGCCCGATGGCGCCCGTCGCGACGCAGGAGGGCACGGTCAACGCGAGCGACGGCACGAAGGCCGCCTGGTAGCCGAGGTCGTCCCACCAGTGCCACGCCAGGCATTTCGCGGCGACGGGCACCACGGGGATACTCTCTTCGCGCTTGCGCCACGTCTTCTTGCGGAGCGCGGGTCTGGTCGTCGTCGTTGCTCGTAATCGCCGCCATAAAGCAGCTAGGGTGGATTCGTTCTTGGCCGGTGCGGGCGGTGCCGTCTCAATGATCTGAACGGACCGCGGCGCGCGCGTCAATTGTTTTATTTGTTGGGCGTCGAAGGGGTGCGCCTCTGTGGTAAACACGAAGGGTCTCTTGCGAATAAAGTTCTCGTCGTCGAACAGTAAGTAGAGATACTTCACCGTCTCCGCTAAGTAGAAGGAGGGCATTTCATCTTCCAAGGCGTGGGTCGCGGCGTTCGCGAGCGAGGCCGCGCCGCACTGCGCGCCTTCCGCGACCTCCTCCAACACCTCGAAGACTCTAGAAGCCGCCCAGAGCCAGGAATCATCTTGTGTCGCCTGGTGGAGAAAGTACGTCGCTTCGACCAGCTCCGGTCGTAAGGGATACCGCAGCCCCGTCCGCGTGGCCACGAGGCGCAACCGCGCGTAGTCGTACTCCTCCGGTAGCGCCCCCCAGTCGGCCCAGATGGACCAGAACGCGTTTAATGAACGACTGGCCAACTCCAGGTCCCCGGCGAGCACCTGCAGCCCCGGATAGAACGCCTGCAAGTTCTCGAAGTGCTGCCTTCGCGCCTTGCCCCCGTGCATGTCCACGTCGGCGAACCAGTCGCCCTGGCGCGCGTACGCGTCGACCTGGGAGTAGGCGTCCTCGAACATGCGCCAAGAATCGGCGTCCTGGAAGAGCACGTAAGTCTTCAGCAGGTACTCGTAGAAGGAGTCGGAGTTGGAGCCCACACCGCTCAAACTCTCGACCCACTTGCCGCTTCGGACGTTAATGTGTTTCCCGAACAAACCGAGGGGGCTCCGTCGCTCGTATAACGCTTTTGCTGCCGAAGAGGCCTTGGTGGCGAAGGACGGGTCCCCCGTTAGTGCGGACAGGACGCCGAACTCTAGTGATAACGACCCGGCGCCCGCCAGGGACGCGACGGGCGTCTCCTTGTGAGGGACGCCGTGCCGCAGGTTCACGGTCCCAAAGGGTATGGAGGTGGGCGTGTCGAAGGCAGGACTCAGGCGCTCGCCCAAGTCCAGCGCTAAAGCCAGCAATTCGCCATCATAGGACTGCGTCAGGTTCAGCGATTCATCCACCGCGAAGAGGTGGCCGCTCAAGAGCCCCCCCAGTAAGCGGATCGTCGTCTCGAAGACAGAGACGTTCACATCAAAATCGAACTTCCGCGGGAAGCCCGCCCAGATGCGCTTTGTCGCGTGGTCGAATTCCGAAGCATTGCCCAATATGGCCAGCGCGTCCAGGGAGTCCACTAACGTCACGAGGGGTAGTCGCACCAAGTCGAAATTACCTCCGGTGCAGCTCCGCGGCCTTAGTTCCCCCTCCGGCTCCGCATATTTCACATACGCGTCGTAGCCCCTCTCGAAGAGCCTTTTGGCCCGGTCCCTGTACGCCCGCTTCAGGGCGAGGGGCATGGGTCCACTGCCAACAGCATCGCCGCCCCCAAAACTCCGGCGCTCCTCTTGGGTATCACACGCGAGTCGCGCGCAGACGTCGATGGCGTACGCGCACGTCGCCGGCTCGGTCACGTCACTTATATACACGTTCCGACCGCTGGAGCCCTCTCCCTGGCGCTCGGGGCAGCAGCGGAGGCGAACCGTTGCTCGTCTTTTCGTGCCTCTTCTCCCGCACCGCTCGCCGTCGGCGAAGGCGTGCTCCGTCACGTTGCCTTTGAGGCGCGCCGTTAGCGCCGGGGAGAAGATACCGACGGTGGTCTCCTGCCGCCGCTCCCCGGGCGGCACGGCCCAGGCCGCCTGGAACTGCTTGACCCACCGCCGGTGGCACCACTCGTAGCCCCAGAACTCGCCCTGCCGCGCGAACGCGAAGCACGAGCCGTCGAGGGGCCGCAGGCGGTCGTCCTGCTGCGCTTTCGTCGTGGGTGGTTTCAGGGAGCTGGCGGGTGCCAGTAATGTGAGCAGTGCTACGGCGACGAAACCGGTGGGCGGTTTCAGGGGGCTCGCCGGCTGCAGGAAGAGCAGTGCTGCGACGCATAGGGTGCCGCGCGCCATCGCTGCTATGCTGCGCTGCTGGTCGGGTGGGTTACAGGGTCATTGTCGGTTTGCGGCTGTCGGTTTGCAACGGCAGTGGTGTAATGTAGCAGCGCTGCTGCGCAGTAGTGTACTGCTCTGCGCTTGCTACGGTGCACGTGGAGGCCAGCCTGGAGCAGCGCCAAAACTGTGGTGCCAGCAAAACCCGTCTAAACTTTTACGGCGGCGCGGCGGCGGCGGCGGCGGCGGCGGCGGCGGCGGCGGTGTCGGTCGGCGGCGGCGTCGGCGGCGTCGACGCCGCCGTGGCGTCGTCGGCGTCGTCGGCGAGGAGTAATCTCTCTCTCTGCGCCGCGAGAAGTAACTCGAGAAGTAGGGTTGATGATTTTATACACACAAGAAAGGGGGGAATGCAGCCCAGCCGTCTCCTCAGGCTACGCCTCCTCGCAGAACAGGTGCTCGGGCGCGTCTTCCGTCGGCGAGGGCGGCTTGGCTTGCGCCGGTGGCCGCGGCATCCGTAGTAACGGCGCATCATCGCGTCGCGCGGCCAGGTTCTCGAAGTGGTCCCGGTGGCGGTCGCCGGGGCTCTGCGGAAGCGACACAGACCGGCGCGGCGGATCACGAAACCCCTGCTCGGCCTCGTCCTCCGTGATGGCGTCCGGACTCGAGTTGGTCCGGCGCGGCGGCGCGCGGGCTTTGATGGGTGTGGTCGGCCCCTCGCCCAGCTCCAAGGAATCCATATCGACCGAGACCCGCGCCACGACGTCTGCGGCGAAACCCTTGCGTTTGGGCGAGAAGTGACCGCCCTCCATGGCGAGGAGGTTGTTCGCGGACATTGTAGCTTGAGCTGATCTGCTGATGCGATCCGCGCCGCGTGGAGGATCGTCGGCGCGGCGACCTCGTGGGAGACCCCGCCGAAGAGACGCGCCGCGCGCCCCAGGAAGGCGAACGCGCCGCGCGGCGCGTGGAACATGTCGGCCTGCGCCGTGCAGACTTCGGCCGTGCCGAGTTCGCGCTTGGCCAGGTCGCGCATGCTGTGGCCCCAGGTCCAGTCGTTTCCATGATCTAGATCTTCAAAGCTCAAGCAGCCCTTCCCGTATATTCGTAGATGTTGAGGAGCCGGGGGAGGCCCGGTCGGTGGGCGTTGAGGCCGGCGGCGAGCGTCCAGATCGCGTCCAAGGGGAGCAGGCCCTTCGCGACCCGCCGCTGTGCGAAAATCAGATCTGAGTTCGAGCAGTTCTCTCGAACGAGTGGCTCGGCGGCGACGTGCGTCCCGGTTTTGCACTCTCGACCGCCTCGATCTTTTTTACCTCGACCACGCCATCGCCGCGCTTGATTCAACACGGGCCCGCGCCTGAAACGCGAGGGGCTGGAGCCAGAAGTCCATGTGCGCGACGATGACGCCCGATGGTGCGCGGAGGTAGCGCCAGGCCTTCCGCAGCCACTCTTTTCTGGGGGAGAAGACGTGTCCGCCGTCCGCTTCAGCGAGATCCGCGAAGAGCCGCGCGTACGCAAGCGTTCTATGTTGCACTCCGGCCTGGTCGACGAGGCAGCCCAGCCCGTTCGCGTCGCAGTCGGTCGCGTTGAGCGGCGCGCACGCGACCTCGCGCGGCCCGGCTTTCCCGTGGTAGACGCGTCCGCACCACGGCTGGGGCCAGATGACGTCCGCGACGCCCCCGAAGAAGCGCTCGTAGCGCCGCGTGAGGTAGAAGCGGTCGCGCCTGGCCACGGTGAGGACGAGGAGTATTTTTTGCAGTGGTTGGTTTTGCTTCTGTTGTTTGGGTGTGGCGGTGGTTGATGCTGCCAGCAGGAGTGCTGCCCGCCACGGCTGCATGCTATTTTAGTTCCACCATACTGCGCGCAATCGCGAACTGGTCACGTGTGCGCTCAGGAAATGGGCTGCCTTGGCAAGAGCAGAGATGAGCCTCTCCCTGCTTAAGGCCGGGCAAACGTCACCCTAGCACCGAGGACCGATGGCCCGCTTCTAAGCGTCGTCCGAGTGCCCAGCGAGGACTAGCCGTGCCTATTCAAAAAATCTCACACGAGTGAAGACCGCGACGTCCGGGCGCCGAGCACCAAAGTAGGAATACGCAGCCTCCACGCCATCGACGTGACTCTACTGAACGTCCGCGAGGGCCCAACGTATTTTGGGGGTCGTCGGACATCCCGGGGGCAAAAAAAACAAATCGTTCAGCCGGGAATCGAACCCGGGGACAGTCGATGGCAACGACTGATGTTACCACTACATCACTAAAC
>Ga0302122_10002491_pt1 | contig 11491 bp, 8 predicted proteins | sample CB21_SCM_MG_FD_203115 | JGI IMG/M metagenome (GOLD analysis project Ga0302122, IMG submission 203115) | Marine microbial communities from Western Arctic Ocean, Canada - CB21_SCM | ecosystem: Environmental > Aquatic > Marine > Oceanic | place: Canada: Western Arctic Ocean | collected 2017-09-28
TGGGCGTCGCCAACGCCCGCCGCCACCGTGCCTTGGACCGGTCCGTCTGCGCGCCGTCCTGGCGCTTCGCGGTGCCGCGGATCGCGTCGCCGGTCGCGGCCGTGACCGTGTAGCCCGCCGCGGCCTCGACGACCGCGCCGACGCAGACGCGGGCACGTGGCGGTGGCGAATGGATCTGCGCGACCGGCGGCGCCAGCGACCCAGCATCGTCCGGCGCCGGCGCGTAGCTCCGGCCCGCATCAACCAAGTCTGTCAGTCTCTGCGGCTTCGTCCGCGCGCGCCCCGAGCGTTGGCTGTCGACGGGCGGCGGGGGGGGCGGCGCGGCAGGCGAAGGTGCGGCCGGCGCCACGGGCGCCGTCGGCGGCGGGACCATCGTGGAAGGCACGCCGCAGCGTTTCACTGCCGCGGGATGCGCGGCCGGCGCCGAGGGCGGCACCGCGGCCGCCGGCGGCGAGTGGACGCCGTCCCCCTCCTCGCGCAGCGGCTCCACGGCGGCGGCCCGGCCGCGGCGCGCGGCGTCGGCCTCGACGATGCCGCGCAGCAGCACGTAGCCGTCGCGCGCGTACGCCGCCCAGAGGCCCCGCGCGTCGTCCGCCTCCAGCAGCCGCGTCGCGTCCGCCATGAGCCGCAGGGGCTCCCCGCGCTCGGTGGCGACGCCGTTCCGACAGCGCAGCGTGCCGACCTCGCGCACGTGGCCGAGGGCGCCCGCGTCGTCCGTGGCGGTCGTCCCCCGGGGCGACTCGGCGCTCGGGCCGCTCGGCGCGTCCGCCGCGGCGGCGTAGGCGTGCGCCGCGGCGCGCTCCCCGCGGAGCGCCGCGAGGCTCGCCGCCGGCGCGCCCAGCGCCTCGAGCTCGGGCTCGTCGCGCGGCCGCTTCCGCCACGGCCGGTCCGCGCGCTCGAGCCGGCCCGCGCCGGCCCGCAGCGCCGCGGCGACTACTCGCGACGCCGGCGGCTCGACGTAGAGGTCCAGGGTGCGCCGTCCGTTCGGCGGCTGCGTTGCGAACGGCGTCGTGAGTGCGACCAGCGCGGCGACCGGCCGCGCCGGGGGCGCCGCGGCCGGCGGCGGCCGCAGCGCGCCCTGCTCGACGTAGCCGGGCAGCTTCGGCCCGAACAGGTCGTCGATCGCGGTGCTGTGGCTGCCAAAACAGCCGTCGTCGTCGCTCAGGTCCATCCTGTGGCTCTGTGCCGAGGACTCGTTAACCAGGTGCAGCAGGCACACTGCTGCAGACAATTATCGAATTATTTATCGAAAGCATAACATGACACCGGATCACGGTACTTGCGGTCCGCAGTGTGCAGTCTTGCAGCTGTGCAGCGCAAAACGCAGTGGGTCAATTCGGGTTTTGACGAGTTGTCGAGCTAGTGTTTCGGCACCCAAGTAATGTGCTCAGACTATGGCTCTTATTGATCACTAGCCCAGTGTACTCTTCGGGTTTTGGGAGGCGGACGCCCCGGGAAACGTTTGGGGAGCTATTCCCCGCGGCCAACGCCGCTCGAATTTCGATGCTTAATAACCTCCCCCGGCAAACGAGCGCGTCACGCGTCCTCGAAGTCGAAGCGCACCTTGATCATGGGGTCGCCGCCCTGCGGCCAGAGCGTCAGCGCGGCGCCGAGCAGGGGGACGGTCAGCTCCCGCCCGATGATGACCTCCTGCACCGGCAGCGAGACGTGCCCGAGGTAGTCGTCGCCGCTCACGGTGTCGTCGTCCCAGCATTCCAAAGTGATGACCGCGAGCTCCGGCACAGATAGGGGAAACTCAAATATTTCGTCCCAGACCGGCTGCTTCGTGTTCTTGCACGTCTTCGTCCGTTCATGCGCCCGGTCCTGCTTCGGGCCGCCCGCGATGGAGGCGACGCAGTACACGTCCGGTGCTTCTTCTATACCCCAGCCCTTGGTCCACCCTTTAGCGCTGCGTATCCTCACTCTCAACTTAGTCTTGACCGGCAGCGCCATGGTCCTCAAACCGAGAGCATACTCGTCCAGTTGTTCGAACGACCCCTCCAGCAGGAACCGGGGCTTAGGGACATAACCGCAGCCGCCCTTGCGCAAAAAGAAGCCCCAGTTCGTATATAATGGGTTGTCCTCGGGCGTGACCTGCATGTTGAGCGCCACGATCTGGCAGCCCGTGGCCCAGGCGTCACTCGGGTCGTAGTTGTCGCTCTTGATGCGGTGGCCGGCCGGGTAGACGCGCGCCAAGGCCGAGCGCGTCCACGCGGCCATGGCGCCCGGCCGCGCGGCATCCTCTTTACTAGGTGACGTATGCGTGACGGCTCGCTCTATCAGGTGGAGTTCGCTACTTAGTTTAGAGATCTTCTTCGGCTTCTTCAGGCCAGCTAATTTCCGGTGCTTGCGCTCGTTCCACGACGAGCTCTTGATAAAGTGTTCCCGGCCCGTCAGCTCATCGAGCGCCGCGTCCTTCAGGGATTTGGTTTTTGCGTTCCTGACGTACACCAAATCGCGGAACTGCGACGTGATCTCCTCCTGGGCGGCGTCTTCCGTAACTTTGGCCCGCGCGGCTGCCAAAGTCGCATCTATCTCAGTGTCGTTGCGGCGACTCGGGTGCTTCTTCGATACAACGCCCGACTCGTACTCGTCGTCTTTGATCTCAAAGTCGTCGGGCTTCTCCTTGCGCTTGTCGCGGATGACGACGCGACCCCGCAGTTGTTCGGGCGTCACGAGGTCGCCCGGGCTGTGCACATATAGTGCGTCGCCCAGCTCCTCCCGCAGCGTAGCAGCAATGATCTTTTGGCCCTCGCCCTTGCAGTGGTTCTCCAGCGTCACAATGACCGGGCAGTCCGTTTGAAGAAAAGCATTGTCGGCGATCGCCTTGATCATGCGCTTGAACTTGCACTTGGTGCAGAGCGTGCCGCCGTGCGTCACCACGACCGAGGCGTGGAAGCCCCCCTCCCGCAGCGAGAACTGCCGGAAATCGTAACAATCCAACTCCACCACGCGGCACCCCAGCCTTAGCACGCGCGCGACGCTGTCCGGCGAGCTGCAGGACGTGAGCTGGTCGCCGTTCAAATACGTGTTGTGCGAGGAGTTGATGTAGTAGTGCGTCAGCGGCCGATTCAAGTCGGGCGGCGTTGCCGGCGTCAGCGCCGCCGCGGTGACCTTGGCCAGGGCGGCGCGGTAGGCGCCGGCCTGGAGCCGCCGCCGCTCGTCCTTCACGCGGCTGCCCAGGACCGCATTTATGGAGCTCTGGAGGTAGGACGCCATGCGTGGCCGTGCCGGGTGCGGACGGCAGCGAGGCGGAGACGGCCACCGATTCCCCCGCGTTCGGGGTCCCGCTGCAGACCGGGCAGCAAGCTCCGGGCAGCCACGCTCGGGCAGCCGCAAGAGGTACTAATCTAGGATTAGAACTCCTTGGCAGCCGGAGTTTGCGCTGGAGTGCACGGGTTTTTACGTCCGCTTCGCTCGGGGCTGCCATCGAGGCGTTGCAGGGCGCGCGTCTGGGAGCCCTCGCCGGCGACGGGCTCGCACGGATGGGGCCGGCACGCTGGCTTCCGGTCCTCGCCCTCGCGCTCTCACAGGAGGAGAGCCTGGGCCCGCTGCGGTCGGCCGTCGGCGCGGTCGACCCCGTCGTCCTCGCGGCGAACGCGACGGCGCAGATAGCGGACGCGGTCGACCCCGCGCCCGCCGCCCTCGCGTTCAACGCGACTCACGCAGACTTCGACGCCATCGACGCGCGGGCCGAGCTGCTCGCGCCGCGCGAGGGCGCGCTCCTCGCGCTGGACTCCTTCGAGGTCGGCATCAACGTCTTCACGCCGGACCCCGCCGAATTTGAAAAGCACTTCGCCGACTGCCGCGTGTGCGTGCGGCTGGACGGCGGGCCCTGGGCCTGCTGGGCGGTCTTCGAGATGACGCGCCCGCCCCTGTACGCGCACGTGCCCAGTGGCGCCCACGAGCTGGAGGCGGTATTGACGGACCCGCGCGGCGACGGGACCGCGATCCTGCGACGGAGCTGGTCGGGCGTGCGGCGGTTTAGGGTGGCGGGCGTCGAAGATTTGGTGGCGGCGGAGGCGCCGCAAGAAGAGCCGGCGGCGCCGGCGCCGGTGGAGGACGCGGCCGAGTCGACGCCCATGCCCCGGGTGCAGGTCGACCAGCCGCGGGAGATGCAGCCTTTGCCACAGGCGTTCGAGGTCGGCTTTGGCGTGGAGAGCGCGGAGCCCGAGCGGTTCCGCGAATTATTTAAGCACGGCCACGTGTGCTTCGATTTGACCGTGAGTCCACCGGAAGATCCGGAGCCGGACCGGGGCGTGCCGTGCTGGGCGGTCTTCGACAGCACGCGCAAGCCCCTCTTCGCCGGTTTAGGTGACGGGTTCTTCACGCTGCGGGGCTGGCTCTTGCACCCCGACAGCCGGCAGCTCGTCGCGCCGACGGCGAGCGGCCTGCGGGCCCTCGTGACCTACGCGTCCACGACGCCGCAGGGCGAACAGCGGGAGGGCCCCACCGCGCATGACGGCGACGAGGCCGCCGGGTGGGCCCGGCACTTCGACGCCGCGAGCAACGCGGACTACTTCCACCACGCCGAAAGGGGGGAGACGCAGTGGTCCGTCCCGCCCCGCTTCCCGGCGCCGCGCCGGGACGGGAACGCGTCGATGGTGGACCTCGCGATCACGGGCGAGGCCTGGAACGACGCCGCCACCGTGACGCGGGTCGTGCCCGTGAAGCATGGCACCGATGCCAAGGTCGCGGCGACGCGCATCTGCCAGGGCTACGGCATCCTGAACTGGCACTGCGTCGACGAACTGGAAAAGCAGATCGCGGCCGCGGCCGCGGCCGACGCCGCGTCGCCGGCGCCGGCGCCCGCCCCCCCCCCCCCCCCCCCCCCCCCCCCCCCCCCCCCCCGGGGGGGCGGGGGGGCCCGGGGCCCGCGGGCCCCCCCCCCCGCCCGGCCCCCCGGGCCCCCCCCCCCCCCCCGCGGGCCCGCCCCCCCCCCCCCCCCCGCGGCGCGGGCCGTGACCGACCGTCGTGCTGGCGCGTGGGGCGAACGGCCGCCAATTCGCCTCTTTTTTTGTCGGGGGAGCGAACGGCAAGGCGTGACCCCGCAAAGTTTGTGATAACCACGGATAAGGGTTAGGGTTCGGGTCCCGGTGGTCCGTGAGGATCGCCGGGTGGCCCCCCGCCCCGCGCGCCTCCGCGGGTGCATCATCGGGGACAACACGGCTTTGAAGGCTGTACGCGACGCGGCGGCGTACGCGGCTGCTTCAAAAACGTGCGTGCAGCAAGGAGTAGCGACAAATGCGTCTCAAAAAGTGCTCACCGTCTCCTGCACGGCTAGTTAGGGCGGTGGTGATCTCGAGTTAAATCGAGCGAACGCTTTGGCACCAAAAACGGGTTTTAGTGAATAAACCCGCACGAGATTTTGCTGTCTCGCGTTGTATCGACCTCCAGACTCGTCAGACGCGCAGAAGGCGGACATAAGCGGCGAGTGGCAGCCCGCACCACCACGGCGTCGAGGCAGCACCACCCCACGCCGCCGAGGCAGCCCGGTAACGATGAACGACCGCCGGACCCCCAAGCCCCAGACGAGCCGCTGGAAGGAGAACACGCAGCGGAACACGGCCGCGTACAAGGCAAGGAGGGCGCCCCTGCACCATAGGGCGTTCAAGGGGCTGCACCCCGACCCGCGGCGGACGGCGGGCGTCGACGCGCGGTACAGCCGCGGCGCGGCGCACGGCGGCCACCGGACGCACGGCGGGACGCGCCGGAATTTATTGCGGTGGGGCTCGGCCCTACTTCGAGGCATCGCGGACGACGACCCGGAGCAGGTCCTGGACGCGCTCGCCATGCCGGCGGCCACCGTGCACGCGCGCGTGGCGGGGGGCGCGTTCGGCTCGAGCTTCGAATTTGGAGGCGACGCCCTCGTGAGCGTCCAGCGCATTAGAAGGGAGGTGGACAAGTCCCAAAAACTCGCGCATTTACTAGCGGACAAGCTGCCCCGCTACTACTCGGCGCAGGAGTGGGCGAACATCGAGTCCCAGCTGCGGGAGATCTCCACCTACTTCCCGATGCACGCCGCCATCTTCAAGGAAGTATGGGGCGGGGACTCGGCGTTACATTTGGCGGTGCGCCACGGGGCCTTCGGCGCGGCCAAGGTTTTGTTGAATAAAGGGTGCGACCCCATCACCGAGAACGGCGCGGGGCACACCGTGGCGCACGTCCTAGGCGAGCGCTTCAAAATTTTTGAAGAGATGCTCCGCACGGCGGACACGCACGCCGACCGGGGGCGGCGCCGCGACGCGCGCCAGGCCGTGGACAACGCCCGGGACGACATACGGGCCGTCGCGACGACGGTCGTCGAGCGGCTCGAGGAGCGCGACCTGACGGTGTTGGAACCGCTCACGTTCAAGCAGTGGCAGCTGCGCATCGAGGGCGAGGACCTTGACGCCAGGGACGCAAGTGTGCTGGCCACGCGCCCGAAACTGCAGGCCGAGCTCGAAGTCGCGCGCGGCATCGCACTCGCGTGTCGGTCGGACGCGCGCTCGCGGAAGACGAGCAAAGCCACGTCGGCGCGGGCGCTCTTCCGCAGCCGCGACGAGCGGAAAGCGACCTTGCGCCAGCGCGCCACGTCCGGTATTTTACCGTCGCGGCACTACGAGACGGCCTACTCTAGCGCGCGCGACTTTGTGTACGGGGAGCGGCGGAGCCGCGGCTCCATCTCCGCGTCCGTCGCGACGTACTACCAGGACGCGCCCAATTCAACGGAGCGCGGCGAGGCGCGGCGCCAGACGGGCCCGCCTTCGCTCAGCGACGTGTCCGAGGGGTTCTTTGATGACGTTGACGTGAACGACTGGTTGTTGGACCTGGACTCCGCGGCGGTTTTGGTGCAGGCGACCTGGCGCGCGATTTCGACCCGGCAGGCGCTGCTGCGGGCCGTGCGCCGGGCGTCGGTCTGTGTGATTCAAAGGTGGTACCGGGAACGGACGCCGTCGACGCGCGTGTGGGACGCGGCGCGCGGGCGGCGCGGCTACTCGTAAGTTTGTTGTGATCTACTATCGCGCCGCGCCGCGCGCGTGGGCGTAGCATTTCTGTCCCGTAAGGCACCATGTTTGCGCCTTCTAGCCAGGTCTGACTTTTTGTTACGGGCTAGTGACATTTGTGCTAGGACTAGTGGGCGGGGCCCGGCCCGGGCGGGGATCTGACGCGGTTAGGCCGCGGGTTTTTTTCCAACCCGATCTATAGCTCGATTTTGGCTCCGTCGCGCGCGCCCAGCGCAGCTGATCGGCAGCCATCAGTTCTGGGCGACGGTTTTGGCGCAGTCCACGTGACTGTCGCGTGACTGTCGCGCGAGCTGCCCACACGAGAGCCAGGCTGCCCTCACGTGTGTGGCCCAGTCCAGCTGCCCCCGCGGTGGGCTCCACAAGACACCAGCCACTGCCACCCGAGTTTTGGCTGGGGACAATCACTAGAAGTTATGGGCGCGGGCGCCAGCGCCAACACGATTCCGGGACAGAAGGAGACAAACGACGGAGGCGACGAAACCCTTACGTCCGTGCACGACGCACGCCTCGCGGCGCTCCTAAAAGGTGGTAATAACAAGGCGACCTACTCCGACGCAACATTCGAGGCGCTTTTATCGAGAAACTTGCCGCCTCCGGACGACGAATATCCGCCCGCCTCGGAGACGCGGCGGCGACGAAAGACGCTGGACCGCCTCGAGGAAATCTTCTCGAAGGCGGTACTCTCTTGGCAGCAGGCCGCGCAGGTCGTGGCTCAGCTTTTGCCCGACGACGACGAGCGGGCAGCGGTCGCCGAGTTTCTGCTTGAGCGCGTCGACGCGAGCGCGCGGCCGGCCTACGCTGCGGCGCTCCAGAAATGCGAGCCTCCGTTCGCAGCTGATATTCTTGAGCGCCTCGCCCAACGCGCGTCGCGAGAGGCGCAGGAAGCCGCCGTCGCCGCCGTGGCGGCACCACAGCAGCAGGCGACGCGCCCGGTTGACGCGCCCGCGACACCGACGAAGCATGCGCCGCCGAAGCCGCCGAGGAAGAGCGCGCCGCCGCCGCAGCACCCCAACAAGCCGAGCTGGCACGCGAGACTCTTCGGCCCCGCCAAGCCGCCGCCGGAGAAGTACGGCAAGCACGGCGCGCCCATGTCGCCCCTGGAGCTCATCCTTGATTCCGACGGCTCGGGTCGGCGGTAGCCTCCACCAAAAACATCGTGTCCGGTCTCGTGACCGCGACACAACCCTACTGCATGTGAATCGATGCGCAATTCGCATGTATAACACTAGATACAGACAATAACATTTACGACGCACACGCTTCGAGAAACCGCGCAGCAGCAACATCGTCCAGTCCACGCACGCCGTTCGCCTCAAGCATCCCGTGCAACTGCCGCCGCACGGTCTCGTCGGCCACGGCCACGGCCACCTCGAGCGAATCGTGGCGCTCCGTATCCACGAGGCCCCGTAGCGCCGTAGTCAGCGTCAGCCGTCGCGGTCGGTCCAGCGCGCTGAGCGCCTCGAGCCCGGCGAGCGTCGCGGCCGCGGCGTCGTCGACGCCGGCGAACACCCGGCGCGCCGCCGCGACGCGCGCCGCCAGCAGCTTCTGGGGCCGCCGCTTCAGCGCGTCCTCGACGACAAACGTCGCGAGCGGCGCCTGCAGCATGTGCAGCGCCGCGCGCGGTAGCGCGTCCCGCGCCTCGGCCAGGAATCCCTCGAGCCACGCGTCGCCCAGCGCGTCGGCCCTGCGCGAGGACCGCCGGAACGCGTCCCGCGCCAGGTCCGCGACGCGCCGCAGGAACGCCGCGGCCCGCTTCAGCAGCGCCGCCGCCGCGTCCTCCCCGAGGACGGCGGGGTCGAGCTTGAGGTCCTCCTTAAGCTGCGCGCGCGCCGCGGTGCCCTTGGTGCGCTTCGCCACGCGCAGCGCCGCCTGCAATACGACGCCGCCGCCGATCAGCGACCGGTCCTCCCTCTCTATTACGCCGTCGCCCAGCACGCGCTCGCAGCCCCGGGCCTCCGCCGCCGCGTACACCAAAGCGCAGGCCCCGCACGCCGCGCGCCACGCGTCCGGCGCGGCCTCGCCCCGCCGCCGGCTCCAGCCCGCGGTTAGGACCTCGGCCAGCCCGTCGAAGCGCGGCGCCGCCCAAACTAACACCTCGCGCACCACGCTCCCGCGCGCCGCACTCCACAACTCCTTGCGCGTGTCAGAATCCAGGCGCGCGTACCGCGCTTCTAAACGGTTCAGCACGCCGATAATTTCCGCCACGACAAGCGACGGGCCGCGCGTCGCGTCGTCCAGCTCAATGACCGCGCGCAGCGCGTCGGCGCCGGCCGTCATACCGTCGCACCGCCGGAGCGCGCGCTGCGTGGCCTCCGCGGCGCCCACGGCGTCGGCCAGTTTCCACGCGTCCCGCCGCGCCGGCGTCGCGGCGAGGACGGCGAGCGCGGATGTAGAACAGGCGACCTCGGCGTCTAGCGCCGCGCAGGCGTCCGCGAGGACGGCGACCTGTGTGACCCGTGTTATTGGATGAAACCTCTCTGTGCATACGTGTTCGATGATATTCGGGTCTCGGGGTCGACGAGGTATTCAGCCTCGCGGACTTGGAGTAGTAACATCATCGAAAACTCAGATGGTAGTAGCAAATACAATTGTTTTTCTTTTCGTCAGGGACCCGTCACAGGTTGAAGCCGCCGCGGACACCGCGCGCCACGTGGACGACCGGCAGCGACTCGAGCAGCTTCGCCCGCGCGCACGCGCGGACCGCATTTCCGACGTGCGTGGCGACGCGCCCGGGCACGTGTTTGAGCAGCGCCTGCGCCGCGCGCCACACGCGCAGCAACCACGCGCAGGCCCACTCCGGCTTGTCGCGGCGCTTCGGGCCGTCTTCGATATCGTCGTCGTCGCCTTCTAGTAAAAAGAAGGCGGCGAAGCGGCCCTCGATGGGCGCCGCCAGCACCTGCGCTGCCCGGCAGGCCTCACGGCCGTGCAGCTTGTCCAGGCGTTCCAAGCGGCGGCACGCGATCGCGAGGCGCCGCCCCGCCTTCCGGTCGACGGGCGCCTGCTCCTTGTCCACGAGCGCGACGCCGCGCGGCCAGCCCGCACGTAGCATGGCCTCTTGGAGCTCCGCCGCCCAGAGCTCCTGACACGCGGCGAGGGCCCGCGCCGCCGCGCCCGCGACGGGGCCGGCCGCGTCCCGGAGCTCGGCGAGCGCGTCGACGTCGCCCGCGGCGTTCGCGCGCGCGACGCACGTCCACGCCTCCACCAAAGCGTGCTTCTCCCGCAGCGTCGCGCGGCGCGCCCGCAATTCGCGCCGCGCGTCGGCCGCGGGGTCCGCCGCCAGCGGCGCGGCCGCGACGGCGTCTCGCATCGCGCGCGCCGCCGCCGCGCACGCGTCGGCGTCCCTCGCGGCGGCAGCGGCGAGCTGCGCCTCCAGCGTGTGTTTCTTTTGTTTGAGTGCGGCTAACTTCTCGCGCTCGGTGGTGAGGTCGACTGATGCCTTGCTCGTCTTGGGTGCAGCCATCCTGGAGGTGTTTGGTTTTGTAGCGGCGCTGCGTGGCCTATGTGTAGCAGCGCTGCGTCCTCCTATATGCTAGCGCCTTTAGCAGCAATGCGTAGCCTTATGCCGATCGCGGGTCTACTCTAGCGTGTTTGTCATTTTTTTGCCTGCACGGGTTTTTGGTAAATTCGTGCGGGTATCTCGAAGCCGTCGCTTAGCTCTGTGATCAATTATTCCGGTCATGGAGCGCGCATTGCACTAGCTCCGCGTTGTGAGGCTCCGCGGTGGCCTCCGCCAGCGCGTAGTAACGCTGCGCGCTGCGGCGCCGCGTCTAGGCGCGGTGTAACGCCGCTGTCGCCGATCGCCGCAACAGCAGCGCTGCGGCGCGCCTCTAGGGCGGCGCACCGCCGCCGGTCGCCGAGTCGCTGCAGCCGCAGCGCGCGCAGCACCAGGCACGTCTCCGGCGCCACATCACTTCAACAACAAACAGAGCATGGCGCTGAGGCGGGTTGACCGTTCACAGTTGGTCGGCCTACCCCGCCACGCCCGTCAAGCGATGCACCCTAGATTGAGTGGGGGACAAGCGTCCGGGAAATGCTCGAGATCATGTGTGGGCCGTGCGTGTCGAGCCTCTTCGGGGGTTCCGCGCCCGCCCGCCGCACATTCCACCTCCTTCGGGATTCGGCCGTCGGCCGCGGACCTTTGCTGGGAGATAACCGTGTGGCTAACATTCTTTCCACAGGCGCCGCCATGAAGTGGGTCCTGCTGGCGCTCACGGCGGACGCGCTGCGCCTCGCGCCGGCGTCATATATACGGCGGGACTGCAACGCGGGCCAGCGGGCGTTGAAAACGCCGGAGCGGCCGCCGCCGAGCCGGCGGGACTGGAACGACTTCATCCAGACGGTACCGCGACCGTGTCCGGTTCCATTTCCGGGGGTGTAGCTCAGTGGCAGAGCGTCCGCTTTGCATGCGGAAAGCCCAGGGTTCAAACCCCTGCTCCTCCAACTTCAAAACAACTCCGTGGCGCAATGGATAGCGTATCAGACTT
>Ga0302122_10002492_pt1 | contig 11487 bp, 8 predicted proteins | sample CB21_SCM_MG_FD_203115 | JGI IMG/M metagenome (GOLD analysis project Ga0302122, IMG submission 203115) | Marine microbial communities from Western Arctic Ocean, Canada - CB21_SCM | ecosystem: Environmental > Aquatic > Marine > Oceanic | place: Canada: Western Arctic Ocean | collected 2017-09-28
CCAGTGTGGTGATGGGCAATTGCGGTTTCACCTTGGCGCCGTGCCGCGAAGCCGAAGCCGATTTGGTGTTCCGCAATCTGGAACGCGCCGAAGACATTGACCGAGGGGCCATGCTGGAAGGCATCAAGTGGCAGTGGGAAACCTACCCGGAATATCTCGACGTCGTCGATAAACTGCCTAAGGGCATCAATTACAGCGGCTATATCGGCCACTCGGCCTTGCGCACTTACGTGATGGGCGAACGCGCCTTTGATGAGGCCGCCAGTGAAGACGATTTGAAGGCGATGTCGCATCAGGTGAAAGAAGCCGTCAAAGCGGGCGCGCTTGGTTTTTCCACCTCCCGCAGCCCGTCGCACCGAACCTCAGACGACCGACAGGTCGCCAGCCGGGCGGCTGACTTTGCCGAAATAAAAACGCTGGTCCACGCCATGGGTGAACTGGACGCCGGCATTTTTCAGCTTGCGATGGAACGTGGCGACAGGGACTACGTCCTGCAAAATTATACCGATTTGAAAAACCTTTCGATCGATTCCGGACGCCCCATTACATTTGGCAGCCTGAGTCGCCGAGAATCGCCAGGCCTGTGGCGGGATTGCTACGACATCATCGAAAAGGGAAACCTGGAAGGCGCGCGGTTGTTCACACAGGTCCATTCCCGCGAAATTAATTCCGTCATGTCGTTTGAAACACACCTTCCCTTCGACAATTGGGATGTTTGGCGCGACATTCGCGCGTTGCCGCTGGACCAGCAGAAAGCGGCCCTGCGCGACCCGGAAACCAAAAAGAAACTGATCGAAATTGCCAGCCGCCCTTATCAGGGCCCCGCAGTTATCGGCGGCGAAGCCCGTCCACCGGAATGGGACATGTTCTATGTGATGGAATCGGAAAAATGGGCGCATCGCACCATGGCCGACATCGCCCGCGAGCGCGGCGTCGTCCCGGCGGAAGCGATGATCGACATGGCGTTGGAACACGATTTAAAACTGTTCTTCCGCCAACCCATCGCCAACGAAAACATGGACGATGCGTTGGATTTAATGAAGCATCCGCATTCATGCGTCACGTTTTCAGATTCCGGCGCGCATGTATCACAAATTATGGACAGCTCCCTACAAACACACCTACTGAGCCATTGGGTCCGCGACAAACAGGCCTTTACCCTGGAAGAAGCCGTCCGGTTGGTCACCTACGACACCGCGACCCAGTGGGGGTTCCACGACCGGGGGCTTATCCGCGAAGGCATGACCGCCGACATGGTCGTATTCAACCCGGACACCATTGGACCGCGTATGCCGGAAGTGGTGTGCGATCTGCCCGCCGGTGCCAAACGCCTACGCCAAACCGCGCATGGCATTGCCAACACGATCGTTGGCGGCCAAACCGTGTTGCGTAACGGCGAACACACCGGTGCCTTGCCGGGAAAATTGTTGCGGGGGCCGCTCGCCCAAGCGTAAGCGCCAATTAAGGGAATAAAATTATGTCAAACTTCGTACTCGTTCACGGAGGCTATCAGGGTGCGTGGATTTGGCACCCCACGGTGAGATGCCTTCGCGCGGCAGGACATAACGTCTATGCGCCAACAATGGACGGATGCGCTGAGCGCCGCCATCAACTCCGCCCCGGCATCACGGTGACGACCCAAGCCCAGGAAGTCGCCGATTTATTGTTTTATGAAGATATCGACGACGCCATCCTGGTGGGAACCAGCTTTGGCGGCATGCTAATCAGCAAGGCCGCAGAACTGGCGCGGGCCAAGTTGGGGCAAAACAGCGTCCAACGATTGGTTTATGTCGACGCCTTGGCGCCGCAACCGGGGGAAACCTGCGCCGACATCGTCGACCGCGCCCCTGACGCGCCGTATCAACGGCTTGAATTATCACAAGGCCCAACAGCAGAAGACATGGAAAACCGCCTATTCGTGGACTTCCCTGATGATCTGCGGGCCTGGGCGGTCGCGCGATACACCCTTCACCCCAATGGCGGCACGGATGTGGAACCCGGCGAATTGGACGGATTCTGGGCCCAAAGCTGGTCGGCGTCGGTCATCAATTGCCTGCAAAGCAAAAACCCGTCCAACGCCCACCAATGCCGAACAGCTGAAAAGCTGAACGGCACCTATATTGAAATGGACACGGGACATTACCCGATGTTGACCAACCCCGAGGACCTCACCCAGCTGTTGATCGCGGGTTAACGCGCTTCGATTTCGTCGATCCTGGCGGCCGGCGAGATGTGGTTGAGGCTAATGCGCGACTCGATCACTGCAGGCCCATCATAAGCCATGGCTTCCGCGACAACGCTTTCCACATCACCTTCGGTTTCAATCAGGAACCCTTTGGCACCAAAAGCCTCACCCCATTTGACGAAGTCGGGGTTTTGCAACGCGGTCGCGGTGACCCGACCTGGAAACGCCTTGGCCTGATGCATTCGGATGGTGCCGTAGGCGCTGTTGTTGGCGATGAATATCTTGATCGGCACATTATACTGCACTGCCGTCGCCAATTCATTGCCCGTCATCATTACGCCGCCATCACCGACGAACACTACAATCTGGCGTCCCGGCGTCGAGAGACCTGCCGCAACCCCGGACGGCACGCCCGGCCCCATGGCACCGACGGTCGCGCCGATGAACATGTTTTCTTGACCCAAATGCAGGAACCGCGCAGGCCAGCTGGAAAAATTTCCGGCGTCCGTGGTAACGACCGCATCCTTGGTCAAATGCTTGTTGATCGCTTCCACGACATGGCCAAACACCAACCCGTCATTGGCAGATACGGGCATCCAATCCATCACCGAATTATGCGCATCGTTGAGCCGTTTGACCCAAGCTTTGCGTTCGAAGGGTATCTCGCCCGGCCCTATCGCCAACATGACCTTAAGGAATTCGTGCGGATCGCAGCCCAGTCCAAGGGTCGGTTGAAACACGCGGCCCACTTCTTCCGTATCCGGCCAGACATGAATCATTGGTTGGTCTGGCACAGGCGCACGGGGGAAAGTGTAACCCTGGCTCATCGACGGGCCTATCCGTTCGCCAATCACGATAAGAAGGTCAGTTTCCTTCATTATATCTAGCGATTCGGCTGGCGCGCGATTGGTCAGGCGCCCGGCGCAGTTGGGGTGGCGGCTGTCGAAAATATGAAACCGCCGTTGCGGCGCCGCTACCGGCAAATCAAAGACTTCCGCGAATTTTGTCAGATCACCCAGCGCCGCCGCGCCGTGCAGGCGTCCGCCCGCAATAACTAGCGGCTTCTTGGCGTTGCGTAGCAATTCAACCGCACGAGCCGTATCGTCAGTCGTCGGCGCGGTTATCGCCTTGACGCGCGGTCCCAAAGGTTCGGCATCGCACTCGCCATACAACAAATCTTCCGGCAGCACGACAACGACCGGTCCGGGCGTGCCTGACTGCGCAATATGAAAGGCTCGGGCGATGTCTTCGGCGATGCGGCGTTGGTCGATGACTTCGATCACCATCTTGGCGGTGTCGGAATAAGTCATGGAGTAATTCATTTCCTGCAACGTCATGCGGTTTAACTCGTCGCGTTCAGCCTGTCCCACCAGAAACACGACGGGTTCCGCATCGTGATATGCCACATGCAAGGCGATGGAGGCGTTCATGGCACCAGGACCCCGGCTGATGATGCACACGCCCGGATGATTGCGCAGGCGCGCATGGGCGACGGCCATCAACCCGGCACCACCTTCATGACGACACACCACAAGCTTCATATTGGGAAAGTCGATAAAGGCGTCGGTCAGCGGCAGATAGCTTTCGCCCGGCACACAATATGCGACATCGACCCCATGGGCGTCCAGCGTTGCAGCCAGAACATGGGCAGCGGATTTGGTCATGGATATTCTCCGTTAGAATTTAAGCGTTGTTAGTTTAGGAATAGCGTGTGAAGAGAGGCTTACAAGCCTTGGCGCACCTTTGGGAACACCTCTTCGGCGAGGATTTGCATCGTCTCCATGGACTGGGAGACTTCCAGTCCTGGCCAATGCAGACTCATGACGATGTGGTTCATACCAAGCTGCTTGTTGAACTTGATAATTTGTTCGGCCACGTCGTCGGGCGACCCGATAAAGAAGCGATCCTTCATCAAATCCTCGAAAGGTTGGCCCAGCTCATCGGTTTCACCGGGGCGCGAACGGCCCAATCCCCAGGCGTGATAGGCCTGATATTTTTGCATGATCGGCCCCTTCGCGATGCGGAAGGCTTCTTCACGTGTCGGCGCGACAAACACTTCACGCCGGAACGGAAATTCTTCGGGGAACGGTTTGTCCGCATCATCCAACGCGCGTTTGTAGGTTTCCAGTTGATCCGCCACAGCGTCGAGACGATCGTTCGGGCCCACATACCAGCACGTGCCCATTTGCGCGGCGCGTTGGATTGCCGCGTCTGCGCTGGCGCCAATCCAGATTGGCGGGTGGGGTTGTTGCACTGGTTTCGCCGAACACGATGCGTCATCCAATTCAAAATGCGAGCCTTTGATTGTCACCGTATCTTCGGTCCACAAGCGTTTAATGGCGGTCAGGTTTTCTTCGAACCGTTTCCCGCGTACTTTGCGCGACGTGCCAAACGCCTTGAATTCAACATCGCGATACCCGACGCCGCAGCCAAAGATCGCCTTGCCGTTGGTCATGATGTCCAACGTGCCGATCTGTTCGGCGACATCCAAAGGTTTGTGAAGCGGCAACAGCATGACGCCGGTGTTAAGGCGCAGGCTTGGCGCTTCAGCGGCGACCCGGCACAAGAAAGGAACCTGCTGTAAATCCTGCAGTGGATGGGTGCTGTAATGCGCGCCCTTGGTGATCGAATGATACCCCAGGCTTTCCGCCAGCCGGGCCTGCGCCAACATTTCTTCAAACCGGTCCGCCACGCGGTCACCTTGCGGAAATTGGCCGCGCATCATAATGCCAAATTTCATCTGGTTCATTGCCTCCCCCATTTCATAATGCGTAATTTTATGCGACGGGCCCTGGCAAACGCCAATCCTTTCTTTTTCAGCGTCCGGGAGCGGGCAGTTGCATCAACGCCGAAAACACCGGTACTGTTTGAAAGGCATTCTGGCGGGGAGATTAAATGTGGCGAAAATTGTCTTAGGCATCGGTGTCTCGCACACGCCGATGTTGAATGCGCCAGTGGAGGATTGGCCACGTTTCATTGAACGAGATGAGGTCCGCAAAAACCTTGATAAAAACGGCAACCCCACAACCTACGATGACTTATTGCGCGCCGCCGGTCCAGATGTCGCCGATCACATCAAACCGGAGAACATGGCGATCCGGCACTTGTCGGCGATGGATAATCTGCAACGAATTCGCGACGCCTTGGCCAACGCCGCCTTGGATGCATTGATTATTGTGGGCGATGACCAGAATGAATTATACGGCGCGCAAAACACGCCGTGCATTCTGATTTACTGGGGTGACACCATCCCCAACGTGCCGCTCGACAACCCTAAGCAGGGCTGGGGTACGCGAATGACCGCGCGGTATTATGAAAGCGACGTACCTCGAGAATACCCCGTGGACGCAAAACTCGCGTATCATCTGATCGAACATTTGGTCGACGCCGAATTCGACATCGCGGCCGCCAGTTCAATCGAACCCGGCAAAGGCGAAGGCCACGCGTTCGGGTTTGTCCACAATCGCCTGTTAAATGGTAACGAATTGCCGGTCGTGCCAGTGTTCATGAACACCTATTTCCCGCCAAACCAAGCCAGCCCACGCCGGTGTTACACCTTAGGTCAGGCAATTTCACAAGCTGTCACCGATTATCCTTCAAACATCCGCGTCGGCGTTATTGCATCGGGCGGGTTGAGCCATTTCACCGTTGATGAAGATTTGGACCGTGGCGTGCTGCGCGCCCTCAAAGAAAAAGACGCCGCCGCGCTGCAATCGCTACCCGTCAAAAAACTAAATGGCGGCAGTTCGGAAATCCGCAACTGGATCTGCGCCGCCGGCGCGCTGGAAGGCTTGCCCCTGGCGTGGTCCGATTACCAACCGGGGTACAGAACGCCCGCAGGCACGGGCACAGGGCTTGGATTCGCGATTTGGTCTGAGGGTTAGGTGCGCCACTTAGAGTCCCAACCGGTCCCTCATGCCGTACCAGACATAGACCATCGGCAGGAACCAGGGCTTCCCGCTATACAGTGGCTTGGTCACGAAATCCTCAGCGGCGAACACCGTTTCAGCCGCCTTGTTGCCAACAATATTATATGCGGCTTTCATTGCGACCCAGCGCGCCCATACCACGCCCGATCCACAAAATCCCGTGGCGTAATGAACCCCGTCGTTGATCACGAGCTTGGGCATAAAATCAAATGTGAACCCGGTATAGCCCCACCAGGTATGAGTAAGCCCAACGTCGCGCAGTTCGGGGAATATCTCCGACAACACCTTGCCAAGCTGTTGCGCTTTTTTTTGAGGGTCATCGGTAATCGTTCCGACCTTGCCGCCAAACAGAATACTTTCACCGTCCGGTGACGGGCGGAAATAGTTGTATAAACTCCGCGATTCACCAAGCATCCGTCGCTTAGGCATCAAGCGGTCCATGACCTCCCTGCCCAGATGTTCGGTCGCCACAATCTGGCTGGGAATGGGAATCACCCGGCGTTGCAGCCATGGCGTCGCCGGACCCGTGTATCCGTTGGTCGCCATGATGACGTTTTGGGCGCGCACAACGCCGCGCAATGTCGTCACCTCATGACCCTCGCCGTCGCGACGCACGCCAGTCACTTCGGTCTGGCCATGCACAATCACACCCGCCTCAAGGGCGACTCTTAAAATTCCATGGTGCAGTTTGCCCGGATGTACACCGCTAATTTCCGGGCGAACCATACCGCCGTGATAAAGGTTACTACCTATTTCCGCATGCTGTTCTGACTTCGGTACCATCTGGACGTCGATCCCCAGATGCCTGTTGATCAAATCGGCTTCCCGGCCCATCGTCTCGTAATGCTTGGCCCGGTATGCGCCGCGAAACAAGCCGACCTCCTGAAAGTCACAATCGATATTTTCATCAGCAACGAACCGGGCCAGATCCTGACGGGCCTCCACGCCTTCGCGGTAGATTGCCGTCGCGCGCTCCAGGCCATAAAGTTTAATCATGTCACCAAAGCCGACGCGCAAATTACCACTGGCCTGCCCACCATTGCGGCTGGACGCGCCTTCGCCGGGGCGGTCCTTTTCGAACACATGCACTGCCCGGCCCGCCCGCGCCAATACAATGGCCGCGCTCAACCCTGCATAGCCGGACCCGACAATGGCTACATCGGTTTGGGTGGGAAACGGTGATTCCGCAATGTCCGCGCGGGGCGCTGCGTCCCACCAGAATGGTATATCCGTCAAGGCCTCCGCCATCACCGTCCCCTTTTCCTTTTAGTTTTAGTTCATGCCGTTAAAATCCTGAATTAACCTGACTCTGCACACAAGGACAAGACATCATGACGCCCATCGACCTTTACTTCTGGCCAACTCCGAATGGTTGGAAAATTACGCTGATGCTTGAAGAATGTAACCTGCCCTATAACATCAAGCTGGTGAACCTCGGCCAGAAGGAACAGTTTAATGAGTCGTTCCTAAAACTGTCGCCAAATGGCCGCATGCCCGCCATCGTCGATCCCGACGGTCCGGACGGCAAACCGATTTCAATTTTCGAATCCGGCGCCATTTTGCAGTATCTCGGCAATAAAACTGGAAAATTTTATCCTCAGGAACAACTCGCCCGCACTGAGGTTGAACAATGGCTGTTCTGGCAAATGGGCGGGTTAGGACCCATGGCGGGACAGGCGGCGCATTTCCGAAATTATAAAGCGGACAAGATCGACTACGCGGTCAAACGCTACACCGACGAGGTCGTCCGTCTCTATGGCGTCATGGACGGGCGACTGGCGGACCGCGACTTTCTGGCCGGCAACTTTTCCATCGCCGACATGGCGTGCTGGCCGTGGATTCGCGGGTACAAGGCGTACGGCATCGACTTGACCGATTTCACCCATCTGCGCGCCTGGTTCAAACGGGTCGGCGGCCGCCCCGCCGTGGAACGCGCGGCCAATATCGGCAAGGACGACTTTCGGGAACGCCAGAAACGCTCGCAGGGGTCGATTTAGGCGCCGCGCCGGGTTTCACGATAGAAGATGAACAACCCGCTGGCGATCACAATAAAAGCACCCGTAATTGTCGTCATCCCCGGTATGTCACCGAACATCAAATAGCCGTACATGCTCGCCCAAAGCATCGCAAAATATCTGAACGGTGCCACGACCACCGCTTCGCCAAAGATAAACGCCGACACCAGAAAATAGTGCCCAATCCCCTGCAAGGTTCCGGTCAGCGCGAACAGGGCGAAGCCTTGCGCGTCAGGCATCCGCCATCCGAGAACAATGGTCGACAGTCCGCCCAACATGACGCACCCGGTCGTACACACCATGATCGCATTCGTCGTATCGGTTTTCGACAGCCACCGGGTCGCGATATCGCGAAACGCCACCATGATGGTCGCCGCCACCGCCAACAGCGACGGCCATAGCACCGCGTTGCCGCCACTGGGCTGGACCATGACGAGGATGCCACTGAACCCGACGATTACCGCCAGCCAACGCCGCCACCCCACTCGTTCGGCCAGAAAATACGGTGCCAGCACCGTCAGGATGATCGGGGAGGAAAAGACAATTGCCGTGATGTCGGCCAACGGCAGATACTTGACCGCCACCATGAACATAAACGACGTGGTCAGGGCGCATAGGCCACGCGCCGCCTGTCCCCGCCAATTCACCACCCGAATGGACGCCAACCCGCCGTTGCGCCATGTCATGATGATGATAGGGATAAATACGAACATCGCGCGAAAAAACATGATCTCGCCAGGGGGATAACTGCCGGTCAGATATTTCGATAACCCATCGGTAAAGGTCAAAATAGCGCTGGCGACCATCAGACAAAGAATGCCCTTAATCTGCCCCGCCATGCGTTCCCCCCAATCCAGTGGCACCACCAGATTAATTGGTTGGTGGCCTGATTCACGAAAGGCTTGGAAACCAAGCCTTTCGATCAGACCACGAGCACCGCCGCCCCTCGCGCCAGCATTAAAAATACTGTAAGTGTATGGTGCGTCATTAAAAAGGACCGATGTTTCATGGATGAATTCGATTATGTCATTGTCGGAGCAGGGTCCGCTGGCTGCGTCATCGCCGCGCGGTTGAGCGAAGACCCCAGCATATCTATTTGCGTACTGGAAGCCGGGCCGCCGGATCGTAATATTTTCATCCATATTCCCGCCGGGTTCATGAAAACCATCGTCAATCCTTCCGTGAACTGGATGTATGAAACCGAACCCAGCGAAGGCTCCGGCGGGCGACGCATTCCCCAACCGCGCGGCAAAACACTGGGCGGGTCCAGCTCGATCAACGGCCACATCTACAATCGCGGCCAGCGCATGGATTACGACAATTGGGCGCAGCGCGGCAATCGCGGCTGGGGATACGCTGACGTCCTGCCGTATTTCAAACGCGCGGAACGCCGCATAGGCGACGGCGACGACACATTTCGGGGCCGCGATGGCAATCTGATCGTCACCGACATCAATTGGAGCCATCCGCTGTGCGATGCTTTCATGGACGGCGCGAAGAACATGGGCATTCCCCGCAACCCGGATTACAACGGCGCGCACCAGGAAGGCGTCAGTTATTCCCAACGCACCATCCATCAACGCCGCCGCATGAGCACCGCACGCGGATTCCTGCACCCGGCCCTGAAACGCGGCAATATCGATGTGCGCACCAGCGCCTTGTGTTCCCGCGTTCTGTTTGGTGGCGAAAATAGCAAACGCGCGACCGGCGTGGAATATTTGCGCGGCGGCAAGACGCTATGCGTGCGCGCCCGGCGGGAGGTTATTCTGTGTGGTGGCACGGTGAATTCACCACAATTGCTACAAATTTCCGGCATCGGCCCAGCTGCGCTGTTAAAGAAAATCGGCGTGCCGGTGGTGCATGCTCTCCCCTCTGTCGGCGAGAATCTGCGCGACCATTACCCGGTGCGCATGACCGCGCGGGTCAAGGGGGTCGATACGCTCAACGAGCGTTCGCGCGGGTTGCCATTGGTCAAGGAAGTCGCAAAATATTTCCTAGGCGGCAAAAGCATTCTCTCGCTATCGCCGACCCTAGTCTATGTGTTCTGGCGGTCGAACGAGGCGTTGGATAATGGCGATGTGCAGATCACCTTCACCCCGGCCAGTTATAACGAAGGGGTGCAGTCGCAGCTTGACGAATTTCCCGGCATGACCGTTGCACCCTGGCAGCAGCGCCCGGAAAGCAGCGGCTATATCCGTGCAAAATCTGCCAACCCGATAGAAAAACCTGCGATCCAGCCGAACTACCTGGCCGAGGAACTGGACCGCACCACATTGATCGGCGCGATGCGGTTGGCAAAAAAACTGATCACAACCCCGGAACTGGCACCTTATTACGACCGCGCGGAAGCGCCCGGCGACGACATCCAAAGCGACGACGAATTGTTGGACTTCGCCCGCCAACGCGGCACTACGGCATTCCACTTGATGGGCACCTGCCGCATGGGTCCTGCCACCGACCCGTCCACGGTGGTCGATGATGAATTGCGCGTGCACGGGATGAAGGGCCTGCGCATCGCCGATGCGTCGATCATGCCGATGATGCCATCATCCAACACCAACGCGCCCACTATCATGATCGGGGAAAAAGCCGCCGACATGATTCGTAACAAACAACCCCTGCCTTCGGTTGATGTTTCCGGTTAGAGACCCCTTCGTCGTGATTCCTACAAAGGCGGAAATGACGAAAAACGCGCGCGGCCCCTCGCCTGAAACTTAAATCACACACATCTCGCCGCGCGGGCCGAGTTCGTCGTCCGCAGTATTGATCAAAGCATCCCAATTTTTGGGCAGACCAATTCTGCGGCCCGCAATTTGGGCTGACGCCGCCTGCATCCAGAAATTATGCGTCGGATGTTCGCCGCCCGCCACAGTGAGGATCAACTGTTCCGGTTTCCGGCAAATCGCCCAGGGATCTTCTCCGGAAGACGCTACGGTATCGGGATGCGGTGCCGCTTCAATCCACTGCTTCAGACCACTTTCTTCGACCTCGGCCCAGGGGATTTTTGAATTTTCCCACAAGAACTTCTTGATGCGTGCCTTGTCCCAACCAAGGTTGTTCATCTGGCGCGCCACCACGCGCGGCATCAATAATACGCCCGGCGTTCCTTCCGCATGGCCCCAGGTGTAGTGGGGGTTTGAACTGGCCAGATAGGACGCCACCCGGCGGAGACCCTGCTCGGCCTCGACCGCAGCGGTTTCCTTGCCCACGCCACGCCGCACTATGTTGCTCGCACCCGTAGCGACGACCACAGTGACCGCGTTTTCGCCATTCTCAAACCCGAACTGCGTCCTGGCGACAGTGTCCCAGCCGTCCGGCAACCCAGCTTCATCTTCGGCAAACACTGCATTAGTATAGC
>Ga0302122_10002496_pt1 | contig 11464 bp, 7 predicted proteins | sample CB21_SCM_MG_FD_203115 | JGI IMG/M metagenome (GOLD analysis project Ga0302122, IMG submission 203115) | Marine microbial communities from Western Arctic Ocean, Canada - CB21_SCM | ecosystem: Environmental > Aquatic > Marine > Oceanic | place: Canada: Western Arctic Ocean | collected 2017-09-28
TCTGTGCATCTCCTACTCTTTCAAGGGGAAAGCCGCGGATTTGAGTTTGGGCCGAGTACCTGGTTTGAGGTCCTCCTACCCGGGAGTGGCGTATAACATATCCCGTCGACGGGATATGTTACAGAGAGAAGGCGTTCACTTGGGCTCGAGGACTAACATTCTTTGACAAGTACCATTAGATTCGATAAAGGAGGTGGAGGCTGTACGTGTTCTCGGCCGCGAGCTCGGCGTTGAGCCGCCGGGCCCGCCGCCGGAGCTGGCGCGGGAACGGCCGTCGCTCGTAACGGAAGCGTTTTTCTGCGGCGGTCGCGAAGGCGTCGATGCCGGCGCGCGAGTCTGCCATGCAGAAGACTCCGCACAAACCCCCGCTTTTGCCGATTGAGGCCTCGACGAGGGCCGGTACGGCGTCGCAGGCACCATAGTACACGCACTCGGAACCGACCACGAGGTCGAATTCCGCCCGCGGCGCCTCAGGCATCTTTGCCACGTCCAGTTCGTAGCTGTCGCAGCCCGCACGGAGATAATTACTCCGCGCGTTCTCCGCCAGGAGTTTCACGACGCCGACATCAAAATCCGTAAGCGCCACGTGGCGGGCGCCGAGCGTCGCGCAGGCCAGTCCCACAGCACCACACCCCGCCCCCAACTCCAGGATATTGCGCCCCTTTACAACTGTGGGATCCGTCGCGAGCCACGCGGCCAGCAGCACGGACGCATCCCAAACAGTCCCGCCGCTTGTCTGCGTCCGCGTCGCGAGGGAGAGGCTCACGACGCGCTCCGACGAATCGTCGTCGCCGTCGCTGTCGTCGCTGTCGCCGTCGACGGCGTCGGTCTCTTCGGGCGCGGGCGCGACGGCGACGGCGACCATCGTTACCTTCCCGGGCTTGTAGCGTTCTACGGCCTCGTGCTTCGCTCTTTCAAACAGTCGCGCCGGGCCCGGATCCTGCGGCGCCAGATCCGCGGCATGCGTACACGCCTCGGTCGCGAGCGGGTCCGCGGCCTCGACGAGCGCGGCAGCGAGGCGAAACCAGCCTCTGGCATAGGTAGCGTCTGCCGTGACCGCCGCGCAGGCGTCCTCTATCGCAGCGTTGGACCAGCCCAATTTGAGCGCCGCGGCGGAACGATTGCCGAGTAGTTTTGCTGCATCAATCTTGCCAGCGCACGCCAGGCCGGCGGAGTATTGCGCATATGCAGCTAAGAGGTCGTTTTGCTGCAGGAGTTTGTTGCCCCGCTCCTTAATTGCCGCTGCTGCGGCGCCGTCGACAGATGCTTTGCTCGCAGTGGTGCACGAGGACTGTGATCTCTGCTTTACGAGTGCTGCGAGCATTGCAGGTGGCGGCATATTGATGCAAGTGTCTCGCAAAAGCTTGAGTATATCGTTCGGGTTCGGGTTTTCGTGACGGGTTTTTTTGCTCCCAGAGCTGGCGTCTGACTCACAGCTGGCGTAGACGTGCTTTCTAGCTTGGCATCGTGAGAGATTTACAAGTGATCTGTCCAGCACTGCTGCAGCCCACGCGTTTGTCGCAAGCAATGCCGCCACAACAAGGAGAGCCACGCGTTTTGAGCCTCCTCTCTGCTAGCACGGAGATCGTGTGCCGCCTCGGACTAGGACATCTGTTAGTCGGTCGGTCGCATGGCTGCGATCAGCCACCGGCGGTGCGGTCGCTGCCGGTCGTGACCGCGCCGAAGGTCGATCCCACCGCTCCTTCTGAGGAGATCGATGCGGCGGTGCGGTTCGTCGTCTCGGGTGGCGGCCCGGTCTACGCCATTCACGACGCCATAGTCGCCGAGCTCGCGCCGACCGTGATCCTCACGCAGCGGGCCTGCAAAATCTGCGCCGTAACAGAGGCCGACGTGACGGCTGCGTGCAAAATGCTCCCGGGATGCAAAGTGGTGACCGTCGAGCCGACGACGCTCGACGACGTCTTCGGCGACGTTCAGGCCATTGCAGACGCCCTGGGAGCGCCAGAGCGCGGTGAGCGGCTCGTCGCATCGATGCGAGACCGCCTCGATGCTGTCTCCCGCGCCGTTGCGCCGTTTGCGCGGCAGAAGGCATGTCATCTTGAATGGCTCTCGCCAGTTATGGGGAGCGGCTACTGGATCGCCGAACTTCTCGAGGCCGCGGGCTGCGAGCCCATTCATGCGAAACGCGGCGAGCACTGCCCGACGCTGCACGAGGCGGCGGCGCTTGATGCTGCCGACGTGCTGATCTTAGCGCCATGTGGGTTTTCGATCGCGCGCACGCGGCATGAGCTAAGCGAGCTCGGTCTCCTCGCCAAGTGGCGCGACGTCGCAGCCGTTCGGGCTGGTCGGTGCGTTGTAGCCGACGGCAACAGATTCTTCAATCGCTCGTCGTGCGAGATCGTGGACACATGCGAAATGGTCGCTGAAATGGCTTTCCCCGAGCTCCGGGGTTTATGGGGCCATCACGGCCAGCACTGGGTGGCGCTCGACGAGCTCGATGCCTTCTGCGATATGGCACCGCGCGCGCCAGCCGGCATGCCGCCCGCGGGAGCCACGCCGGACGCGACGGCTTCGTTGACTGAGGCGGACGTCGGCGCCGCGCCGCGCAAACTTGTCGAGGCCCAGCTAGGACACCTCCGCGCCCGCGACTTCGCCTTGACGTTCGAGCTATGTTCTAGTGCGAACCGCGGGCGGCTCGCGAGCGCCGACAATTTCGCGACGATCTGCTCGAGTGGCACTTTCGCCGTTCTCGTCGGCGACGCGAGCGAGAGCGCCGTCCGGCTCGTCGCCGCGAAGTCGGCGTCGGCCGCGACCGTCCGCGTCGACGTGTGCGGGACGCCCCGGTTCCACTTCGACGTCGTCCTCGAGGCAAACGGCGACTGGCGGACGGACGGCGTGCGTGTTACTTGTTGAATTAAAACACTTACTATGTATTAGTACTAACCTGAAGCCACTGCCGGTTTCCTCAGAACTTGGGCAGCAGGCTCGCGAAGTCGAAGCCGCCGGCCTTGGGCTTCGGGAGGTCCGCGACCGCGGACGCCGCGGCCTCGACATGCTTCCCGGTGTTCAGCTGGCCGTTGAAGACCATCTGCACCGTGCCTTGGCCATCGACGACGTACGTCTCGCGGCCGCCCAGCACGAAGAGGTCCTTCGGGATGCCGATCTCGTTCCGGATTTCGTCGCCGGCGTCGACGTAAAACTGCTGCCCGTACTTCTCCTCGAAGCCGTCCTTGACGCCCTTGTCGTTTCTAATGCCTACCACGGTGACGCCATCGAACGCGCCCGCCGCGGCGTCGAATCCCTCCGCTTGCTTCGTGCAGCTCGGCGCCTCGTCCGCGCCGTAAAAGTACAGCACAGCCGGCTTGCCCGCCACACCGATCTTCGATAATGCGGGTGCCGGAAACTGCTCCCCGACCGCAATGCTCATGCGTAATGGAGACCGCTGCTGCCGCTGCAAGCCGGTGGAGCTGCTGAAGGCAGCACCAGAGCTAAGAGCGAGGCTTAAGATCACTTTTTGGAGCTGCATTGTGTTGATTGCCAGCGTTACGCTGAGTTTGGCAGCACGCTCTCCCTGACTCGATGACCTGACCTGACGGGTTTTACTCCCCCCCGACACGAAAGCGCGCGGCGAAGGAAATAGCCAGCCCTCTCTGGCCCCAGGGAAGCGTCGGCGGAGGCTTCACGGCACCCTGCGGGGAGCCCCCCCCACCTCGATGGCATTTGCGCGGGTTTTGCCCACTCGCTGATGCCGCGCCCGGAGCCTTGCGCCCGGTATGGTTCTCAAAATTCCCTTTACTAACAATCCCAATTACTCGTCCAGAAAAGGTGGCGACCGCGGCGGAGGAGGAGCCGTCCCCGCGCGCACAACGCCCTGGATCCGCCCCCACCGCACGGCGGACAATAGGCGCGTCGCCGGCCGCGGCGCGGGCGGTTCGGCCGGCGGCGGCGGCTTTTTCGGCCGTTCGCGCGGCTTCGGCGCTTCGGGCGCGGGCGCCGCGGCCGGGGCCGGCTTCGGCGCGCGGGCCGCGAGTTCCTTCAGGAACGCGACCCGTTGCGTGCTCCGCCGCAGGCGCCGCCACCGCTCGTCCTCGAGTTGCTTCAGCGTGTACCAGCGCGGCAGGGACCGGCAGAAATGGGAGACGCCGGCGATGGGCACCCGCTCGCGCGCCCGCTTCACCACGAGCCGCGCCGCGAGGCGCTTCGCCCGCGCGATCATGAGGAAGTTCAGGCGGCAGTACCGCTCCTGGTCCCGCTTGAACGCCGTGACGACGTGCTTCGCGAGCGCGAGCGCGCGGCGCGACGCCTCCTTTGCCGCCTTGGCGCTGGTCTCCGCGGCCCGCTCCGCGTTCTCCCCGGCCAGCTCCCACCAGTCGGGCTTGACGACCGCCATGGTCCGGCGGTTGATCATGCGCCCGCGCACCAAGCCGCGGAACTTGATGAGCAGGCGCAGCGCCTCCTTGCGGCGCCGCTTGAACCGCAGCGTGCGCCGCGCCAACCACGGGACCACCACCTTCCAGATCACACGCAGCGCGCGCCGCTGCTCCTCCGCCAACCTGGGTGCAAATCAACTGGTGAGCAGACGACGGCGCGAAATGAATACACACACCGCGCCCCACCGCTTCAGCTCGCGCGCGCGGTCCCGCATCTCGATATATGCGCGCCGCGCGGTCCTCGCGCGGTGCTGGGTCTGGAGCGGCGTCGCGACGAGTAACTTGGCCGCGGCGGTGGCCGCGGCCGCGGCGATGGCCGCGGCGATCGCGGCCGCAGCGATGGCCGCGGCGATCTGGCGCCGCACCTCCTCCTCCCGGGCCTCCCGCTCCGCGGCGAGCGCGAGCGCCTCGCGGATGGAGTGGCCCGCGCACGCGCTCGCGACCGCGACGAGCGCGAGCGCCTCGCGGATGGAGTGGCCCGCGCACGTGCTGGCGACGACTTGGCGACATTCCGCGAGACATTTCTGCAAGAACCGGTGCCACGCGAGGAGGAGCCGCACGCACTCCCGGACCTTCTCGAGGAAGCGCCACCGCAGCCAGCGCCGCACGGCGCGCGCCGCGAGGCCCGCCGCCGCTTGGCGCGCGCGCTCGACCCGCCGCCGCCGCGCGAGCTCGCACCGGGCGAGGAGCGCGCGGCACGCGATCTGGAGCGGGATGAACACGTTCCCGAACCTGCGGCCCTTGAGCTCGCGGCGCGCGAGGTGCGCGCGCCACAGGGTCTGGAGCGGCGTCGCGACGCTGCGCCGCGCGAGCGCGCACCGTACGAGGCGTCCGCGGAGCCGGGCCTGCAGCGGCGTCGCGACCAAAATCCTCGCTGCTTGGCTCCGCGCCTCCGCGCGCCCGGCGAGCAACGCGGCCTTGACGCGCGCCCAGGCGCGCGACCGGACGTGCCGGCGCCAGCACGTTTGAAAAACCAGGGCGGCCTCGCGCGCGCCGGCGCGGAACGCCTTATCCTCCCGCGCGGCGACGGCCCTCCTCTTCTTGTCCAGGCGCCGCGCGATGCGGACGATCTCAAGCGAAATATCTTCCTTCTCGGTGTTCTCGAGCCAGATCTGGCGCTCCAGGGCCACGTCGACGAGCGCCCGGCGCCGGAGGTCGGTCTGCTTCTTCGCCGCCGCGGCCCGCCGCCGGGGGACGGTGGAGAAGCTGCCAGCGACGGGCGGCGGCAACTCCAAGGCATACTTGGGCCGGCTCCGGAGGTCGTCCGGCCCGTGCGCCGGCGAGTCCGGTGGGAGCAGCACGTTCATGCTCTTGTCAACTCTCCATACTTTTGTTACCGTATGGGCTGCCCGTCGAAAACATGCTCACAACTGCTCTCTTCGACTCGTGCGAGTGCTGCCCACAGCACAACGACGCTACACTGTACCCGTAGCAAGCCCAGCACAACGACACCGGCTCAAAACCGCACGGCAAGGAGTCGTTTAGTCAAAGTATATGGTACTTTCGTTTCTTACTCCAGTCAGTCGTCCGTCATGCGGTGGCCCCTCTTGGCCTCGGCCTTGGCGCGGGTCTCTGCCGCGCTCGGCAGCACCTCCCGCGTCATGCCGGCCCCCGCCTCGGCGTCGTGCTTCGTGTAGGGCGTCTCCGTCCTCAGCTCCTTGACGCGCCGCTTGTAGAACCGCGACTTGCGGTGGTCGTCGAGCGCGTGTTGGTCGACAAAGTGCCGCGAGGTCTCGACGCAGTAGAACTGGCCGCAGCCCGGCAGGTCGTCGTCGTGGGGCTGCGTCGTCTCCAGTGCCTCCTTCTTCGTCATGTCGTCGAAGACCTGCTCCACGTCCCGGTTCCGCCGCTTCGTGTCGCGGCTGCGCTTGTACTTCTTGAGCTTGCTGCCGGCGCCCGGCTTCGACTTGGTGCGGTGGCCGCCCTTCTTCGCCATGGCGGCGGTGGCGTGCTGTGCTGTCTGTGCTGCAAGTGCTCAGCTGTGCTGCTGGACTGTGTAGAGCTGCTCTGTGATGCAGTGTGCGGTGTCAGCTGTCCAGCAGTGCTGCAGTTGAGATGCGCTTACGACGGATCGCAGCGATTGCAGCGATGATAGGCTGTTGTTGCGGTGCTGCTCTTGCCTAGGCCGACTTTTTGTCGCCCGAAACCCGTGAGGACAAAAAAGCAAGCAGCAAAAGACGTCTATAAATCGCAGGCTTCTCTGCAGCACTCCGGCGGTGCGAGGCACGGGTAGCTGGCGTGGATAGCTACAGCTTGTAGGGCGTCCCATTTTCCTGGGAGATGCTCTCATAATCGTTAAACGGGCAGCTTCGCACACGCTGCCTCGCGTGCCGCCAAAGTGCGCGCTTGCACATCACACAGTCCCACATACACGCGCACGCTGCCGCGCGCGCCGCCCAGCCGCGGGTGCTACAGTCCCACAGCACATACGCTGCCCCAACATGGTCCTCGTCCCGGTCGACGTCGAAAACGCGGTGCACACGCAGCCCAGACCACCGATGATCTTCCGCTCTTTGAGCTCTTTGAGCTCCGCCAGCGACGAAACGATCATGGCCTCGGCCGAGGCACCACCGCCGCGCCCGACGTTGGACGACCGGCCGCCGTCGTTTTTACGCAGAGTGTTTGCGGGGCACACGCCGCACGCCTCGGGACACTCAGGAAGGAAGCGCTTCTTCCCCATGACGCCGGTGGAGCGGTCGTGGTCCTTCCCGGGCAGCTTCTTCCCGGGCCAGTCCCCGCAGCCGCGGCCCAAGACGCGGCGCAAATCCGTCGTCTCGCGCCTGCGCTCCGCCATGCAGTGGGCGTCTCCGCGGCCGACGGCCAAACGCGCGAACTTTGCGAACCGCGAGGCGCAGACTGCGGCAGTGCTCTAGAGAGTTTCCGTCGGACGCCCCCAAGACCCACGCCTCCTCTCTTCTCCCCAAGGCCCGTGATACGAAGAAACGTATGTTAAAATAATTTACTACTGGCGCCGCGATGCGCCCCTCTTGGAACTCTTGACCTTCTCGAGGTTTGTGGACTTCAGGCCCTTGTGTTTCGCGTGGGCTTCGAACACGGACGCCATCTTCGTACCCTTCTTGATCTTCAGTACCGACACCTTGCCGGTCTTGGCGTGCTGGGCGCGGATCACAAGCATGCCACTCGACGAACTTTCCGATGCCGTCTGCGAGTCGGCGGAGGCCGGCGACGGCTGCTTTATTGCTTGCCGCGCGAGCGTGTGAGCGAGGCCGTTCTCGTCATAAAATCCAGCAGAACAAGCGAAGCGACCGTCCGCATAGAACCCGAGGTCCGATAGCACCGCCCGCATCGACACGACTGCCTCGGCGTGGGCGATCGGCGCCTCCAACACGGCGGCCGCGGTCCAGGCGCAAAATTTGTGCGGCCGCGGCGCGTTGTGCGAGAAGCTCACGCCCAGCTCTGCCGCCGTCGACGCGAGCTGGGGCGCCAAAGGATACAGCACCGGACACAGTTCCTTCAAGGACGGGTCGAAGTGCTCACTGGACCCGGCCCCGGCCTTGCGGGAGCGGTAGAAGCGGTGCTGCGCATCACTGATTGCGCCGCGAAACAACTCCGCCGCCTCGCCGGCGTTGCACTGCTGCGTCCATTCATCACAGGTAATGCGCTGCAACGTGTTGACCCAGAGCAACAGCTCGGAGGCGTCCTCGAACCCAAAGTCGTAGGACCGGCCCTTGGTGACGAGTGTGACGTAGTGCCATTCGGTAGGTACCATAGTACACCATTGCTTCGCGTTCGTGCCGACGTGCACGGCCGTGATGCCGTCGAGCATCAACTTCCGGTGACCCCGCCGCAATAACGTGTGGGAGGGCCAGGTCAAGTACGCGCCCCGTTTCGCATCGGGGTTCCGCGCGCCGGGGTCGTTGGCCAACAAGGGCGTGCCCCGCGAGTCGCAGGCGCAGTTCAGGCGCACGTGCTTCCATTCTGCGTTGGGCACGACGCGCGCCGCGCTGGTGGTCGAGAGCTTGAGCAGCCGTGTCCCCTCGACCAACTTCTGGACGCGAGCTGCCCAGGGCAAATCGCAGAATGCAATTTTTCCGGCCCGCCTCACCTTGTCACCCTCTTTTTTAATTGCTGATTCCTCCTTCGAATCTAGGCCCTCCATGCGCACCGCGCGGCTCCGGCTCAGCTCGCTCTCGCGGACCCGCGCCAGCTCGCTCTCGCTCAACCCTTCGAGGGCCGGCGGTGGCGGCGGCGCGTCCGCCGCGGCCGCAGCCGCGGCCCGGGCCTCCGCCGCCCGGCGCCCCTCTGCCTCTTTGTCCAAACGAAGGCGCTCGGCTCGCTCCGCTACGTCCCGAGATGCCTTCGCCGCGGCCTCGGCTCTTGCCTCGGCCTGCGCCGCGAGGACGCGCGCTCGTTCTGCGGATGCGAGCTTCTCCATGGCAAGTGCCTGGGCGCGCGCGTCCGCCTTGTGAAGTTTAGCTTTGAGTCTGGAAGATACGGCCGACGCGCCGCCCACGTCCTTCCGCAACCACGCGTAATTTTTGCCAATGCACTGGGCGAGGACCTTTTCCAACTCGAGGAGCGGACCTTCTGCCTTCCTAGCGTAGGCCGCGCAAGTGGCGTCCTTCCACGACTCCTTCTCGAGCATGGTGCAAGCTTCTTTGTGGCGGAGGAGCTCCGCGCGGAGCCCGGTCACGGCAAGCGCGTCGCGTGCGCCATCGAGTGCGGTCCGTACGGCGGCGCCCGGCAGCGCCTCGTACTGCGCGAGAACTTTCGCCAGTACGTTTCTATCGCCCTGGTCCACCGCCTTAGCGAGGGCGTCGATGGCGCTCTTCTGCTCGGCGAGTCGCGCACACGCCGCGACGCGCTCGTCGACGGCCGCGTGGATGGCCCGCAGCGTCTCCAGGGGCAGCTCGGGCGAGGATTCGGCGACGTCCTTATGACGTGGGTCCCGCGCGCGGTTCAGTTCTTTGGTGAGCGCGGATTGGGCCGAGACGCTCTGCTTGACCAGCGCGGCGGCCGTGTCCGTCGTGGCCTTGTCCAGGGCGTCCGCGATCGCCAGGCCGGCCCAGGCCGCCCGGGCGCAGTCCGCGGCCTCGCCAACGCGGCCCGCGCCGCTGTTCTCCCCCTCGAGCGCCGCGGCGATGACGTCGGCGCGGCCCGCGCAGATGGCACTTACAAGCGCCCGGTAACTCCGCTCGACCGCGACCTCCCGCCGCGCACGTTCCGCCTCGGGCGTCTCCGCCAGGCGCAGCTCGTCGGCGATGCGCAGCGTGAGCTCCAAGGCTTCGATGTCCCGGGCCGTGACGGCCTCGCCGAGCGCCAGCAATACGTCGGCCTTCATGCGTGTCTCCCGCGCCGTCTCGAGCGCGTTCACCGCCTGGCGCTTCAGGAAGACTTTGGTTTTGCCCACGGCCACCCCGTCCACCAGGAATTGCCGTTGGAGCAACGCGAGGAACTCGACCAAGAGCTTTTTCGTCGCTTTGGTCGCGTACTTTTTAACATCCTTCACCTTGTTCTCCAGTAGAAGCCCGTAGCGCGACGCGAAGGCCCCGTGGTCCATGCGCCCGGCGTAGCCCCGCGCCCGCGCCTCGATCAACTCGAGCATGCCCATGCACCGCAGCTGCTCCAACACGACGACGCCGTCGAAGGCCGCTGCCTTCGCCACGTCGTTCGGCTTCACGCACCTTATAAAACTCTGGCGCGTCGCGTCCAGCAACTGGGTCAGCTTGCCCAGCGACTCGGCGAAGCTGGACGCGACGTACCGCTGGCTCCGCTTCTGCTGGGAGGTAATGACTTCCTCGTCCACGTCGGCGAAAAGACTGGCGATAAAGGGCGCGTCCGACGTCGCCGCGAGCGCGCAGATCTCGTTCGGCAGCCGGTCCCGATTCTTCTCCACGAAGGACTGGACTCTATAAGCCACGTCCGCCGCGAAGTGCGACACGCCGAAAACAGATAAAGCGTCCGCCCGCTCCGCGTCCGTCGACTTCTTGTGGACCCGCGGCACGAAGACGCCCGCGAGGGGCCCCCGGCGGTCTCCGATAAACGGCTCGCGCTGGTGCTTCTTCAGCAGCTGCTTCAACAGGTTCGCGTCGGAGCCGTCCCGCCGCACGCACTCGGAGTTGAGCATGGCGAAGACGCCGTCCCGCGGGTGCTCAAGCGTCTTGAGGAGGGGCGTGTTGTCCTGGAACGTCAGGTCGCCCACCGGCACGCCCTCGGCCGCGTACTCGCGCGTCGCGGCTTCGAACACCTGCGCGTTGAACTCCCGCAGTAGTCGTTCGTTGGCGTAGTTGATCAGCAGCTGCTCCAGCGAATTCGCGTCGAAGCGCTCGAACCCAAAAATGTCCAGCAACCCCACCGTCAGCAGGTCCTGTGTCTTGGCGCCCGTCAGGGCGTCCCGGGCCCGCGTCGGCGCGTGCGTCATGGCCCGCAGCGCGTCGTTGACCCTGGCTAAGACCCAATCGAAGACGCGCGCGTACAGGGCCTTGCCGAAGGCCTTGCTCGCGTGCTCGGCCTCGGCGGCCTTGCGCGGCGTGCGGACGCCGGCGACCCGCCGCGCGATGAGGGCCTCCTCGAGCTGCGCCCGGTCGACGCCGAGCGCCCGCGCCGCGGCGTCCGCCGCGTGCTCGGCTTTCGCGCGGCCGCGCTGCCGGAGGTCGCCCGGGGCGATCGCCGCGACGGCGTCCTGGCCCTCGGTCTCGACCTCCTCGAAGCACACGTCGCCCAGGTGGCACACGGCCGCCAGCGCGCCGAAGAGGCCCGGCTGCGCGACGTGTAACTTGTCTAGGGCGTCCCGCGTGACCCGGAACTGGGCCTCGTCGTCCACGCCGATGGACGCCGAGGACGTCGCCGTGTCCCGCAGCACGGCGTGGCTCGTCTGGGCCGCGCCCAGGCCCAGCGCCAGCGCCAGCCCCGCGTCGCCCGTGATCCGCCGCCGCGCGCCAGCCACGAGCTGGTGCAGCACATGGTAGTTCCGCTCGCCCGGCTGGCGCTCGACGACGCGCACCTTCTCCAGGAGGTAGGCCGTGATGCCCACGGACTTGATGGCCCCCGACGCCGGCTGGACGTAGACCTGGGTGTACTTGCCCCACCGGCTCGAGTTGTCGTTCCGCAGC
>Ga0302122_10002497_pt1 | contig 11460 bp, 10 predicted proteins | sample CB21_SCM_MG_FD_203115 | JGI IMG/M metagenome (GOLD analysis project Ga0302122, IMG submission 203115) | Marine microbial communities from Western Arctic Ocean, Canada - CB21_SCM | ecosystem: Environmental > Aquatic > Marine > Oceanic | place: Canada: Western Arctic Ocean | collected 2017-09-28
CAAAAAGTTGACGCACTCTGCGGGGCAGTGGAGAAAATGGAACGAATCTGGATGAATTTTACTCCGGAAGCATTTCAGCAGCAAACGAAACGCTTTGGCAGGAAAAATTACAAAAATCAGATGGCTCATGCCATTGAGTACGGATACAAACAATGGAAGGACGGAATTTGAAAAAGTATATAAAATTACTTCTGATAATCCAGATCTACATGATTATGTTATTTTCCGCTGGATTCTTAAGAATACCGCCGGCTCATGCTTTTTTTGAAGAACAAGTTAAGTATGGCTTTGAGCACCGTTGGTTACCAATGTTAGCTGATACTGCTCCAGAAAAACGATTTCAAGCAATGCAGGCATTTTTAACATATCCGGAATGGGGTCTGCCTGTACTAAGAAACTCAATTAAGACTCCGGAATCTGATAATCATTCCTGGCAAATTGCGATGTTGATCGGTATGCTGGGTGACGCGTCAGATATACCGCTTTTGTTAACAAGATGGCGCAAACTGGATAAACATGAACGCTCAGAAGTTTGGCTTGGAGCAATGCAGCGTTTATACTGGAAAAATTATGTGCCTAGCGAGATTATTCCAAAACTAAAAAGTCTTTCAGTAAAATATTCGAAAAATGTAGCTGAAGGAGATAAAGACAGTAATAAGTCAGACTTACTTTATGAGATCGTCAATCCTGCTCCAGTGTCCCGCCTCATTCGAGTGACTTTACAATTTTGGCAAACTCGAATTCAGGAAAAGCTTCCTACCGAATATTTTTTGATTCCAGCCGGGGGCTTGCTCAAAACAACCATGCCGGTTCGTATTTTGCCGGTTGCACACACCAAAAGTGTTCGTTTAGATTTCCGCATCTGGGAAGTAGGTGTTTCAGAACCTTTGCTTCATCGTACAGTTTCAATTCCTTCAACAGGTTTTTAACCCATTCAATTATATTAATTTCTTCTTGGTTAAATTTTTATAAGTAAAAAAAACAATTTTTTTTATAATTTGCTTGATATAGTACTAAATTAGTACTATTATAAAAGAACTAATAAAAAGGGCGATGCTGAAATTATCAAAAAAGACTGATTACGCAATTATTTTGCTGACTCATTTGGGTGAAGAAAAATTTCCTGTTAGTGCGCAGGAAGTGGCGACGCATTACAAATTGCCCTATCCTATGGTGGCCAATATACTTAAACAACTAGTGTCTTCCGGATTGATTGAGTCAACTCGTGGAAAACACGGTGGATATGTCCTGGCTAAGCCGACAAATGAAATCAACTTAGCAGAGATTATCATGGTAACTGATAGTCCCTTCAATTTAGTAGAATGTGTCCATGATGAAGATAATTGCAAAGTACATCAGTACTGTCCTACACGACGGCCCCTGCTTGCTTTACATAAAAAAATTCAACAATTTGTCGAGGAAACAACATTAGCCGCGATAATCAGAGACTCAAAACCAATTAACTTAACTTTAAAGGAATCTTCTTATGAAACTGCCTATTTATCTTGATTACAATGCCACCACTCCGGTTGATCCAAAAGTGGTTGAGACGATGATGCCGTTTTTTACGGAATCATTTGGGAATGCCGCCAGTCGTAATCATTCATTTGGTTGGCAAGTTGAGAAGGTTGTCGAGGATGCCCGAGAATCGATTGGCAAGGCAATAGGTGCCGGCGGTAAGGAAATTGTTTTTACCAGTGGAGCCACTGAATCAAACAATTTAGCTATCTTAGGGGTAGCAAACTTTTATCAGAAAAAGGGTAAACATATCATAACAAGTCCGATTGAACACAAGGCTGTTATTGATCCCTGCTATGCTTTGGAGCAAAAGGGTTACGAAATAACTTTTCTCAATATGGATAAAAATGGCTGTATAGATCTAAATCAATTGGCAGATTCTATTCGTGATGATACGATTTTGGTTTCACTAATGGCTGGCAACAATGAAATCGGCACATTGAATCCTCTCAAAGAAATTGGCGAAATCACTCGTGAAAAGGGAGTGCTTTTTCATACAGATGCAACGCAGGCTGTGGGAAAAATACCAATTGATGTAGATGAGATGAAGATAGACCTTCTTTCAATGACTGCACATAAGATGTATGGTCCAAAAGGTATTGGTGCATTGTATGTCCGGCGTAAAAAACCACGTGTCCGTTTGTCACCAATCATGTTTGGTGGTGGTCATGAACGAGGTATGCGTTCCGGAACTCTGAATGTAACAGGAATTGTAGGATTCGCCAAAGCTCTTGAACTATCAATGGATGAAATGGCTTCAGAAGCAGAACGATTGACAGGATTGCGCCAAAGGCTTTTCGAACGTTTAACCTCTGAATTGGATTATATTTTTCTCAATGGTCATCCGACTGAACGTCTACCGAATAATCTCAACTTGAGTTTCGGTTATGTGGAAGGTGAGAGCCTGATGATGGGCGTGAGTGAACTTGCGGTTTCTTCTGGATCAGCCTGCACTTCAGCAAGCTTGGAACCGTCATACGTATTACGGGCATTGGGAGTTGGAGACGATCTGGCGCATTCGTCCATTCGTTTCGGCATGGGACGTTTTACTACTGTTGAAGAGGTTGATTATGCTGCGGAGCAAATGATATCTGCAGTTAAACGCCTCCGTGAAATGTCACCGCTTTATGAAATGGTGCAGGAGGGTGTTGATTTGTCAACTGTTAAATGGTCATCTCATTGAACTTAAACTACATACATATTTGAAAAAAGGAGGAACATGGCTTATAGCGAAAAAGTTATTGATCATTACAAAGAGCCCAGGAACGTCGGGAGTTTGGATAAAAATAATACCAATGTCGGTACGGGATTGGTTGGTGCTCCGGAATGCGGTGATGTAATGAAACTGCAAATTCAAGTGAATCCTGAAACTAATGAAATTGTAGATGCTAAATTCAAGACTTTTGGCTGTGGATCTGCCATTGCTAGCTCCAGTCTGGCAACAGAATGGGTTAAGGGTAAAAGCATTGATCAGGCAATGTCTATTCAGAATACACAAATTGTTGAAGAACTTTCGTTGCCTCCGGTAAAAATTCATTGCTCTGTTTTAGCCGAAGACGCCATTAAAGCCGCAATTTCTGATTATAAAAGTAGAAGAGAAGATTGAGTCATAGCGATTATTATTTAAAAACGAGCTATGACTTTTGAGCAACCGGCCTGCCAAAAATGCGAATCTACGCTTATTTCGCACCTTTTTTGCCTGTCCTGCAACGCCTTCCAAACTATTCCACCTGAAATTGATTATTTTGAAGTGCTGGGGTTTCCTGTTTGCTTTGAAATTAATTCTGAGGATTTGGAAGAACGCTACAAGAGTTTATCGTTGGTCTTGCATCCAGACTTTTTCGCGGCAGCACCAGAGGAAGAAAAACGTTTGAGCGAAAAGGCTTCAGCAATGCTGAACACAGCCTACAATTCTTTTCGTGGAACAACTTCCCGTGCCGGATATTTATTATCTTTGTTTAGCAAAGGAAAAAACCTGAACGAACGCACATTACCAGATGGGTTTTTGCAGGAAATGTTTTTTTTACAGGAATCACTTGATGAACTGCTTGAATCAAGTGATTCGTCTGCCCTTAATAAAATGAACGAAGATTTACGAACTAGACACAAAGAAATTGAATCTTACTATGCTCCATTGTTTAAAAACTTTAAAGACTTACCGGAGGACTCCGATATTCTCCAACAATTACAGACCCACTTGAACGCAGAACGCTATTTGCGTCGCTTGTTAGACCGTATTCCTGCAACTGATTAGCCTCTAATTGCACTAAGAATCGCTAAGTATTGGATTTATATTTTACTGATTAAATGATTATTTACCCTGCAGATCTGTGTTCAACAGTGTTCTTTGAATCAAAATTATTAGTGTTTTTTAGTGTACTTAGCGGCTAAAAACGAACCACAAATGAACAATAAAATGAAGCGCATAATCGGCATTGATTTAGGCACAACAAACAGTTTGTCAGCAACCGTTTTTGATGAAGGTCCGGAAGTGATTGGGACTGATGGTGATTTTTCAGTAACTCCATCTGTGCTGTCATGGACTGGCTCCGGTTGGTTAGTAGGGCAGGAAGCAAGGGAACGTAGAATAACAAATCCTGAAAATACGGTTTATTCTATCAAACGTTTGATGGGACGGAGTTTGGATGAGTTGAGCGAAACGGTTCAAGATCTGCCGTACCAAATTGTTGAAGCCCAAAGGCAGTTGGTCAAAGTCAGGATTGGTGAAAGCAAACCTTACAAAGAATTTACGCCACAGGAATTATCTGCGGAAATTCTGAAAAAAGTAAAACAACGTGCCGAAGAAGCCCTGGGTGAATCTGTTGAAAAAGCTGTAATCACTGTTCCTGCATATTTTGATGATGCACAAAGGCAGGCAACACGTGATGCCTGCAGAATTGCCGGACTGGAAGTCGCACGTTTCATCAATGAACCAACGGCCGCGGCAATTGCTTATGGACTTGATGAAAAGCGAGACTTACAAAAAGACGGACATGTTGTCGTTTATGATTTAGGAGGAGGCACTTTTGATATTTCAATTCTCAAGCTCTCTGGAAAGATTTTTAAAGTTGTGGCCACCCACGGTAACACCCAACTTGGCGGAGATGATTTTGATCAGGTGGTAGTGGAAACATTGAAAGACCGGATTCATCAGGAACATCCGGAGGCAGAGTTTGATGATCCGGAGTCTAAACATATATTAAAAAAAACTGCTGAGTTCATCAAAATAAAACTTAGTTTTTCACCTGAAACGGATTACTCACTGGATTTTTCAAAAAAGAGTATGTCATTTTCTGGTGTTTTTAAATTAGAAGAATTTGAGTCTTTGATAGCTCCGATGATAGAGCAGACGCTTGAAAGTTGTCGTCATGTTTTGCGTGAAGCAAATCTTTCAGTGAAAAAAATTGACGAAGTCGTACTGGTTGGAGGTTCAACTGTTATACCGGCTGTGCGTAAACAGATAGAATCATTTTTTGGACGCCCACCGCACGTGGCGATTGATCCCTACAAAGTTGTGGCAATCGGTGCTGGAATTCAGGGACATTTACTGGCCGGTGGTCGTCGCGATTTTTTGCTGCTCGATGTCATTCCTCTGGCTTTGGGCATTGAAACTCTGGGTGGAACATTCAGTAAAATAATCACTGGGAACACCACTATCCCGATTGAAGAAAGCGAAACTTTTACTACAAATGTTGATAATCAGACTTCGATCGACGTTAATATATTTCAGGGGGAACGTGAATTAATTAAAGATTGTCGTGCACTAGGTCAGTTTAAATTACGGGGTATTCCTCCAATGAAAGCTGGATTACCGTTGGTAGAAGTCATGTTTCGTGTGGATGCAAATGGAATTCTAACTGTTTCTGCAATTGAAAAACGCAGCGGTAAAAAAGCGGAAATAGAGGTAATCCCATTTCACGGTTTGACCCAGTTTGAAATAGAAAGAATCATGGAGGATTCCTTTGAACATGCCGTTGATGACTTTAATGAACGCCAGTTGATAGAGTTCCGTCAAACTGCAGAGCGTGTTTTCCGTGGAATTGAACAATGTTGGGATGTGGCTGAAAATGACTTGTCAGAGACGTCCCGTGATGAAATCCAGAAGCAAATGGATGTAGTACGACAAAGCATGAAGGGGCAGGATTCTCAAGCTCTTAAGACGCAACTGGACGTTTTAGGAGATTTGACCCGACCTTTGGCAGACAATTCGATGGGGCGTTCCATCCTCTCAGAATTGCAGGATGATGCAAACCTGAATCAATGAATCACCAAAAAGCTTCCATGTATTTAGAACCCACCCGATCTATAAGTTGTTCATAATAATCAGAACAACCTCGCAAAACGTTCTCTCAGAATTTTTTTTTGTACCTTCCCCATCGTGTTGCGCGGAAGTTCGTCGATTAAAACAATCCGCTTGGGATGTTTGAAACGGGCGATTTGGTCTTTCAGTTTCAACATGATATCTTCTTGAATTAGTTTTGCTCCGGATTGAGGGACAATAACAGCCACTACACCTTCACCAAAATCTGGATGTGGTATCCCGATTACTGCTGATTCCAATACTCCGTCCAGCCCATCAAGAAAAACCTCGATTTCTTTTGGATATATGTTATAACCTCCTGAAATAATTAAATCTTTTGAGCGTCCAACAATGGAAACATAACCGTCTTCGCTGATTGTACCGAGATCACCGGTGATAAAGAAACCGTTTTCGCGAAACTCTTCGGAGGTTTTTTCCGGCATTTCCCAATAGCCTTTGAACACATTCGGCCCACGAACTTCAATCACTCCAATTTCTCCGGACGGCAAAATTTGTCCGTTTTCCTGGTTAGTAACAATCACCTCAACTCCGGGAAGCGGAAAACCGACAGTCCCGGCCCGCCGTTCACCGTCGTAGGGATTGGAAGTGTTCATGTTGGTTTCGGTCATGCCGTATCGTTCCAGAATCGCATGTCCAGTGCGCTCACGCCAGAGGACATGAGTTTGGGCTAACAGTGGTGCCGAACCGGAAATGAAAAGCCTCATATTTTTTGAGGCTTGTTCCAGTTCCTGATTTTGCAAAAGACGGTTAAAAAAGGTCGGAACACCCATTAAAACACTGGCCTCAGTCATGCGTTGACAAATTCCGTCTGTGTCAAATTTGTGCATAAAAATCATGGAAGAACCGGACAGTAGGGAAACATTGGTGGCAACAAATAAACCGTGAGTGTGAAATATCGGCAGAGCGTGAATCAGGACATCATTCGTGCCGAAACGCCAGGTGTCCACGAGTGCTTCCGCGTTTGAATGGAGGCACCGATGTGTCAGCATCGCTCCCTTGGAGCGGCCAGTAGTTCCGGAGGTGTACAGAATGGCAGCTAAATCATCCGGTCCCCTTTTGATTCCTCTGAATCCGGGAGATTCGTAATTTCGTGCCTCGACCAGAGACCCCGTATTTTCGCCAGTTAGTGTCCAGACTTGTGTAACTCCGCAGGTCTCGGCGACAATGGTTAGCATCTCTAATTTTGAAGGATCACAAACAAAAAGGGCTGGACGAGCGTCACGCAGAAAATATTCAATTTCTGCAGGAGTATAAGCTGGATTTAAGGGAAGAAAAATTGATCCAGCCAAAACTGTTCCCATATAAAGTTCGAGTGCGCTAACCGATTTTTCAACTTGCACCGCCACCCTGTCTCCGGGTTGAATTCCGGAGTTAATCAGTACAGAGGCGATGCGTTCAGCGTTTTGAAAAAAGTCTTGGAAACTGATCGTGTTGTCTGTTTCATGCAAACGAATGAAGGTAGAATTATCCCTGCCAAGCGAGGGGGCGCGAAGATGATTTGCAAGAAAATTAGTATCGTACATAAACGGTTTTTTTATAGATGCGTCCCAAGCGGATCAAGCGGTATAAGCACTCAGTCCCAAGCGGTTCGACTTCTTTAATCTACCTAGATGAGATGTAAGGTCGATTGTTTATAAGGCTGAAAATGATAAAAAGGATATAGTTAGTTAAAATTCTGTATAAAACGAATATCAAAAACAGATAGAAGATAAGTTAGTTTTGTAATAATATCAATGATTATTTTATTGAAGTTGATAAATGATTGAACATCAAGTAGTTTTACTGATCTAAATATGAAAATTAAACGAGGTTTTTTAAGTTAGAACAACGAATTGAAGGAAAGTGGATAGCAGCATTTTTTTGGTAGTAGCTTTGAACGTAATTTTAGAAGGGATGCTGGTAGCCATTGTTTCTGAAATAAAGTTTCGTTAAGGGATAGTGCTGATTACCCAAAGTACTGTTTGATGCATTACGTTCTTCTTCCAGATGAATCACCTGTTTACTTAGGAATGGAAAACAAATGAAACTTGGAATATTGGATACGGTTCCTCGAAACTACTGGTCTACGGATCTAGGAATTACAGAATCTGAAAAATTTATTGACTTTCTAATGCCTGTTATGGCAGATACCAGATTTGATCAGCTTTTTGTAGCTGAAGGAGAATGGCCAGCAAAAAAAGATGATTGTGATGCTTACCTCATTACTGGAAGCCCTTGTAGTGTCAATGAAGGACATTTGTGGATTAAAAAATTACAGCAGTTTGTCAGGGATTGTATGGTTTCACAAAAAAAATTAGTCGGGATCTGTTTTGGCCATCAATTGATTGCGAGCGCTCTTGGAGGAACGGTTGAACGACGCAGAGACGGTTGGCTTTTAGGAGCGGAATCATTTGATATTGTGGACGTACAATCATGGATGAAGCCCACCCAAATGAAATGTGAAATTTTCCATATCAACCAAGATCATGTTTCCATTCTTCCGGAAAACGCCCAACTCATCGGGCATTCCGAACTTTGTGAAAATAGTGCTTTTGTGATTGGGGATTCGGTGTTGGCACTGCAAGGTCATCCGGAACAACCTCGCAGAGCAATGGAAAATTTCATCAAAGAACTTTTGCTTCTCGGAGAAAATCCACAAGAAATGGAATACGGACGCTCCCGTCTCCGGGATGAAGTCCCCGATGCAAATTTATGGGCACGCTGGATCTGTGAATTCTTGCAAAATTGATTCAAAAACACACCAGAATTTTTTAACGAGTAGGATATGCGAAAAAACATTTTATTCATCATGTGTGACCAATTACGGGCGGATTATCTCTCCTGCTATGGACATCCGTTTCTTGAAACGCCCCACATCGACCGACTTGCCGAGCGGGGAGTACGTTTTTCGAATGCCTATTGCCAGGCACCGCTCTGCGGTCCTTCGCGAGCAAGTTTTTACACCGGACGTTACCTTGCATCACACGGAGCTTTGGTCAACGCAGACCCGTTAAAATTAGGGGAACTATCTTTGGGCGATTATCTTAAAAAAATCAATTATCGTACTGTTCTGGTTGGAAAGTCTGAAGCTAGAGCCAATCAGGATGCACTGGCTCGTTTGCGTATTGATCAACGCTCAAATCTTGGTCAACGGCTGGCGCAAGGAGGATTTGAACATTATGAACATTTTGCTGGAATATATCCTGACGAGATTGTTCCCGATGATTTAGCTTACAATGATTATTTACGTTCCAACGGATATGACGGTGAAAATCTTTGGGAAAGTTGGGCCAACAGTGCTTATGATGTTAACAGTAAGAAAGTCAGTGGTTGGCAAATGCGAAACGCAAATCTACCGGCAGCCGTCGCCGAAGAACATTCCGAAACTGCATTTACCACAGACCGCGCTCTGGAATTTTTGTCCGGAGTAGACCCAAATGATCAATGGTGTTTGCATCTTAGTTACATCAAACCGCACTGGCCGTATCTAGTTCCGGCTCCGTACCATTCGCTTTACTGTAAAGATCAGATTTTACCTGTTGTTCGTAATCCAGACGAACTTCAAGCTCCGCATCCGGTATTTAAAGCATTCCATGAACAAACTTACAGCCAAAATTTTTCACGCGATGAAGTCCGGGAACGTGTGATTCCAACCTATATGGGGCTGATCAAACAAATTGATGATCATTTGGGCCGTGTTTTTGAAATGCTGAAATCCAAAAAATTAATGGACTCAACTTTGATTGTTTTTACAGCAGATCATGGGGATTATTTGGGTGATCACTGGTTGGGGGAGAAAGACTTGTTTCACGAACCATCTGTCAGAATTCCGTTAATTGTTTGTGATCCGGAAACTGATGCAGAATCGACAAGGGGTACAGTGAATCACGAATTTGTGGAGTCTGTTGACATTGTGCCGACCATGGTTGAATTTGCCGGTGGCAATATATGCAAACAGCGCATGGAAGGGCAATCACTGCTTCCCCTGACACGTGGAATCTTAGATCAGGACAATAAACGGGAATACACTATCAGTCAAATTGATTACAGCGATCGAGGTCCACGTGTATCGTTGAATTTGCATCCTTACGATTGCCGTGCTCACATGATTCGCACCAAGGACTGGAAATACATTTTACATGAAAAATTTAGTCCGCAACTTTTTGATCTGAAAAATGATCCTGAAGAATTTTATGATTTAGGAACTGATCCGGAATATCAAGCTGTGGGCAAGGAAATACACGAACAGCTATTTACCTGGTTCAGGGAGCGCTTGATTCGTACAGAAATGGAACATGATTTTCTGTTTGAAATGGGGGTTGAGAGGGATGAAAAGATGGGGATTTTGATCGGACACTGGTGAAAGGGATGTAAAATATGCTTACTTTACCAACCTAAAGTTATTCGTTCTAAAATGAGATTAAAGGCCAAGTTTCATAAAAATCCAAAAGCATTCAAAGACAATTTTTCAACACAATCCAAAGCATATGCCGCTTATCGTCCTTTGTATCCTGAAACCCTTTTTCGATACCTGGCTGGTGAATGCCGGGAACACAAACTGGCATGGGACGCTGGGACAGGAAATGGTCAGTCCGCACAAAAACTGGCTTTGTACTTTGATCAGGTTTATGCGACGGATGCAAGCTCCACCCAAATTCTAAATGCTTTTCCTCTGAAAAACATCAGTTATGCTGTTGCCAACGAACAAGCTCCTGCACTCAAGCGACGTAGTGTTAATTTAATTACTGTGGCGCAGGCTCTTCACTGGTTTGATACTGAAGTTTTTTACGCAGAAGCCGAGCGGGTCCTAAAAAGATATGGCCTGCTTGCCTGCTGGTCCTACAAATTATTCAGGATAAATCCGGCTGTTGACCGCGAAATTGATTGTTTGTATAAAGATATTTTAGGCAATTACTGGGATCCGGAACGTCGTTTGGTTGATACCGGCTACCGAACATTGTCTTTTCCATTTCGTGAATTTCGTGCTCCAAAAATTGAATTAATGTCGACATGGGATTTTGAAAATATGCTCGGTTTTCTCAGCAGTTGGTCTGCGGTGACAAATTATAAAAAACGCAAGGGAAGTGATCCGATTGCAGTTATATTGGATCGTTTAAAAGCAGTTTGGGGTGAACCTTTTGAAAAGAAAAATGTAAAGTGGCCGCTTTCAATTCGTGTTGGCCGCATCCGCTGAAAATCATGTTTGTTAATTCTGTGGCAAATAATGGGAAGGATTTGATTGTGAGACCCGCATCAGCTAGACTTTAAACACGATAATGATTTGAAAAAACACAATATCTGAAAGGGAAAATGAGCAAACAAATAAATTGGGGTTATTTCAGGAATGGTTGAACATCCTGTAAGCGAGCGCAAGAGGTTCTTGACGCAAAAAATATTTCAGTAGAAACACGTGTTTTTGCCAACAAAGAAAAGATAAACAGCAAGGAAGCCTGGAAACTGATGGAGTCTGCAAGTCTTATTTTAACCGGTAAAGGTAAAAAAAGGCAGGAGTGGAATCCTGCCTCTGATGACAAAGCAAATATTTTGAAAGATGTAATTGGTCCGAGTGGAAACCTGCGTGCTCCAACCTGGAGAATTGGCAATGAATTTATTGTGGGCTTTAATCCTGAACTTTATGAAGA
>Ga0302122_10002499_pt1 | contig 11455 bp, 6 predicted proteins | sample CB21_SCM_MG_FD_203115 | JGI IMG/M metagenome (GOLD analysis project Ga0302122, IMG submission 203115) | Marine microbial communities from Western Arctic Ocean, Canada - CB21_SCM | ecosystem: Environmental > Aquatic > Marine > Oceanic | place: Canada: Western Arctic Ocean | collected 2017-09-28
GGACCACGTGCTCGGGTCTGGCGCGGACGCGAATTTGCTCAAGGGCCTCTGCGAATTGCTGGAGTCGATCTCCGAGTCCGCGGGCGTCGTGAAGGTCCGGGAAGCCATCTTAGTGGAGGAGGAGCGCACGTCTGGTGCGGAGAGCAAGGAGGCTGGCGTCACGCTGGCGAGCCTCGGGATCGCGTACGGCCAATTAGGCGACCACACGAAGAAGCGTGACATGCTGGAGCGCGCGCTCGCGATCAACGAGCGGGCGTTCGGCCGGGACCACACGAGCGTGGCCAGCACGCTGACGAACCTCGGGAACGCGTACGGCGCCTTAGGCGACCACGCGAAGAAACGAGACATGCTGGAGCGTGCGCTCGCGATCGACGAGCGGGCGTACGGCCGGGACCACACGGAAGTGGCCGTCACGCTGATGAACCTCGGGACCGCGTACGGCGCCTTAGGCGACTACGCGAAGAAGCGAGACATGCTGGAGCGCGCGCTCGCGATCAAGGAGCGGGCGTTCGGCCGCGACCACACGAGCGTGGCCATCACGCTGACGAACCTCGGGGCCGCGTACGGCGACTTAGGCGACCACGCGAAGGCGCGAGACATGCTGGAGCGCGCGCTCGCGATCAAGGAGCGGGCGTTCGGCCGCGACCACACGAGCGTGGCCTTCACGCTGGGGAGCCTCGGCCTGGCCTACGGCAAGCTCGGGGACGCCTCCAAGAAACGAGACATGCTGGAGCGCGCGCTCGCGATCAACGAGCGGGCGTTCGGCCGGGACCACACGCAAGTGGCCATCACGCTGACGAACCTCGGGAACGCGTACGGCGCCTTAGGCGACCACGCGAAGAAACGAGACATGCTGGAGCGCGCGCTCGCGATCAAGGAGCGGGCGTTCGGCCGCGACCACACGAGCGTGGCCTTCACGCTGGGGAGCCTCGGCCTGGCCTACGGCAAGCTCGGGGACGCCTCCAAGAAACGCGAATACATAACGCGCACGGTGACGATTTTCGAGGGCGCATACGGCCCCGACCATCCGCAAGCCAAGTGGTACCGAGCTCAATTGGAGTCCATGTGATTCCCCCTGCGAATTAGCGTCGTCTTAGAGATTAATTTTGAATTTTTTATTGCCAGGGATATTTCAAACGAGGGAATTATCTACAAGGGGGGATATTCCCGAATGTGGAAATACCGGTTTAATAAGATGTTTTATGTGGGTTAGGCTTGTCTCAAATGCGGGTTAGGCTTGTCTCAAATGCGGGTTAGGCTTGTTCACCCGAGTTTTTTGCGAGTTTTTGCGATAAGTGAACAAGGCGGTAATTCCATTATGCGTAATACCTAATTAGGTATTACGCACGCGGTGGGGGGGGGGCTAATTTTCACTCTATTCCCGAGCTAGAGCCAGGCAGCGAGATGTGGACAGTCGCGTCATCCCGGGCCGAGTTTCCCCCGGGCCAACCCCCAGCGCGGTGTCCGGTCGTCTTACTCCCCCGATAACGTTGTAAAATTACGTAAATTACGATCGCACGCACGCGCAGTCCGCCGATGACGCCGTGATGCCACGCCATGCTCACGTCCGAGTCGGGCTCTTCTCACACGGGCGGATCGTCGGCCGTGTCGGCTTCTGGTGTAGCTGGACTAGGTGGTTTGCTAATGGAATATCGTGCCACTTCGCCGTTGCTGCTCAGGGTCCACCGCCGCTCCCCGAGTCCACTTGAGACCGCGCCGGGCGCCCCTGACTTCAAATGAAGCTAGCTTCAACTTTGAACAAAGCCCAACAACGTCGACTTCCAGGGCTATCCACTCGCCGCGGCTATCTTTTTCCACACGCTGAATAGGGCCGCGCGGTGCCGACGCGCTGTAGCCCCACTAGTAGAGCTTATAGAATTCAAGCCCCCAGAGCGACTCGGATGCACCAGCCCTCCTCATTTTCGTCTCCCGAGTCGCCACGGTCTACTTGGTTGAGGAGGTGGCCCGGGTGAGCGACCAGGCTCCATCACAAGACTCGGATGGCCGCGCGGTCGGCACTAGCCTAGCTTACTACTAGGTGCTCTAGATTTACGCCGTCTTTTACGTGGGATCTCCTTCACTGGCTTCAGCATAATCACCCACGTATCTTACGCGTTTTCTTCTTCCGCATACTAGAAGTACACCGCACACCCTCGGGCTAGCCCTCTCGGTCCCCGTCGTGTAGTTTCTCTATTTCCTTACGGCTGGGGGTCCTCAACGAGGAAGCTGTAGATCGCGAACCCCAGGAAGATCAGGCCGCCGCATACGGCGACGTGCTTCTCGCTGATGCGCGCCGCGAGCATGCGGCCGCCCACGACCGCGAGGCCGGTGCACATGGCGTGGCCCAATATTCCCCCGGCGACGACGCCGTATGGATCCTTCGCCGCTGCGAGCGCGATAGTCGCGATCTGCGACCGGTCGCCCCACTCCGCGAGGAACGTGAGCGCGAACGCCTGCGAGAGCACGCGGAGCGCGGCCGCCTTCCCGTCGGGGGGCCGCGGCGCCGCGGCGCTCGCTTCGGCAGCGTCGACCCCATCCTGCTTCTTGCCCGCGCCCACGCCCAGCTCCTCCTCGACCTCCTCCAGCTCCTCGGACACGGCGCCGCCCTCCATGCGCTGCGCGTCGCGCAGCAGCCGCAGCCCGAAGTAGAGGAACAAGCCCGCGCTCGCGTAGTGCGTGTATGTCCGCGGCAGGAGGGACGGTAGCGCGAGGCCGAGCATCGCCGACAGCACCGTCATCACCGCGAGCGCGCCAAGCGCGCCCGCGAAGACGAGGTGCCGCGCGTGGCGCATCGCCATGATCGCCGCGATGAAGAATCTGTGTGAGAAAAAGAGTCAAGATTGGTGGCATATGCGGTGCCACGCCCTCAATTTGATACGTCTCTACGAGAGAAGACGGTGGGTGGTCTCTCTGGCAATTTTTGGTCCGTTCGGGCGCGATTCGCGGACGCCGCGTCCGACGTCTTATCGCCGACCTCCGTCGCCCAAATCATGCCCAGGGAGTTCACGAACGCGCGATAAAAGCCGGCGTCGCCGGCGGGCGCGTTTTTAGCTGCTTGGAGATACTGGCTGGCCGCCGCGGGCGCCGTGGGCGTGCCCGCCTTCGCCTGGGCCACGTAGAGGCTCGCCAGCGCAGCCTGGAATTCGGCGGCGTCCAGGCGGGCGTCGCCGTCCGCGTCGCCGCTCCGGAACGCTTCGAGGAGTCCGGCATCCAGCGCCACGGCGACCGACGCGACGACGCAAAACGTGACCCAACGCATGGCGGCTATGGATCTTGATTTTTTGACGCGTCGTGGCTCCACGCTCACGCGGACTATCTGTAGTGCACTACGCCGCTTCGTGCGGGCGGGACATTAAGAGAAAAAGTGATGCGCTGGCCCGACCCAGCTGTCCATTAGGGCCCCACGGACGGATGTAGATGTAAAATAGCAGCCGGGAAAAAATAAGAGAAAACCCGTGGCATTACACGGCGTACAAAAAAACAGCGCTATAGATCGTCGAGTTAGACCACGAGCACACGTACACAATGGCTTATAATCTTGCGATCTACTGAAGTGCAGCTGGGTGCGACGCGCGTAGATGCCGCCGCGGCGAGAACGAGCGCTGGCGTTTTTAGCGTTTTTAGCCTAAAGCGCCATAACGCCGTTTTTCCGGTCGGCTATTTTACATCTTCATCCGTCCGTGGGGCCCTAATGGACAGCTGGGTCAGGGTGGTGCATTTATATTTCTCTTAATGTCCGGTTTTGACGAATTGTCGAGCTAGCGTTTCGGGCACCCAGGTGTGCTCAAGCTATTAGTAAAGCTCTTATCATTATTAGTCCAATGTCCGGTTTTAGCAAACAAAGCGGGGTGACTATAAACGCCGGTAATGAAAAGGGCAAAGGGACGGCGGGTTTCTGTTAGCTCCGCCCAGGGACCGGCGCATGCCTCCTAGGTAAGTGTGCGTAAGTGTTAGAGGCCGGATTGTAGGTGTGAGGTAAGTGCTTTTGAGGGAAAAGTAAGTGTTTAGTACTAAAAAGTTAATTGTTTAGGCAATAAAAGGCCTTCAAGTTCGTGATTGGGCTTATTGTCTAACTCGACGATCTACCCGAGTTAGCGGACTGCCAATTGCGACGTTTTGTTTAGCTAAATTTAGTACTGTATCGTCCGTCGGCTATTAAGAGTCGAGGCCGAGGGCGCTTAAACGCTAAACGGGTTTAGAGGTAAGTGTTTAGGTCAAAATGCAAGTGTTTCGTAAGTGTTTCGGGGGCGATTGGAAGTGTCAATGAGCTCTCCGAGGGCCGGAGTAAACGTTTTGTAAGTGTCTTGCGCCGGTCCCTGAGGCTCCGCCAGGGAGTCTGTGCCAAACTGCTTTCCCCCCCTTAACCGACTCACGTCCTGAGCTCACATCCCCTAGAAGGAGAGGGCGCGTGCTGTACTCGGTGGGTCAACAGGGCAGTTGAATGTAGTAGCAGCACTATAGGACCGCCACCCAGACGCATCCTCCGCACTGGCACCGTGCGCGAGGGGTCTACGCGCGGCCATGTCCAACACGGGCCATCTCCACTCGCCCAATCCGTCTGCACACGATCCTAAGCCTTCCTTCGCTCGCGAACAGCCCGCGCAGCGTTAGGCTGGCCCCAACCCGCACGTGGGTAATTATACGCGCGCTCTCGCCTCTCGCGCTCTCGCGAGGAGTAAGACGGCCGGCCGCCCTCGGGGCTTTTGATTATTTACTTTGACTCGTGCTATGCGCACCGACGCCGCAGCGCGCGACCGGCGCGCCGCCGTCCTGCTCCTCGCGCTCTACACGCTCCAGGGCATCCCCATGGGACTGAGCGGCGCCGTGCCGCTCTTACTGGCGGGCCGCGCGTCGTACGCGGAGCAGGCGCTGCTGTCGTTGGCGAGCCTGCCGTTCTCCCTCAAGCTATTGTGGGCGCCGCTCGTCGACGCCGCGTACGTCCGCCGCTGGGGGCGGCGCAAGACGTGGCTCGTGCCGACGCAGGCGCTCATCGGCGCGACGATGCTCCTTGGCCGCGGCCGCGTCGACGCGTGGGTCGCCGCCGCCGCGCCGCCCGTCCCCAAGATTGCGGCGTTCTTCGCGGCGCTGTACGCCCTCTGCGCGACGCAGGACGTCGCGGTCGACGGCTGGGCGCTGACCCTGCTGTCCAAGCGACGCGCGGCGTGGGCCGCCACGTGCAACGGCGTCGGCCAGTCGCTCGGCTACGCGCTGAGCTACGTCGGCTTCGTGGCGCTGCACGCGCGCGGGCGCGTGTCGCTCGGGGCCTTCGTCGGCGCCTGCGGTGTTGGTTTCCTCTTCACCACGGTGGTCGTAGCGCTGGGCTGCCGCGAGCAAGAGGAGGCGGGCGCAGCGGTCGCGCCACGCGCGGCCTACGGTCGCGCGCTCGCGGCGCTGCACCTGCCGGCTGTGCGGCGCTTAGCGATGGTACTGCTCACGTGCAAGGCGGCCTTCGGCTGCGTGGACGGCGCGGCGCAGCTCGAGGCCGTCCGGCGCGGCCTGCCTGCGGAGGCCGTCGCGGCGCTCGCGCCCGCGCTTCTGCTGGCCAGTGTGGCGCTGCCGCTCGCCTGTGCGCGGTGGACGAGCGGGCCGCGGCCGCTCTCGTCCGCCTTCCTCTGGGGCTTCAGGCTCCGCCTCGCGCTCAACCCGCTCACGTACGCGGTGCTGCGGTACGTCGAGGCTGCCCCCTTGACGCGCGGCGCATTGTACGCTTATGCCCTACTCGCCCTGCTGCGCGAGGCGGGGTCCACGCTCATGTTCACGAGCATGATGGCCTTCTTCGCCCGCGTCGCGGACCCCGGCTTCGGGGGCACCTACATGACGCTGCTGAACACGCTGGCGAACGTTGGCGCCAAGTGGCCGCCGTCACTGGCGCTCTGGGGCCTCGGTTATCTCCAGGGGTCGGGCGGGGACCCGCTGCGCCTCGAGCTGCCGGCGCCAGGGTGGGACGCAAAGGTCGCGGCGCCTTCGACCGTTCTCCGCGCGGCCGTCCATCCGAAGACTGACTTTGGGAAATATTATCGGGCACCCAGTTCACGGGTTAGGTTGCGCACAGGCTGGCGTGCACCGCCGCGGGAGGCCTCTGGGTCGTGGGCTTCCCCGCGTTCATACGACGCCTTGAGGTGACGCCCCGGAAGCGGTGGCGGCCGAGAGCCCGGGAGCCGCGGTAGGGAGCCCGCCAGCGGCCGGTATTTCTATTACTGAACGGCTAAGGGGGTTTTCTACATCCGAGCACTCGAGTTCAAGTCGTCATTTTTGGCTTGAATCATTCGTTACGGTAGAAGTCGGCAGTGCATCACGCCCGGGCGGCGTTCGAACCCTTTTTCGTGGAGCTAATACCCAAGGGGTTGCCAGTGCGCATTTAAAAACCTGCCGCGCGGCCAGTGTCACCGTCACCACGTGTGGTCATGTGCCGGCTCCACGCGCTACAACGTCAAGGTCAAGTACGAGCGCGCACCCCGCTTCGTCCGCTTACCGGGCACCGCCTCCTGGGAGTACGACCAGGACACGGCCAAGAAAATCCGAGACGCGTCCTACGAGGCCCGAGAGGCCAAGACCGATAAGCATTGGTACGTCACCAAGAGCGAGATCAAGAAGGCGACGACGGCGAAGCGCAAGGCGAATGGTGCGAAGGGCGCCGCGGCTAGGAAGAAGCCAAAACCTTAAGGAGACGCCGCCGTAGCGGCGGGTCCCGGCTCCCGAGTAAAGACTGTAGTGAATACTAGTAGAGCCTCTCGCGACGATCGATCGGTGGTGCGTTACGATTTCGTGCGACTTGGTGCGACTATTGTGCCTGACCACAATTATTCAAAGCCTGAGGGTATAACCGTGACCAATCATGATTGGTACTCCTCCTAAATTAGCGCGCGGTGCCGGGTAGGCTGTGGCATAAGGAACAAGCTCCTAGGATAGGGATGATTTTGTATATACTTTTATGTCCCATCCTAGTAACGGGTTTTTTATCTGCTCGTCGACTATGAGTTTCTGCTCGTGGTCTTAGCGTCGACGTTCTATGATATCCAACGCTGCCGCGAGGCCCCACATACAAGCTTGCCAGCCGCCTTCCTCCCGTCCAAGACACGCGGCTACGCGTACGTACCCGCCTAGGACCAGTGGTCCGGGGGCCATTGCGGATAACTCGATTTTACTAGGCCGCGGCGGTCTCAGGCTATCAAACTATATATCAAATTTACAAGTAGTATATTTTTTCCGATCGTCTCGAGGCGCCGCCCCTATACCTTACCATTGGGTCCTAGTACCTAGTCAAACTGGATCTTAAAGATCCAGTTTGGATCTGGAGGTGGATGTCTAGCCGACGAACCCGTACGGTAGCGGCATCCTTGTAAAAGAACCCCACTTAAAAAAAAGTCGGGCCCTCCTTAACCCCTCTTAAAGTGCCTGGGGCCGGTGCTCCCCGAACTAAGCTTACACTTCCGGCAAGTTGAAGACAGCCTATGGCCGCCGGGTTTGCCACCTGAGGTGCAGCGCGCGCACACGAAGCCGAGAAACGCAATACGGAGCCATCGACCCTAAACTCGTGTCTACGACCAAGCCCGCGCGGTTCGAGGCACCCCATGTAATACTGACTGGCATCGGTGCCGCGAGGCTCGTGTCCAATCCATTTTGTTCCCAGGCAAGCTCGAGCAAGCCGCAGCCGAGACCGGGCCGGCACGTCCGGAGGGTTGTAAGCAGTCTTGCGGGCGAGCTGCCGCACCCCAGGCGTCAGGTGACTACCTGTCCCTCTACTTCTGGCCAGACTGACCCATCTTAGCTCTCTGGGCAGCCCCACTGGCCATGGTCGGCGACGACGTTCACGGGCCTCGCCGTGCCCGTGACAGTCAAGACGACGGCTTCTGGCGGTCGCTCGACGCCGGGGCCTCCAGAGGCTGCCCGAGGTGGCTGCCGCTGCGCCGGCACGTGGGCGTCGAGCGGGCGCGCCCTGGAGCACGCAACGCGACGAGCGCACTCGCGATCTAGCGCTGCGTCGAGCCCACGCACACCAAGCCCAAGCTGGCGGCGACACGGCCGTGGATTCACGCTTGGTCCCGGACCGATGCTATTTTGCGACGGTGCTAGGGCTATCTTTGGAGTCTGGAGACGCCTCCGCCGTTTGGCTCGATCCGGAGCGTGTGGAAACCCGTGTGGTGAGTTGAATGCAACAGTTACTGCAGTCTGCTTCACTTTACCCAGAGCGCCCGCAATTCAGACTGCCGCCGCACCGCGGTGCGACCTGCCTGTGCTACCCCCGCGCGCCCCCCGACCTAGTGGCCCCCGCAGCCGCTGCCCGCATCGCACTGGAACTAGTCCGCCTCTGTCGCCGTACGGACGACCGCGTGTCGCCGCCCGAGCCGCCGGCGCCGGGATGTGGGGCTCCGTGGAAACGACGGCGAAGCTAGGCCTCACGGGCCTGGCCGGCTTCACGCTGGCGTGCGTCGTCATCGCGGCGGCCGCCCAGGAGCCGCACGTGCCGGACCCGGAGGTCGCCAAGGTCGTGGACGCGGTCGCGGCGCAGTTCGTGGCGGCGGGCGGCCGCGGGTTCGAGGGCTGGGAGCCGAAGCGGCTGAAGGAGGCCGCGCGCGCGTACCACGCGCGCGTCACGCCGCTGGCAATGCCGTGGCGCCGCGGCACGGACACGGCCCAGAACTTCGTGCGGCCAGCGGCGCCGCCGCGCGTCCCGAACATCGCGCACTGGGCCTGGCGCGATGGCGACGCGGACTGGACGCTTGCGCTGAGCGTGGCGATGGCGGCCGTCGTGCAACGGCCTGAGGCACTATACATGCACACCGGGCCCCTCGTAGCGGGCACCACGGCGTACACGGAGCCCCAGACGCCGGCGGGTCGCGCGGCGCTGCGGTGCCTCCGCGCGGTCGGCGCGCAAGAGGTGCGGCACACGTCGGACCCCGTCCCCGGGCGCGGCCCGCACCCGTGGGCCGAGATCCTGAAAAAAGGGCGGCGCATCAACTCGAAGCAGACATTCGCGCACCTGTCGGACGTCACGCGGCTCAAGACCATCCTCGACATGGGTGGCATCTACCTGGACCGCGACGCGTTCCTGCACCAGCGCGTGGACCACTACCGCTGGCGCCACGACGCAGTGCTCGGCCTGGAGCCCTCGAACTTCGAGCGGGACCGCGTCGCGAACTTTGGGTGCCTGATGGCACGGCCGAACGCCACGTTCTTCCGGCTGTTCTGGGACGGCGGCGGGCGCGCGGAGTACGCGAACATGTCTTACCTGAAGACGTGGGGCGGCTGGGCCCACGACTCGTGCCGCAAGTCGTACGCGCTCGCGCTGAAGCGGCCTGACCTCGTCCACCTCGAGGCGCGGCTGCTCCAGTACCCATTCCCAGGCCACGGCGTCGCCCGCGGCGGCGTGACGCCGGCGCTGCTTGATCTGACGCGGCGGAGCGAGGTTTGCCATATGTCGGGCTTCAAGTGGAACGGCGGCCGCACGCACCAGCTCCGCCTGACGCCCTCCATCTTCGGCGAGGTGCTGTGGCCGAACATGCTCCAGGCGGCGGCGGCGAAGCCCCCTTTGCCGCCCGCGTTGCTACGGTGTGTCCGCTGGCTCGGTGACACGCTCGTCAACGAGTCCTACATGCCCAAGGCCGCCAACGCCGCCGCGCAGGGTTGGCGCTAGGATCATTATAGGAGTGACCCTAGAACTTGAAGTACTTCCTCCCACTTAGCCTACTTGGCCGCTAAGTTAGACGTCCGAAAGCGTCCGGAAGAACCCAGCAGGAGTAGAAGCGCGTTTGTGGAAGTCTGAGGGGGGTCTGTGGCTGCCTATAACTACCTTTACTTCAACTTGAGGTTGCTATGGGGGTACATTGAAGCTCGCTGACTGTGGGGGTGCGGGTTTGACGAATTGTCGAGCTAGCGTTTCGGGCACCCAGGTGTGCTCAAGCTAGTGTAAAGCTCTTATTATTATTAGCCCAGTGTACTCTTCAGAAAGCCGCCGGTCTGGCGTCCGTGCCGCGCGTTTCGCCTTGATTACTTTGACGCTGCGACCCAGGATCCGGCTTAAGGGCGGTGTACGTGGGCAGCCGCCCGAGGGACGAGGCGGCGCTGAGCAGTCAGAATAACGCCGGGTGAAACCCGCGCGCTGAAATAATTCCATGATGAAAAATATTTTGCAGATCAGTAACATTGACGGTGGAAGCATCATCCGGCGGAAGGCCGCGCGGGTTTAGGAGCCCCAGAGGGCTGTAGTCTTTTGGGGGGCAGCGGTGCGCGACGGGGCTGGTGCGGGTTTTTCTTCATACCAGAGAGTGTCCAACCCCCCGCCCGCCCTGGTATTCAAATAGGGCCTAGGATAGTACGCCTAGCGTCCTAAACGACGCTCTCGGACGAGTCCGACTCCCCGCGGTCGGCGTTGCCGGCTTCAAGTCCGTTCCACTTGCGCGGCGCGTCATTCCGACGTCTTCTGGAATGCATACGTGCGTCCTACCGGTCGACTCTTGTCGAGAGAAGCCCAAGCGGCCCGCCACCGACATCCACCGAATATGCTCTCCCGACCGGCGGCGGGTTAATACGTAGTGATGGACAACTGGTGGAATTCTGGAGGTACGTCGCTGTGTGCTTCGGTCAGACGCTTCTCTACCTGCAATTTGGAGATCTATGCGCGGCCGCGCGCCGATTTAGGGCCTCGCGCACAGCAGCAGCCCTAGGGCACTCGCAGCCCGCCGCGACGGCTTCCTTTCGACGCGCGCGCTTTAGGCATGGCGCGGACGAGTTCATAGGACCTCCACGCGCGCCTGGCGGCTGCCCCGCGCCGCGCGCTGGGCATGGCGAGCGCGCTCAAACCTATGGGGGGTCTTGCTACCCCTATGGTGCCACTTTGACCCCCCCTCGCGCGGCGGGTTCGCACTTCTTACTCGCGGAACCCGCCTTTATTAGGGCTCCCGGTCCGATCCACCCGGAGACCTGCCCTTGAGGTTGGAGCTGGACGGAGTTCTGAGAAAAATGGCCCCCGCCGGTCGCGACGGTCACCCAGCTCCTACGCTTGCATCGGTCGGGGCGGGACCGCAAGCTGTCCCGGAGTACTCGTCCGGGCCGGGTCGAATTGTTTTGTGCTTTGGGGGCACCCCGAAGCAGCCCGGCAGCGGTGCTGGAGCCTTTTCATTTTTATTATTTAGCACTTTTAGCTAAAATCGGTTTTAGCAATTTTTTTAGTAAAACTTGAAATAGGGGGGGTTGTCCCGTTTGTTGCGACGGCAGACTCGGAGGGACTCTTAGCTGGGACCCTGCTCGGCTAATAACCGAGGTCCGCCGCCGCAACAAACGGGATAATACTGACCTCGGATCGCTCAAAGTTGACGATTCTCGTTTAGTAATTAAGGCTATTATGCCTATCCGGGTTTTGGGAGGCGCGCGCCTAGGGAAGCGTAGGGGGGGGCTACCCCCCGCGAGCGGGTACGTAGGCTTGTTGGCGGTCGTAGAAGCGTGCGTCGTCGTCGGC
>Ga0302122_10002502_pt1 | contig 11445 bp, 7 predicted proteins | sample CB21_SCM_MG_FD_203115 | JGI IMG/M metagenome (GOLD analysis project Ga0302122, IMG submission 203115) | Marine microbial communities from Western Arctic Ocean, Canada - CB21_SCM | ecosystem: Environmental > Aquatic > Marine > Oceanic | place: Canada: Western Arctic Ocean | collected 2017-09-28
AGGCGGTGGCGTAGGGTGGCGGGCATGAAGCAGATTCTCTTGATGATTGCGATGGTGGCGGGCCAATCCGTCTTGGCGACGGATAATCCGGAAACTCTACGGCCAGAAGTGGTTAAGGCGATGCGCGCGGTACACTCGGGGTTCAAGGGGACACGCGGGCGGGTGGCGCAGTTTGGAGATTCCATTACCTACTCGATGGCATTCTGGTCGCCGATGAGTTGGGATGATCCGCAACGGTTTCTCACCAAAGACGACGGTCTGCCGAAGACGCCGGCCAAAGGCCGCTGGCGTGATGCCATCCAGGGCGCCCGGGATAAGGGGCCGAAGTTTGGCAACTACTCCGGCTGGCGCGTTGGCAACCTGCTGAAGACAATGGATGCGGTACTGGTGCGCGATCGGCCGGAAGCGGCCATCATCATGATCGGTACCAACGACATTTCCGGCAACCGCGTGCCTGCCGGTTACCGGGCTGGGCTTGAGTCGGTCATTGCTAAATGCCTCAAGGCGCACTGTGTGCCAATCCTGAACACGATCCCACCTCGACGCGGACACGACGCGGCGGTTAAGGAGATCAACCAGATCATCCGCGCGCTCTCTCTCGAGCACAACCTGCCGCTGGCCGATTTTCATGCCGCTTGCCTGCGCGCGCGCCCGGGCAACACCTGGGACGGCACGATAATTTCCAAGGACGGCGTCCACCCCAGCGGCGGCAAGACCAATCTCTATTCGGAGATCAACCTGAAAACCAGCGGCTACGCCCTGCGCAACTGGGTAAATTTCCTTATCCTGCGCCGGCTTCACTTTCGCGTGTTTGAACACTAACCGGAATGAGATTGACCCGTCGTCAACCCACCCCGCATCGGTCCTTGAGCAGGCGTGGCGGGAGGCGTAGGCTGGCGGGCATGAAGACCACATTGATAGCTTTGTTGGCTTTGTGTCTGCCTTTGGTTGCAGCGGATAAGGACAAGCCATTGCCAAAAGACTTTAAGTCGCTGAAGCCTGAGGAACTTGCGATCGTACAGAAGGCGCTCGATCGCATTGACGAGGCGTTTAGTACATGAGAACACAATGAAGACACCGCTTTACATACTGACCTTCTGTGTCATCGCCGTCGCGTGCAAATTCAGCGAGAGTGACGACAATTCGGCGGCGTTGCCCGACCTTGCCTTACAGTCGCCGCGCGTGCTTACGGACTTTGGACCGGATCACGTGAAGAGTTCGCGCGGAGCGCAAGGCGTTCCCGCGATCGGACGCTCGGCGCAGGGACGTCTGTGGGCGGCGTGGTATGCGGGCAGGAGCCAGCGCGGGGTTGAGAGTTCTTCCAGTTACTGCGTACTCGCGACCAGCGGTGATGATGGTCAGTCGTGGTCGGAGAAGCTGGTTATTCAGCCTCGTCGGTTCGTTCACACTTACGATCCCTGTCTGTGGATTGATCCGCAGCGGCGACTATGGTTCTTCTGGGCTCAAAGCGCCGGTGTGCAGGATGGGCGGATGGGTGTCTGGGCGATGGTCACCGCGGACGCCGACTCGGAGACTCCGGAGTGGTCGCAGCCGCGACGGATCGCCAACGGAGTCATGTTGAACAAACCAACGGTCCTGAAAAACGGCGACTGGCTGCTGCCTGTGGGCTTATGGCGAGACAACACCAACGTGCCGAATGTCAAATTCGATGCCGAGGAACTCGAGCCGTACACGATCGAGATGCTGACTCACGACCTCGGCGACGAGCGTGGTTCCAACGTGTACCGATCGACGGATCAGGGCAAGTCGTTCGAACGCATCGGTCAAGTACGCATTCCCGGCACACGAGTCGATGAGCACATGATCGTCGAGCGTGGTGATGGCAGCCTGTGGATGCTGCTGCGAAATACAGGCGGAATCGCACAGAGTGTCTCCACCGATGGCGGCCGAACGTGGAGTGACGGATCGCTCTACCTGCAGGGCCGAATGTTCCGCAACAAACGATTCTTCATTCGTCGGCTGAACTCCGGAGCGTTACTGTTGGTGCGAAACAACTCACCCGACGGGAAACGCTCGCACATGACGGCGTTCGTGTCGGACGACGACGGAGCGACGTGGAAAGGCGGGCTACTACTCGATGAACGAGAGTCGTCTTATCCCGACGGCGTGCAGGCGGAGGACGGGGCAATCTACATCATTTACGATCATCAGCGTTATACCCTGAACCGCCAAGATAAAGAAGGCGTCGGCTCCGTGCAATTGGCGGTGTTTCGCGAAGATGACATCCGCGCAGAAAAGTCGGTGCCGAATGAGTCGAGGCTTAAAATTAACGTTACCCGCTTGCGAAAGGGACTATGAAATCAATTTAGTAATGAAACCGAAACAATCTCACTTTTATTTATTTTGTCTGCTCCTGCTCAGCCTTTCCTCACGGGCAGACGTCAAAGTCACTCAACTCGAAGATCGCATTCGCGTAGAACTCGATAGCAAACTCTTTACTGAGTGGCGGTATCAGGAATGGCTCGCTCCCTACTTCTATCCGGTCGTCGGGCCTAACGGCGAAAACATTACCCGTAACTATCCGATGGTCGATGGTGTCAAACATGAAAGCCAGGATCACCCGCACCACCGGTCGCTTCGCTTTGCGCACAGCGACGTGAATGGCCTGAATTTCTGGTATTGGCGACCCGGTCGGGAACGGGAGCTGTCGACAGCAAGTATAGAATTGGAGAAAATCAAATCGGTTCGTTCCGGGAAAACCGGAGAGTTCGTCGCCTGGTGCCGCTGGCTGGATGGCGACAAACTCGTGCTGCGCGAGCGAATGCATATCGTAATCACTCCACTGGAAAACCGCCAGGTGCTGATGGACTATGATGTCGAGCTCCACCCCGCTGCCGCGCCAGTCACTTTTGGTGATATGAAAGATGGTGGACTCTATGTGCGTGTCGCCGGAACGATGAAGTCTGCAGCGGGTCGAAAGCAAGGCGGAGGGAAACTGAAAGGAACGATACTAAACAGCCTCGGCGATCGCGATGAAGCCACCTGGGGTAAACGCGCCGAGTGGGTCGATTTCTACGGGCCGGACGCAAGTGGAAAAACCGTTGGTATCGCGATGTTTGATCATCCTTCGAATCTGAGGTTTCCCACCCACTGGCATTCCCGAACCTATGGATTGTTGACCGCAAACCGGTTTGGTACCGATCATTTTAATCCCCTGCTACAGAAACCCAAAGGCACCTCATGCCGCCCTCACGGTGACCAGTGCCCCGCCTGCAACTCACGCGGCGGCGACTACATACTTCGGCCGGGAAAAGTACTGAAGCTGAAGCATCGTATTTATTTTCATCACGGCGACTCAAAGACCGCGGAAGTAAAAGAGAAATATATCGACTACGTTAAAGGCCATGTCTCTGCTCGAAAAGAACCATGAAATCCAGTGTCGATTAGAATGGCTATGCCGTGCGAAATACGCCGCTTGCCGTAAACACTTCACAAGCAGAATAGGAAAGTTCATATATGAAGATTGAGATTAAAAAATACGTCCACTCAATCACTCGATATGCAGCAGCTCTGGCCGTGGCAGTGTACTCGTTGGCCTTGACGCAGAGTGTTCATGCCCAGGCATCACCCTCGATAGAAAAAAAGTCGCTGAAAATCCTCGGGATTGGCAACAGTTTTCTTAAGAACGCCACCAACATGCTGCCAGGAATCGTGAAGGATTCCGGGCATGAACTTATTCTCGGTGTTGCTGCTCCGGGGGGACGCACGATCCAGAACCACTACGAAGCCGCATTGCTTGGCGAGACGAATCCTGAGGACCCGAAAGCGAAGCTTTACGAGTATAATAGGCAGAAGGTGACACTCAAGGAGATGCTCACGGCCGAGAAATGGGATTATGTGACTATTCAGCAATCCAGCCCAAATAGCTTCAAGGTCGACACTTACAGGCCCTATGCGCAGAATCTCTACGATTACATCAAGAAATACGCCCCACAAGCCGAGGTTGCTTTTCACCAGACTTGGGCCTGGAGACCGGATCATAACAGGCAAAATATGGACAAAAAACCTCCCGGATTTATGTATCAGGAGCTCACCCGCAACTACAACACCATCGCCAAAGAGATTGGGATTAAGAAAATTATTCCCGTCGGGAATGCCTTCCAATTGGCAGAGGAAACTCCCGAATGGAAATTCGCGAGAGATCCTGATTTCGACTACAACAATCCAAAGTATCCTGAGCTTCCCAAAGAACCCAATTCACTTAATGGCGGCTTTGCGTGGCGAGGGACTGATGGCGCCGACAAAGTCTTCAAACTTGATGGCTCCCATGCCAGCGGCGCAGGCAGCTATCTGGCGGCCTGTGTGTGGTATGAGTTTTTCTTTGGAGGGGACGTTCGGAAAATCACGAGGAATCCTGGGTTTCTTGGCGAACGGGCCGCATCGCTTCGTGAATTTGCCCATCAGGCTGTCAACGGCACCCGCCCGAAGGCTTGGCCTTCTGACACTTCGCCTGAATAGACAACTCTAATCAATCAATATCTCTAACAACTCCAATCAATCAATAAGGCTACCAACCATGAATCGTTTCACCTATTTCCATTCGCTCGCCATTGCTACCGTGATGCTGTCTTTCACGGGGTGCCTGGTCTTTTCCGAGCCGCTGACTTTAATCAAAGAAGGCCAGCCTCGCGCCGAAATCATCATCGCTGAAAAGCCACCACGCATGGTGAACCTGGCCGCCTTTGAATTGCAGCGCTATCTGCACAAGATCACCAAAACGCGCTTGCCCATTGTGCATGAGCCTACCGACGGAACTCCGGTTCAAATCTACGTCGGGCGCAGCGAACACACCGACAAACTGGGAGTCAATGCCGAAGGACTCCAGTACGGCGCCTACCGCATCGCCAGAGGCGAAAACTGGCTGACGTTGATCGGGCATGACTTCGATTACACGCCGCCGAATCCGTATCCCCACAAACGCAATCAGGAACTCGAGGACAAGGCCAGGGCCGAGTGGGACAGAATCACATCCGAACACACCGACACTGCCTGGGGGTTCCCGTTCCGTACCTTATACAAATCCGTCTGGAACAAGAGCGCTCAACTCCAGGTCATGTTCGAAGGTTATGGCGAGGACAACAGCGAGCTGTGGCAAAAGAGTGACCACACGCAGACCGGAGGTGGATTCTGGATGCAGGACGAAGGCGGTTCCCTCAACGCCGTTTACGATTTACTCCGATCTTTAGGCGTGCGCTGGTTTATGCCTGGCGAAGTGGGCGAGGTCGTGCCCCGGATGGCTACGGTAAGCATCGACAATCTTGAACGCGACACAACGATTCGTCCTGATTACCCGCTGCGCTTTGCCAACTGGTATAACTACGCAGCCTTTTCCTGGCACGATGTCATTTGGGGCCGCCGAATCGGTATCAATTCCAACTACCACGTGCTCGGCAACCTCAACTATGCTCACGGTCATGTTTTAGTGCACCGCAGGGACGCCATGAAAGAGGCTCACCCCGATTTCTACGCACTGATAGGCGACAAACGCGACACATCGCATAAAGGTTACGGCACTGCCTGCTACAGCTCCGAAGGTCTCGAGCAAGAGACGATCAAATTCGCGCAGTTCCTGTTCGATCACTACGACGAACCGCATGTTTCGCTCTGGCCGAACGACGGTTTCAAACGCTGCCAATGCGACAAGTGTGCGGGACAGTCGCCTTCCGACCTTGTCTGGGGCTTCATCGATCGCGTTGGTCGTGCGCTCTACAAAACGCACCCCGACCGGCTGGTCTCGGGCGGGGCCTACACCAGCTACGTCGAGCCGCCGGGAAACGTCGAGAAATTCACGCCCAACGTCGGCGTCTTCCTTTCCAATCGCGGTCGGCCCCGGTTCATGAACGACGAGCATTGGGAATCCTTTACCGCTCAGGTAAACGCATGGCGCGAAAAACTCCACCCCGGTCGCCTTTTGCGCGTGGAGAACAACCGATACAGCCTCTGGGGCACGGAGGACGAGCCCGAGCCCTTTCCCATTTTTCAGCCTCACGCCATGGCCCGCGAGATGCGAGCCCTCAAAGGCGTGTCGCTCGGCGACTGCAACGAGGTCAGCCAGCGGCGTGCGAAATGGTATCACCCAGCCCTGAATCACATGAACCTCTACGTGCTCTCCCGCCTCTACTGGGACGCGGATCAGGACGTCGACGCCCTGCTCGATGATTACTACAAAAACTTCTTCGGCCCCGTTGCAACCGAAATGAAGGTCGCGATTGAATTCGCTGAACGCGCTTATACGGAGGCTCCGATTCTCGCCGGTGTGAAGGCGACGAGCGCGACTAACGTTGCCCTCGAAGACCGGCTGAAGTTTCTCGAAATGCTCGCCAAAGCGCGCGATACCGCCGGTGATTCAGTCTACCGCCAACGTATCGCGATGATGTTGGATGAGTTGCCCGAACCGGACGATCTGCGCCAGACCGTTGCGCGGCTGGCCGAAATGGGAGATCCCCGAAAAGAGGCGCCGACGATTGTCGGTCGCCCGACCGACTCGAAGAAGTTCTTGCGCAGTTACGCGCTGGTCGACATTGAGTCCGGTAAAGCAGTGGGAACCAAGACGCGATTCAAGGTTCGCTGGGACGATGAGGGCGCGGTCATTTTCGAGATCAAATGCGACGAGCCTGACATGAAGAACCTATTCGTGACTGACGACGTGTGGACCGGGGACAGCGTCGCGATCCAGCTCGAAACCCAGGGCCACGCGTATTACCAGATCGAAGTCAATCCGGACGGGAAAATCTTCGACGCCGATCGCCACGGCCGCCTGAATCAGCGCTGGAAATCGAACGCCACGGTGAAGACTGAGCGCGGCGACGATTTCTGGAGCGTCGTCGTTCGCATCCCCGTCGTCGATGCCGAAGAAGGAGCCGCCGATCCGAATCACCACGTCGTCGGCGCGAAGCCCGGCATGGACAGCCCCTGGTATATGAACGTCGGTCGCACGCGTGTCCGCCCGTCAGGAAAAACCTCCTGGTCTTTTCCGCACACCGGCACGCGCAGCTATCACGTGCCCGAACGCTTCGCGAAGATGGTAATAGAATAGAAACTGATTGAAATAATGATGCAACTCACTCCCATGAAATCCCCGAAACTTCGCCTGAACGCACTTCTCTTCGCGACAGCTGCTGCAGTCGCGATTGCAGACCTCAGCGCCGCCGCAGAGCCGGCCGATCCTGACATTGCCCTCAAACCCGCGCACGTCATCGTCAACCCGTGGCGTTTTCACATCCCGCCGACGAAACGTCAGGGCGTCCCCGGAATCGCGCGCACCGCGAAGGGCCGATTGTGGGCAGTGTACGGACGCGACGTGGAAAGTTCGCGAAACTATCAGGTGCTAACCTTCAGCGACGATGACGGCAAGTCATGGTCCAAAGCGCAGCTCATGATTCTACCCCGCCGGGGCGTGCGCGCCATGTCGGCGACGAACTGGATCGATCCACAGGGGCGACTGTGGGTTTTCTGGGGACAGGCTTTTGGAGTTCAGGACGGACGTTATGGTATCTTTGCCATTGTCAGCGATAATCCCGATGCGGATGAACTTCAGTGGTCCGCTCCGCGTCGGCTGGGCGACGGTATCATGCTCAACAAGCCGACGGTGCTCTCCGATGGCGACTGGCTGCTGACCTCGTCGGTATGGAAAACGGATAACAGTATTAAGGTTTACGCGTCGACCGATCAGGGCGAAAGCTTTTCGCTTCGCGGCACCGCCAACATCGCCGATCCAAAAAAGCGCGGCCCGGACGAGCCGATGATCGTCGAGCGCAAAGACGGATCACTGTGGATGCTGGTGCGGATGCAGGGTCTGGCCGAAACCATTTCCACTGACCGGGGCAAAACATGGACCCCCGTGCAACGCAGCGAAATCAAGCACTGCACTGCACGCTTTTTCGTTCGCCGTTTGATGTCAGGCAGTCTGCTACTGGTAAAGCATGGCCCGCTCGACAAACGCGTCCCGCGCGAGCAACTCACCGCCTACGTGTCGGATGACGACGGCAAGACTTGGAGTGGTGGCTTAATGATCGACGAACGTGAGGACGTCACCTATCCCGATGGCGTGCAGGCCAAGGATGGCAGGATTTACATCATCTACGATCACCAGCGCACTCCCCTCGGCGAAGTTTTGATGGCGACTTTTACCGAGGAAGATGTCCGCGCCGGCGAGCCTGTCAGTGGCAGAGTCCGGCTGCGCGGAAAAGTGGCGCGCCTGCCTCTTCAACCTGGAGAATGATCCGGGGGAAAGCTTCTGAAACAAAAAGAATATCCATAAGGTTCATGTTTTGCGGGCCTTTAACTTTTAAATGAACAAATCCTTCCTTCTCCCCTTCACCCACCCTGATCGTCTCAGGTAAATCATCAATCACGGTGAGACCCAAGTCTCCCGGGAGATCTCACATCTCTCGACACAGATTACACAGTTGTATCCACGAATAATTCTCTGAGTCCCCAGTGGATTTCCCCACCACCTGAAGCCATAATAGTGGTATGGGTAGAAGGAAAACATACGACGGAGTGATTGAAAGAGTCACTGAACCAGCATTCAGCAAGAAGTACAACTGGTGGTCATTCTCGGTGAAACATGACGGGAAATGGAACTCAGTTACTTCACGGGACAAACAGTCAGCACAAACCCAGTACCAGATCTACGTTCGTCGGAGCAAAGCAAACGAGTGTGGAATCAATCTGGTATCCACTCCTTTAACTGAACAACAACTTCAGATGGCTCAGTTGGCATTCAATCGACTGGATACCGTGGGGCACTTGAAGATTGATGATGACAAGACTGCCAAGGTGTTGATTGAGAGTGTTGATTTCTTCATCAAGAACTACACCGACTATGCTGCTCCCACAGTGAATGAATGTGTTGGGGTGTGGGATTCTTCGTTTCAATAAATCTCAGTATTTTTCGGGGAATTTGGGAGATCATTGGGATTGAGATGAGAGTCCTCTTGAACTTCTCTGAATCAGGATGGTGGGAGATTTAACTCAAACGCTTCAGCCCGCCAGTGCTATCCCCAAGTTGTGCGATTTTGATATCCATCCGATTAAGCAAGGAAATCCAGAGGTTGGCGAGCGGGGTTTCGTCAGCATAGCGCACGTGTCGGCCGGGCTTTAAGGTGCCGCAGCCTCCGCCAGCCAGCAAGATAGGCAGATCATCGTGGTTGTGTGCGTTGCCATCGGAGTTAGCACTTCCGTAGGCGATCATTGAGTGATCGAGCAGGGTGCCCTCGGCTTCCTTCACGCTGTCGAGCTTCTCGAGAAGGTAGGCGAGTTGTCGCGTGTGGAAAATATTGATGGAGCGAATCTTTTCCTTTTTCTCCGCTTTCCCACCATGATGTGAAAGGTCGTGGTGCCCTTCGGATACTTTGATGAAGGGATAGGGTTTGTTGCTGCCCTCATTGGCGAGCACGAAGGTGGTCACACGCGTCACATCTGCCTGAAAAGCCAGCACGATCAAATCGCACATCAGGCGGATGTGCTCCTCATAGTTTCCTGGGATGCCTTTAGGCGCGAGATAATCGGGCGTTTGTATCGGCGGCAAATTTGCAGCACGCTCAATCCGTAACTCGATGTCACGAATGGCCGTGAAATATTCGTCAAGCTTACGAGCGTCGTTCACGCTGAGCTTGCGATTGAGGTCCTTGGAATCTTCCCTTACAAAATCGAGGATGCTCTTGCGTGCGGCATTGCGTTTAGTGCGGTCTGTGCTGTTTCCTCCGCCAAAGAGTCGTTCGAAGGCAAGTTTTGGATTTACCTCTTTAGGTAAAGGCTGCGTGGCTGAGCGCCATGACATGGTAGAAGAATAAACGCAACTATAGCCCGAGTCACAGTTGCCGGCCATTGCACCGGCCTCGGCACCCAGTTCGATAGAAGGTAAACGCACTTTGCTACCCATCGCCTGTGCTGCAGCTTGATCCACAGAGATGCCATTTCGAATGTCCGTGCCGTCGGTTTTCTTGGGATGTGCGCCAGTAAGGAAGGCGGCTAATGCACGTGCGTGATCTCCTCCCCCGCTGCCGTGTGCCCGGGCCTTATCTGCGGTGAGGCCGGTAAGCACCTGTAATTTTTTTTGCACCTTGGAGAGTGGCTTTAAAATTTCCGGAAGATCATAGCCCGAACCCTCTTTCTTGGGAGTCCAGTCGACCATGTTTTTACCGTTGGGGACGTACAGAAACGCCATCCTGTTAGGCACAGCTTTGTCCTGTTTGCCATCCGTAGGTTGGTCGGCCCATGCGTTCAACGGGCCCATCGATTCGAGCCAGGGCAAGGACATTGTGACGCCCAATCCCTTGAGCATTTTCCGACGAGAAATGGTTGAGTTGGTCATTGCTTAATCCTCTGGTTTATACCCGCGTCGCATGCCGAAGGGTTCGCTTTTGACGATTTCCCTCACCAACACGGAAAATTTGTAGTTATTACTGGCCAATGCCTTCGCGATTTTTTCTATTGCGGGGCGGTCATAATATGACAATCCACGCCCTAACGCATACGTCAACATCTTCTCAGAAAGACAGCGCACAAACAATTCCTTCTTTTGACTGATAATAGTCTTTAAATCTTCAGATCCGTTGAATTTTGTCCCGTCGGCAAACTCCCCCGCCGCATCAATATCCTGTCCACCGTCCTGTGTGCGGTAGCCTCCAATAGCGTCGTAGTTTTCCAGCGCAAACCCGATTGGATCCATCTTCGCATGGCAGTTTGCGCAGCTGGGGTTCTTGCGATGGATCTCCATGCGCTTTCGCAAGGTGTCGGCACTTAATGTCTTCCCGGACTCATCCAATTCAGGGACATTTGGAGGAGGGGGTGGCGGGGGCGAGCCAAGAATCTGTTCGAGTACCCAGCGACCACGCTTTACCGGTGAGGTGCGGGTCGGATTAGAGGTTACTGTCAGGACACTCGCCTGCGTGAGTAAGCCGCCACGTTTTCGATCGGGAAGCAAAACACGCTGAAAATCAGCGCCCTTAAATTTCAATGTCTTCGGTTTTTCATCACCTGTTATTGTGATGCCGTAATGCTTGGCCAAAGGCGCGTTTAGAAAAGTGAAGTCTGAATCGATTAAATCCAGAACACTTCTGTCTTCCTTCATAATTGCCTCAAAGAACAATTCGGTTTCCCGCAACATGGCCTGCCGCAATGGTTCATTAAACGCAGGGAACAACTTTGGATCCGGCGCGACAGTCTTGAGTCGCTGAATCTGCAGCCATTGCTGCACGAAGTTACGCCCCAATTCGCCCGCCCGTTCATCGGCCAGCATTCGCTTGACCTGTGCATTGAGGTTGGCGGTGAGCTGACGTTTGGCCGCAAGATCAAGCAGCATGTCATCGGGCATACTGCTCCAGAGGAAATAGGACAGTCGCGAGGCAAGGTGAAATTCATCAATCGCCCGCGATTCGGGTGCAGATGGACGGTCGTCCATTTCCACGCGAAAGAGAA
>Ga0302122_10002503_pt1 | contig 11444 bp, 8 predicted proteins | sample CB21_SCM_MG_FD_203115 | JGI IMG/M metagenome (GOLD analysis project Ga0302122, IMG submission 203115) | Marine microbial communities from Western Arctic Ocean, Canada - CB21_SCM | ecosystem: Environmental > Aquatic > Marine > Oceanic | place: Canada: Western Arctic Ocean | collected 2017-09-28
CGCAGCGTTTGCACTGCTCTTATGGCAAAGTTATCTCATCTACCTTGATTTCCGAGCAAAGGAATCCCGCTTATTCTCTATAGTTCTGCGGCCCCAGCACTATGTCCAAGCGATGGTGCAAGGCAGCGTTTATCTCTATTGGGGATACTATTGGCAACCAGTCTACGAGCATGGATGGCTAATCATCGCTCAACTATTATTCGCTTATACTTTTGATATGATGCTTGCATGGTCTCGACGTCGTGAATACACGCTGGGTTTCGGGCCTATACCCATTATTTTCAGTATTAATCTGTTCCTATGGTTTCGAGATGACTGGTTTTATCTGCAATTCTTGATGATTGCGGTGGGATTCATGGGTAAGGAATATGTTCGGTGGCAACGCGAAGGTCGAAGTGTTCACATATTTAACCCTTCTGCGTTTGCTCTTGGCTTATTTTCCCTAATTCTGATTATCACCAATACCACCCATTTAACATGGGGTCATGAAATTGCATCTACACTGACTTTGGCTCCTGGTATTTATACCTTTTTATTTCTGATTGGTTTGGTTGTGATGTATTTCTTTTCCATCACTCTAGTAGCTGGTGTTTCAGCGATATCTCTTTTTGCTCTAAGTGCACTTTACTCCCAAACTACGGGCGTACCTTATTTCCTCGATTCAGAAATCCCAGCCGCTGTTTTTTTAGGCCTGCATTTATTAGTTACAGATCCGTCTACTTCTCCTCGCACACCTTTAGGAAAAACACTATTTGGATTGTTATATGGTTTGGGAGTATTCGCTCTATATACAATATTAGGAAATCTTGGCGCACCAACTTTTTATGACAAGCTGCTTTGTGTCCCTTTGCTGAATCTTAGTGTTATAGCTATTGATCGTGCTGTGCGCTCTATTAAATCTGAGACAATTCTCAATCTTTGGAATCAGAACTGGTTTAAAGGTCGAGCAAACTTGGCGCACATGGGGATTTGGGTGGCGGTTTTTCTTGGAATGTCCTTGATCGGGAAAACTGATGGCAAGCACACCGGAGATAGCCTACCTTTTTGGGCTCAATCATGTAGCGCAGGATTACCGAATGCTTGTGGCAGGCTTCTTCAGCTAAAAGAAACTTATTGTGGAGACAATTCTGCGTGGGCTTGTAATGAGCTAGGTGCACATTACAAGGAAGGGGAAATAACAGAAATTGATATCGAACTATCTTTGGCTTACTTTGAGCGAGCCTGTGAATTAAAATATCAATTAGCTTGTTTTAATTTACTTGATCAAAATCTTCTCGGCCGGGGTGATCCCCAAGAATTAGACTTAAGATTATTGCTGCGTGAAGGAGGGCAGAATCTTATGAATGCCCCTCTATCTGAGTTGCATGCTAGGGCTTGTGAGCACAATTGGAGTTTTGCTTGTTCGATGGCACAGGTTTCAAATGGAATAAGGCTATGACTATTAAGCCTCCCTCTGCAGATGTCGAAGGACCAAATTCAGAGATTAAATTAAACAAGGTGCCAAGTCGCACTATCGGCATATCAGTAATGATCATATCGATATTTTTCACCGCTTACTGGATGAGCCTTCAAGGAAGTCTCATGGATCCAGTCAGTGAAGATATGGGATCGTCAGCCATTTTATTTGAAGGATTTCGATCAGATGCATGGCAGTTACCCGATGATGATTTTTTAGGATTTGTTGAAATATCGTCGGGTGAATTTACTATGGGCAGTAATCCTGCGGTTGACCGTATGGCTTATGAAAATGAGCGCTGGTCACCCAGTCGGCGACAGGGCAGCGTTGACTTACCAACTTATTATATTGCCCGATTTGAGACTACTAATGCCCAGTATCGTAAGTTTTTACTAGATACCAATGCGTCCACTAGCAACTCTGCTGCAGGCATTATCCCAATTACTAACATTACTTGGCCAGAAGCGCTTTCCTATGCGAGATGGCTGGATACCCAACTCCGACAGTCTTTGCTAACGCCGGAGCCTCTTCGTCAATTTCTAGCGGCAGGCGGAAGGGTGAATCTGCCAACTGAAGCAGAGTGGGAAAAGGCTGCTCGAGGCTCTGAAGCGCGCATTTTCCCGTGGGGTGCTCAACCAAGTGGTGCCTTTGCCAATTTTAACGGTACTGAATTGCTTGCAGTGGGATCTAAGGCTTGTCCAGATTGCAGTTATGGTCTGTCGGACATGGCTGGCAACGTTTGGGAATATACTCGAAGCCCAGCACAAGACTATCCTTATGACTCTAGCGATGATTTTCAACATTTAATTGAAGGCGCTCTCTGGGTCATGCGAGGCGGTTCTTATGCCGATCCAGCAAACGATGTACGAACGGCTGTTCGTGGCTCTGTAGGCCCCGGTGTGCGTAATAGTGCTATTGGCTTTCGGTTAGCAATTAGTCAGCTTTAATCTTATTTAATTCTTTAGTGTCTTGTTTTTGAATCTGTCTTTAATTTACTACAATTATTCAATATGCGAGTCAAACCCATACAGCCTCTTATTGAGATTACTGTATAAAAAAGGGAAAACTTAAAGCTCTAAAGAATTTTTTCGATTCTTCTATCTAAAAAGCGGTCATTGTTTGTTAAATATCAATACTAGAGAAATTATTCTCAAGTTACATTGAGCGCTTTTTAGGGTCGGAAGTAAGTTCTTTAATCACTATATCTACTTTCGGTTTGGTAGTGCGAAAGTTAGAATTAAATTGCCTCCCCTTCGTCCCCGTGAGCCACCGCCGGAAGCTACAGTAATATATTCTTGGCCATCGATTACGTATACCGCGGGAGAGGCGAACACACCAGATCCGGTATTAAACTTCCAAAGTTCCTCGCCTGTCTCTGCATCAAAAGCGTAAAAATACCCAGCAGTATTACTTCCGGTGCCAACCCAGGCGATACCGCCTGCTGTAATTACCGGCCCTGCTTGACCATAACCTTCGTAAATTTGTCTCCACATTAACTCGCCGGTTGTTGGGTCATAGGCAGAAAAATATCCCTTTGGATCTCGTCCGGAATTAAAAGGTTGGTCGATCGCATTTACATAGAGATATCCAGTTGCTTTGCCATAGGCAAGCGGGCCATAACTGGAACCACCGCCGAAACCTGGTGCAAAAATTTGATTAGGGCCAATTGGGGTAAATTGCTCTACTAAGTTATTGGCTTCCATATGTTGGGCAGGGATATCGGTTGGATAAACCGGAGACACTGGCTCCATGCGATCGCCGTTAGCCTTATGTGGGATGGGCTGAGTAGGATAAGGCACTTCACCTTCAACATCTGTTTCAACAGAAACTGGTGTTTCGATAATTGGATGTACGGGTTCGCCAGTTTCTCGATTGAGAATGTATAGCCAGCTGTTCTTGTTTGCTTGAGCAAGAGCTTTTACCGGTTCACCATCTACTTCCATATCAAAAAGTACTGGCTGATTACCTGAATCATAATCCCAAACATCATGGTGAACTTGCTGATAATACCAGTCCAATCGCCCTTCATCGAGAGTAAGTGCAATTATCGAATCGGTAAATAAATTCATACCGTCTCTTTCAGTGCTGTCACCGAAAGGATTCCCAACAGCAAAGTAGACCATGCCCAGCTCTGGGTCGATTGAGGGGGTTTCCCAAATTCCACCACCATTACGTTCATTGCCAACCCAAGTTGGTCCTGCGATATCCCATCCCTGGTCGTTTTCATTTTGTGGAACGGTATTGAAATTCCACAATACTTCACCAGTTTTGGAATCTATGGCAAGCACATAGCCACCGGCGATGTGACTTTCACTACGAGTGGTGCCAATGTAGATCACTCCATCGTAGATTTGTGGAGCAGTGGTAAACCAGTAACCGACTGAAATTGCTGTTTCGATCGTAGGGTCTCTTTGCTGGAGTACATCTAGTATCACCGGTGCTTGTCCATTCTCGCCGAAGCCTTCCAAGGGCTCGCCGGTTTTGGCATCGAGAGCAAACATGAATGAACCAGCAGCGGAGTAGACGACACCATCGTCATAAACAACGCCGCGGTGACGGAAGATGTAGCCTTCGCGTCGCCCGCCGCCGAGTAAACGAGTTACGTCATAGCTCCAAATTAAGTGTCCGTCTCTGGCATTAAGGGCATAGACCGAGCCCCTTGAGTCAGTGAGGTACATCATGTCGTCGACTATGACAGGTGTAGTTTGATTGCTAACTCCATCAATGACGCCATGTTGAAAAAGCCATTTCGGGACCAGAGTGGAAACATTGTCGGGGGTTATTTGATCACTGGGTGCAAATCGAGATCCATACAAGTCAAAGTTATGTAGCGGCCACTCAAGATTTTCTATCGAAGAAAGACCGTTTTCTTCTGGCTCAACGGCGCCGCCAGTAGATTCACTGCCGGTTGGAACCATTATAGAAGTCGTTTCGTTTTCCGCAGAGCAACTTATGAGGAAAATAGCTATAAATGGTAGAAGTAATTCTTTCGACATCAAAGTTATCTTTTTAATTTGCATCGACGTGCTCCCGTCTTTTTATTAGATTATTCATTTTATACTTTTAGTCTGAAATTTCGGAGTAATTTATTTTTTGAGATCGTATGGAAATTTTTAATAGCTACTTACTCTGGTCCAACATGTAATCAACAATTGCCTTCAACTGCTCATCACTGCAATCAGTGCACAAACCTCTTGCGGGCATCATTCCATTCAAACCATTGATGGTACTTTGCACAAGAGTGTCTAATCCTTTTTCTAGTCGAATCTCCCACTCGATTACATCACCAACTATAGGCGCATGTGCCTGGCCGGTTCCATGACAAGCAAAGCATGTACCTTGATACCTCTCGGCGGCATCAAAATCATTCGACTCAGCAGCATTGAGAAATGTTGTGCCCATAAACGTTAGAAATAGAATCAAAATACAACGTTTAGATAGGGAATAGTTCTTCATTTTTTTGTGGCCCTTAGTATTGCTTTCTTACAATATTAAAAAAGTCGACAAACTTTTGCATGTTGACGCTGTCTTGTGAAATCAACAATGAATGATCACCGCCTGCAATTTCAACATAAACATGTTGCATGCCCAACTCTCTCATAATAGCTACTGAATCTCGCGTCACTTGAACTGGAACCAGCTCATCTTCGTCACCTTGCAGGACCAGAATTGGCATATGTTTTATCTTATTTATGGTCTCTTGCATCGACATTGATTGATTCGGCGCCGGTGCCGCGACACCAAGCCCAGCGAAGATATCAGGATAGTTAGCGGCGATATGGTAGGTTCCTGCGCCGCCCATGGAATGTCCCCACAAATAGATGCGATTGCCATCGATATTCAATTCCTCTCGAACCAACCGAAGCACTTCCATAACATCTTGTTCGCTATATTTTGCATCGTCGGTATCTTCAGTAGTTCGGGACCCGTACCAACCTCTTCGAATATAGCCAAGGGGAGTTACTACCACGTAACCATTTGCTTCAGCCTGTTCTAAGAACCCATGGTAGCCCATCAACCAATCATGGCTGCGGCCCAAGCCGTGGAGGGAAACTATAAGAGGAGCGCTATCACCTAGGTCGTAGTTAGAAGGTACAAACAGGGCATAGGGAATAGTCTCGCCTGTAGGTGGAAAGGTATAGCTCCTGTGTTGCACTCGAGAGTCAGAAATATGTTGTTCATCGTCAGTTGCTTGGCGTTCAGCCAAAATCTGGGCATTGAACAAGAGCGCAGATAATGTCGCTAACGCTAAAAATGTAGCACGGAGTGGAGCGAAAATCGCATATTTTCTCATCGACAAGGCCTCTAAATCATTGTTTTATCACTGATTTTTATATGAGTGACTAGTGTTGTCCTAGCAAAAAGGAGACTCAGAGCATAAACCAATAAGCGGGTGTGAATCAAAGTTCGATAACGAGGCTGATTCTTGTTTAATTGATTGCTTGATCGAATAAGTTGTTCTCAGCCATCACGCGGATCATAGCAATCGCATCTCGATCGATTTGCACATATGCCGATTTTAAATGTTCGCCAATATCGATTTCGGAATTGCTATCGCCCAATTCCCGTTTGTAGGTGAATCGAATGAACAATGAATTCGGCTCTGGCTCTTCAATTTCTGCAGTGCTTTCAGAACTTATCTGTTCGCTATCGCCGGTACCTGTATGAATTTTTACTTGTGGGGTAAGCACTACTCGCTCGTAAAAACTACTTTCTCCGGCAGAAGTGGTACGCAGGAATTCGTTCTCAGAAAGAGGTTTATAGCTGCAACTTAAACTTTGGTTAAATTTGTCCGGTTGCTGAGCTCGTAATACCAGGCCTCGCCAAAGTTGTGCCCGAGAGAGAACGGCAATGGCATCATTGCTTAAATCATTAACTTGGATAATATGTTCGAATTCTAACAACAGAAATATCTCACTTTAAAATTTAACCACCAAGCAACTATTAAGATTTGTCTTAGCAATCATTATAGTATGCTCTCCATAATTATCTCGCTATAGTAAACTGGGTTCACAAAATAGGCTTATACAAGGTGTAATAGATCGATGAGATTTAGATCACAGGTTCTCGGCACTTGCGTACTGGTTTCTCTGTTTTTAGTGTTTTGGTTGTTCGCTCTGCCCTCGGTTTCCAAGGGATTTGAATTGTCTAAGTCGCCTGAAGCAATCGAACGGGGGGCTTATTTAGTGACAGCCGGCGGCTGTATAAGCTGTCACCGGGGTGAGGAAAATCCAGAACTATTGAGCGGAGGATTTGGTTTGGAAACCGATTTCGGCGTTTTCTACGCGCCGAATATCACTCCAGATACTGAGACCGGTATCGGCAACTGGCAAGCCAAAGATTTTCTACTTGCGTTAAAGTATGGTCGGAGCCCAAGTGGTAGTTTCTATTACCCAGCCTTTCCCTATCGAGCTTATGCCGGTTTAACTGATCAAGATGCGGTTGATATCGGGTCTTATCTCATGTCTCTGGAGCCAGTAAGTTTTTCAGCCTCAGATGCACAGACGCCCGCCTGGCTTATGCGCTGGACTATCGCTGGATGGAATGCACTTGCGGACCTTACCCAAGCGCAGGTAGATGACGAATTTGACAACGACTTAATTGCGCGCGGTGCATATCTTGCTAGAAGCTTGGGCCACTGCGGCGAATGTCACACCCCGAGATCTAGTTTGGGCATCCCTGATACCACTAGAGAATTTGCCGGAGCAGAGCTAGGTGAGGAAAACGTAGAATCGATTGATGCTGAGTCACTAGAAGATTGGACTGTCAATAATGTTGATCTGTTCTTACTAATAGGTTTAAAACCAGACGGCGAATTTGTCGGTGGCGATATGAATGACGTTATCGAACACAATACCAGTAAAATTAATGACGAAGATCGTGATGCCTTAGCGGCTTTCTTCAAACGCCATAGCGAGTAAATCTAATTTTCAAGATTACTTTTTGTGGAGCGTACTCTGTTGAAATGGTCATGCTTGCGGGGTCAACTAATCCATACGTAAATAAATTGATAGTTAGGCTTGGAGAGGAAATGGCTATCTTCTCTATGGAGGTTCTGGTCTTAGTTTCTTGGCGGAGAGCAGGGTTATGTTCTTGGTGGTTCTTACTGTAAAAATAGGTTTTACATTTGTTGTGCTGACACCCAAGAAATTGACCGGTGCCAAATTTAACTTCACTAGGAAAGAATAGGGGCAGACATAAAAAGGGCAGCTATTTGCCGCCCTTTCTTTAACAAGCTAAGAGCTAGTCGTTATCAACTCGATAAGTGTCATGGCAATTTCCACAGGAACCACCTAGCGCTCTAAAGGCACCTAGAGTTGCTCCCATATCGCCGCCCGCGGCTGTATCAGCAAACGCAATGGCATTGTCTACCAGTGTTTGTGATTTAGTTTGGATATCATTCATATTGTCCCAGATTAGATCTAGAGCTTCTGTTTCGACATCAAAATTGCGAGTATCCATTGCGCCAAGAACATCAGGAATCATTGGTGCTAATGCAGCAATGCGTCGGGCATTTGTTTCTGCCACTTCGGCATCGAATGGAGCTCCCTGGGCCATACCAGCAATAGGAAGCAGATTAAAGACCAATAATTTGAATAGACCTTGTCGTGTTTCGGTTGCAGCCTCTGCCTGCTCTTGCGGCGTAGGGCCATCTTGGGCGGATGCCGCGAATAAAAGACCAGATGCCAGTATTGCTAGAGCAGAAATAACTACTAATACTCTTTTTATCATAATTCTCTCCAAAGAATTCGTGCGTGATAATTATCAATTTTATCTATTAATATATTTGTATTCTAGACTCGGGCTTTTCTTCTTCATCGTATTAGAACCGCCAGTTATTGAATATATTACAAAGTATTCTCAAATGTCACCGCAAACCGCCTTTTCGGTAGAAATCAGGCAAGAAAGGGGAGCCATAGGCGGGTACCGAAGGATGTTGTCTTATTGAGTGTTGAGAGAATGAGAGTAATGGGTCAATAGAGGTTTAACCAAATATTATAAAGGGTTGATTAAGCATTTTATTGCCCGGTATAACCGGGGCCATAAAGAATTTTTCCTGGGCGCCGTCCAGAATGTTGCCCGTTCTCGACCACGACTTCGCCATTAACGAGAACGAACTTCATTCCCGTTGCATATTGGTGTGGATCCTCAAAGGTTGCCTTGTCTATTATTTCGTTTGCATCAAATATCGCCACATCGGCAAAATAGTTCTCACTCAATATACCTCTGTCTTGAATACCCAGACGGCGAGCAGATTGGCTACTCATTTTGCGCACCGCTTCCTCTAAAGTAATGACACCACGTTCACGAACATAATGTCCGAGTACTCTGGCGAATGTTCCATATTGTCGTGGGTGGGGAGTGCCTTCGCCAAAAATACCAAGAGGGCCATCGGACCCAATAGCAGTTGCCGGATGGCGCATAATTCGATCGACATCGTCAGGACCGATAGCATGATAGACTGCAGTCGCGCCACCGCCTTTAATTATTTCGAAAACAACTTCGGCAGCATTTTCTGGTGAAGGCTCCATACCTGCCTCAATACTTAAATCAGCAAGGTTTTTCCCTGCCATTGAAGGGTCCCAGGAATTTCTCGAAATAAATACATTCTTGGGATCACCTCCGCCTCGATCGTAGAGAATTTTCTCTACAACTTCATTCTTGATTGTCTGCCGAGTTTCCTGACTATCAATGCGAGCAATCATTTGGTCTCTACCACCTTCTTGAGCCCATTGCGGGATCAGTGCTGTGATACCAGTTTGAGAGGCGGTGTAAGGATATTGATCAATAGTGACATCAACCCCACGAGCTCGGGCTTCATCAACAAGCCTTAAACTCTCCACGCTTGAACCCCAATTCTCAACTCCGATTACTTTGTGATGCGTGATTTGTACGGGAATATTCGCTTCTTCACCAATACGGATGGTTTCATTAACCGAGTCTAGTAACTGTGCCGCCTCTTCACGCATGTGAGAGATGTAAATACCATTGTATTTTGCTGCAACTTTGGAAAGCTCGATGACCTCCTCTGTGGGTGTAAAACTGCCAGGAACATAGAACAAACCAGTTGAGATACCCAGTGCGCCTTGCTCCATCGCGTCTCTTACCATGGTCTTCATTCGTTCCATTTCAGAGGGAGTAGCATCACGGTCTTCACTACCAATAACTTGTGAGCGAATGGTTCCTTGGCCTACGAAAACACTCCAGTTAGGGCTAATCTGTCTATCGATGATCGCTTGGTAATGTTCATCGATGGGGAAAGGGGAAGTGCCATCATTACCTTCAGTTAGGGTGGTTATGCCTTGGAGTAAGGCGCTCTCAGCATTTGGAACATCGAATATGCCACGAATGGCATGGGTGTGTGGATCAATAAACCCCGGAGAAACAACCAGCCCAATCGCATCGATACTTTTGTCTGCGCTGGCCGATGATAAATCACCAATCTTGATGATTCGTTCGTCGTCAATTCCTACATCTGCTATATACCAAGGATTGCCAGTGCCATCGATAATTTTGCCACCACGAATAATAATGTCGTAGTTGTCCTGTGCCCCCGCCGACCAGAATGCTAGAAAACAAACTAAGAGGATTAACTTTCTAGCATTCATTTGCTGGAATTCCTGATTTTATGGACATAGTTTTTAATTGACTACCAAATCCGAACACGTTCTTCTGGAGCTAGATACATGGCATCGTCAGGCTGAACATCGAAAGCTTCATACCAAGCGTCTATGTTTCTCACCACACCATTAACTCGGAATTCAGCTGGGGAGTGGGGGTCAGATTTAATCTGGGTAACAAGAGCATCTTCGCGAATCTTGCCTTTCCAAATCTGTGCAAAGGCTAGGAAAAAGCGTTGATCACCAGTCAAGCCATCGACGATCGGTGCCTCTTGTCCGTTCAAGGCTTTCTTATAAGCACGATAGGCAATTGAAATTCCACCAACGTCACCTATGTTTTCTCCAAGAGTAAAATTGCCGTCGATGAAGTTACCAGGCACTGGTTCGTAGGTATCGTACTGAGCCGCCAATGCTTGAGCTCTCTCATCGAAGTTTGCTCGATCGCTATCTGTCCACCAGTTTTCTTGAACCCCTAAGTGATCGAATTTAGAACCCTGGTCATCAAAACCATGTCCCATCTCATGGCCAATTACTGCGCCTATACCCCCGTAGTTAACTGCTATATCTGCGTTGGGGTCAAAGAAAGGTGGCTGCAAAATAGCGGCAGGAAATACAATTTCATTAAAGGACGGATTGTAGTAGGCGTTTACTGTTTGTGGCGTCATGAACCACTCTTCGCGATTAGTGCTTTGGCCGAATTTGCTTAGTGCATCGCGATAATTAAATTCACGAACACTTTGCGCGTTAGCGAAAAGATCTTCGCGATTAATCTCGATTGCATTTAAATCTTTCCACTCATCAGGGTAGGCAATTTTCGGCCTGAAGGAAGCCAACTTCCGACGCGCCTGAGTTTTAGTTTCGTTTCCCATCCAATCTAGGCTATCGATGCTGTCACCAAGGGCTCTACTTAGATTCTCAACTAACTCTTCCATCTGTTGTTTTGCAGCTTGGGGAAAATATTCTAGAACGTAGATTTGCCCCAAAGCTTCACCTAGGCTGCTTAGCGACCCAACTCTCGCAACACCGCGTTCCCAACGTTCCCTTTGTTCTGGTACGCCATTAACAACTGTTGAATAGAATCTGAAACTTTCATCGTTAATTTCTTCAGAGAGTATGCTCGCGTTGTTACGAATCAGATGGTAGGTGAGATAGCTTTTCCAGTCTTCTATGGAAACAGAGTTCACTAGATTTATAATGGGGGACATGGCGCTTGGATAGGCGACATTTAATTCTTTAATATCATTGAAGCCTACTGCAGCGAAATAGCTATCCCATTCAAATTCAGAGTAAGTTGATTTAAAGTCGTCGTAGGACATTGGATTATAGGTAGCATCTGCATTTCGTCGCTCAGCTCGTGTCCACATGTG
>Ga0302122_10002508_pt1 | contig 11435 bp, 5 predicted proteins | sample CB21_SCM_MG_FD_203115 | JGI IMG/M metagenome (GOLD analysis project Ga0302122, IMG submission 203115) | Marine microbial communities from Western Arctic Ocean, Canada - CB21_SCM | ecosystem: Environmental > Aquatic > Marine > Oceanic | place: Canada: Western Arctic Ocean | collected 2017-09-28
GACGGCTGCGACGCGACGGAGCACGAGCACTTTGCCTCACTCCACTCACCTCTCCGCCTGTGTCGGCTCTACTACGCCGCCGCTGCATATTGAGCGGCGCATTCTAACAGCCGTCGACGTTTACGCCAAGCTTTACGCCAAGCCGCCATGGCCGACGCCCCGCCTAATCCGCCGCGGAATGGCGCCGACGGCAAGCTCCAGCAGCTGCTGGGCCTGGCCAAGGAGCGCCTGCAGGCCCAGCAGGCCGCGCTCACCGGCCGCGACGCGACGATCCAACAGCTCCGGGAGGACCTCGACAAGGAAAAAAAGCGAGAAAAGACTTTTGGGGTCACCGCGCAAGGCGAACCGAGCCAGGCGCTGTGCGTGGTTAATAGTAGGGACATCAGCGATAGGGAAGGACGGTGGGCCCTCTTCGAGTTCGAGTCGGACGACGGCGTGTTGCCCCCGGAGTGGCGCCATTTTGAATCGAAGGCGGCCCTGGACGACTTTGTGCGGCGGGACCCGGGGCGCGAACCCATTACATTGCCCGAAGCCGCCCTCACGCCGCGCGAGTCGGAGAAATTAAGGCGCAACGCGTCCGAAGAGGTAACTAAGGCCCGGGCGTCGCTGCGCGAGGCCAAGTCTAGGTTTGCGGTCGACAAGGCACGCTTGGACGGGTTGTTGCGGGACGCGACACGGAGCAACGTTAGGGATGACGACATCGAACTGAAAAAAAGGCGGGACGCGTTGTTGGCGGCGACTGCGCCAAATGACGCGCTGAGCGCCCAGGAAGTGGTCCTGCGGAAGCGGGTCGAGGAGCTCACGCAGGAGAACGCGCGCCTCCAACAACCGCGGCGCTACGACGCGGCGTCCGCGAGCGACGGGCCCGACCTCGCCACGAAGTACGACGCATTAAGACGCGAGTACAAGCTCTACCGGGCGAACGCCTTGAAGGCCCTCCAGGAGCAAAAGGCCCTGGCGGCCGACGCCGCCAAGGGCCTGGAGCTGGCCGACTTGGGGCGGCGGTCGAAGCCGGTGGGGAGCGTCGGCGAGAACGACCGCGTCGCTTATTTGAAAAACTTGATGGCCCAGTACCTGGCCTGCGCCGAGGAGGCGCCCCGGGCGCACATGGAGCGCGCCGTCATGACGGTGCTCGGGTTCACGGCCCAGGAGTCCGAGCGGGTCGCCAAGAAGCGCGCGGAGAACGAGTACGAGCAGTCGTCCGCGCTTACGGCCTGGTTCTCGCAGACGCCGGCGCCCATGGCTTCCGTTACTTCAGTAGTCAAGTTATAAAAACAGTGTGTTTTATGACGCTATCGTACGGCGATCGGCCGCCGCCCTGTGTTAACTCGCACACCGCCGCGCAACGCGTGTGAGACTCGCGGCGACGAGCACCGCCCCCCACGCCATCGCCGCGACGCGCCGTCATCTATACCGCGGCAGCCCCAGCGGCCTCGACGCCACGGGGTCTGTCTTCCAGGGCCAGTCCGTGCCGACCTCGTAGTTGTCGTCGGCGCCCTCCCCGCCCGCCGCCAAAGCCCGGAGCTCGCGCAGCGACGCCCGGCCGCTGCTCACGAGCTGCGAGACCGCGAAGCTGTCGCGCTCGGCGCGGTGGCGCCGGTAGCCGTCCCGCACCTGGCGCGGGACGTCCGCGCCGTCGGGCCGCGCCCGCGCGTAGCGCCGCGCGAGCCGCAGCATCTCGCGGTACTGCGCCTTGACCGCGGCGCGGCGGATGAAGTCCCCGAATTCTAGTATGTCGCTCGCGAAGCGTCGGGCGCTGGGCGCGCTCGGCGTGGCGCGCCGGAGCGCATGGAACATGCGTGTGGTGCTCGGCTGTCGATGCTGTGCTCCGGAGAGGCACTCGGTGTCCGTGTCTGCTCGATGGCGTGGTGCAGCAGCGGTTGCTTAATGGAGGAGACGTGCTGGGGTTGTTCCAGAACGTAGCGTCTGTGCCGTGAGAGCTTGGTTGCACAGGGCGCTCTTGCTCAGTTTTGTAGTGAGAAACCCGGCCCGAAACGCCAAATCGTGCCCCGCCCACTAGTCCTAGCACCGTAAAAAAACACACCAAATCGTGCGACGCGCTGTCTTCCCCCCGGGCCCCCGCCCACTAGTCCTAGCACCGTAACACGACAAACCAACATCATCGTGGAACGAATGGCACAGAACACAACTATACTCACAGCCCCTCAAGCGGGTCCCCACGCGGCGACGAAGGCGCCGCAAACGCCGCGAGGAAGCCCTTCTTCTTCGGTGGAGGTGGTGGCGCCGGCGGAGGGGCGCATTGGGCGAACGCTGCATCTAGTAAGCCCCGCTTGGCATCCGCATGCTCCGATCGCGCCTTTGAATTCTCCGCGTCCTGGGCGCGCGCTTCGTCGCCCAGCGCTCGGAGTCGCGCCTCGGCTTCTTCGAGCACGGCCTTCTTGAGAACATAGTCGTCGAAGTTCGCCGAGAACTGCTCGCCGAAGGCGCCCAGCGCCTGCTTGCGCGCGCGCAGGCCCTCGGCGCTCGCCTCGAGCGCCGCCAGGCGCCCTTCGTCGAGGACCACGGGCGCACAGGCCAGCGTGAAGTCGAGGGTAGACAAGAGGTTGTCGCTGTAGAGCGCAACTAGTACATCCCCTGTGCTCTCGAAGGGCTGCGCCATCGCCGCTCTTTCTTCCATCGTATCGAGCGCGGCGCAGACCCGCGGCAAATTTTCCTGCGCCGCCGGGAAGGGGGAACCTACCAGTAGCGTCGGCACCGGCACCACGAACAGGCGGCAGCACGGGCCCCGCTTCTTCTCCTCGGGAGCTAAGGACTCGGCCTGCCTCCTGATATTGCCCTTCCCGTCGAAGACTAAAATGCGGAACTTGTCGTTGCGCCGCTTGGCGCTCGCCGCCAGGAGCAGGCCCAGCTCCTTGATACTGGCATCAACCCTCACTCTGAAGAAAGCGGCGTTGCCGATCTTCACGGAGCCGCGCTGGGGCGCGCCCGGGACCAGGAGCGGCACGCTCTGGTCGACGTTGCCCGCGACGCAGTGCTCGCACGCCCGCGACAGGACGTCGGCCGCCACGGTCGTCGGCACGGGAATGCCGATCTTCGACACTTGCGCCAAGAGAAAGCGCGTCGCCCACGATTGCGACTTGACGTCGACGCTCTCGAAGGCGTGCGTGTTCGCCGCGGACGTCTCGCCGGTCGCGCCGTGCAGGTCGTACTGGCGGCGGCGGTTCGGGTCGCCGAGGACGGCGTGGGCGTCGCTCACGGTTCTAAATGTATCCGCGGCTTCGGTCTGGCCGTCGCCGCGGTTGCGGTCCGGGTGGTACTTCAAAGCGAGCTTTCTATATTTCTTGGTTATGACCGGCGCGTCGTCGCCCTTGCTGCAGCCGAGCACCGCGTAGAGGTCCTTGGCCGCTGCCGCGTCGCCGGCCGCCGCTGCAGCGTCCCATGCTGCTGCGGCGTCGGGCGCTTGCGTCTCTTCAGGCGCTGGCGTGGGCGCTAGATAATCGAGCTCCTCGTCCTCGGCCGCTGCTGCGGTTTCAGGCGCTGCTGTGATCTCGGCGGCATCATCGATGTCAGCCATTCTGAGATCGTATGTTGTGATACAATAGTGCTGTGCGCGGCTGTACGCTGTGATACAGCAGGCTTACGCTTGCTGAATTCAGCTATTTTTTTGGATAAAACCCGTGCGGAGATCGCGCGGGTCAAAACGCGTGACGGAGTGCTTCTATAACGCCCCGGGCCCAGGCTAGAAGGTGGCAACCACGGACGATGACCCTTACACTAGGCCCGCCTCCCCCATGCGACATAGGCCTTGAAGTCCGCCCAGCACTTCGTGCCTTCCTCGCCCATCTCCGTCAGCGCCGCCGGCGCCGTCTCCAGGAACGCCAAACTACAAGCGTCGGCCGCCACGAGCGCTTTCAGGACGTCGCCGAGCCACTGCGGCGCCTTGGGCGCGTCGATAGTGATGTCCGGGAGGATCACCAAAGCATCCAAGAAGGCCGACGCGAAGTGCGCCGGCGCCAGGACGTCCTTCGCCGCCAGCGCCAGGAGTAATTGGGGCACGCGGTCCCGATCCTTTTGTTTTCCGTCTAACGTAACCTCCAGAGCCGCGCCGGCTAGTAACGAGAGCCGGGACGGCTCGCCTAATTGTGCGAGCTCTTCCCGCGCACAGGCCACGACCTCGTCCACCTGTTCGATGGAGAAGTACTCCACAACAGAAGCTTTGCACTTGCCGCGGTATTTACTTTCGTCAAAGGAAGACGCTTCATTTAAATCGGACAGCGAGTCCTTGGACTTTGACTTCTTCTTCTTCTCCTTCTTCTCCTTCTTATTTTTCTTGTCGCCGCCGAGCAGAGCCCCGAAGCCCCCGCCGTAGTCCGCTTTGGCAACGGTAGCGGGAGACTTGGCCCGCTCACTCTTTTGGGACGCTCTCCTCACACTCGCAGCAGTAGTAGCCACGGTCTCCCAGCCGTCCGCAGACACGAGGTTCTCCTCCTTCTCCCGTTTCACGCGGCTCTTGGGCCGCCGCCCGGCCTTCTTGTCCTCTTCATCCTGGATGTCGGCGTGGATCTCGCTGATCGTTTTAGCTTCCTCCACCTTGCGCCGGGGCACCCAGGTGTTGTCCCGTAATTCCCGCAAATCTTTTAACGCGAAACGTAACCGCGCGTCCAGGGTCTTGTTGACCTCCAACTTCTTTAGTTGCTTGAAGTAGGCCTTCATGAACTTGGCGGACTCCTTCTTGTCCAAGGCCGCCGCGTCCAGCTTCTTCCCGATGGTCGTCATCAGTTTCGCCAGACACTCAAGCTTCTCCCCGTCCGGTTCCGCCGGATCGCCAAAAAGTTCCTGGATGCAGTGGTGCATGATGTTCTCCTTGAGCAACCCCTGCTTGTACAAAGCGGCAATAAACAACATGTGGCCGATGTACTGCTTGCGGATCGTGGCCATTTTCTTGGCTTTCCCGGCGGCGTCCATCTCCTCCAGCTCCTTGATCGTTTGCGTGTGGTCCTTCTCGAACTCGGCCTGGCACCGCTCTAACAGAAGTCTCCTAAACTTCTTGGCGCCTTCTTCTTCGCCGGGCACGAGAGGCGTCTCGCTGAGCTTGACGCATAACATCGCAAAAACAGCGACGAAGTGGGGCTGCGTGTGGGCTTTCGTCACCACTAGGTCCACGGCGCCGGCGACGCGTTCCACGGTGTTGAACTCCAATGCACAGAAGTCCGTTGAGAGTCTATCGAACTTCTCCAACGTCAACTTGTTGAGGATTGAGTTGGCCTTCTTAGCGAGGGTCGCCTCGTCGTCGTCGTCGCCCTTCTTGGCCCAGTCGGGCTTGACGTAGGCCTTGGGGGGCTGCTTCTTCTGTCTCGGTGGTGAGCGTTCTCTCAGTCGGTCGCCGGACCGGTTGGAGCCTCTTCGCGCCTGGCCCATGTCCCGGTCCGACGACGACGCGCCTCGGGACGGGAAGCCCAGCTTGGCCGTGTTGGATCTTGCTTGTGCAAAATCTCGCGACCCGAAGCCGGCGCCGCTGCTTCCGCCGCCGGCGCCGGCCGTGACGTATCGGAACCCACCGAACACGCCCAGCTTCCTCTTGGCCTCGTCCGCGAGGGCGCCGCAGGTCTGCTCCAGCTTCAAAAGGTCCTCGATCTTCAAGAGCGGCGCGTCGCTACAGTCCTTGCGTATCCGCTGGATGCTTGGCACGGGGGGCGGCGCTACTTTAGTGGCGACGGGCGAGCAGGGCGTGAACTCCTTGGCCGTGGCCCGGATCTTGGGCGACGACGGCACGCTCGGCGGGCTCGTCGGCAGGCTCGCGGGCGGCGCGGGGGGCGCGGCGAAGCTCGGCACCCACTCGGCCGCGGCGACGTTGGGCACGAAGGCGCTGGCGGCGACCTGTGTGAATGAAGGCGTGTTGCGGGCTGCAACGGCGGTCGGGAGCGCTGTGTATGCGTTTGATGCGGCGGCGGCGGCGAGGCGCGCGGCGCTGCCAGGTCTCGTTAGGGCGCGGCCTTCTCGTATTTATGCAGCGGGCGGCGACGCGGCGACCGCGTGAGCAACGAAACGGCGCGAGGCCGCGCGGCCTCGGCTTTTGGTTGCAATTTGAACCCATTTGACTTGACGCTGTGCCGTGCAGATAAGGGCTTTGCTGTTGCTGCTTCAGACATGGCTGCTACGACTACTGGTGCTACTGCGCTGCGGTCTATCTATGCGCCTGCATCGTTGCGTACGTCTTGGTTTGAGTAGCTTCGCAGCCTGGCGACATCAAACGCTGAGCTGAGATCGACCCCGAGCAGAGAGCTCGGGCGCGGCCGCGGACGGCCTGGGCGAGCCGCAGATACGTCGTCGCGCCGTTTGGAACTGACGTCAGTTGAACGTGCGGGTTTGAAAAAATTCACAAAGCAGTTGCACGGCGTCTGGAGGCAGGCCGGATTGCAAGGAGCAAGGCGCGCGCGGACACGTTTGGTATCACCCAGACACGCCCCGCCGCGAGCGAGCGCGAGGACCTCGCGAAGGAGCGCTTTTAAAATGCTTCCAAGGCTAGCTGGAGATGCATCTTGGAAGATGTATCTGAAGCTGGAAGCGCCCGCGCATGACCCGTACCGTTAACGGTACGGGTCACACAGGCCCTAGTAGGTTTTGCGCCACTAGCCCCTAGTGTGTTTTGCGCCGCTCGCCAGAACGCTGTTCTTCGCCGCTCGCCTCTTCGCCCCACGTAAAAACGTTTCTCTCGGCCCCAGCGTTCCGATGAGCACTTTTTCAAAACCATCCGAGCCCATGCTGCCGCGAAACTGCCGCCGACACTAGAATCGGAATGACTGACTCGACTTTTTTTATCTCGTAAAAATGGGTTTACCATTGTCTTCCAAAGCCAGGCCTGCGTCGCAACTCGTGCGAGAATGAGCGGCGAGCGCACGACGCGTGCGAAGAAAACGCGCCCTCGGACGCAGGCACCAAGATGGGCTTGTTTGGCAAGAAGGTCCCGCTCCCGCCGCCGCCGCCGCCGACGCTCGTTGCGTATAGTGCAGAAATCAAACCTTAGCCAGCCCGGCGGGCATCGCCGGGCGTCGCCGTGCACCCGCCTCACTGGTTATTATCACAAACAGGTCGAGTCGCTCAAGGAGGCGCTCAAGGAGGTCGACTGCGTCGCGCACCTGCAGTGGGCCGCCGTCGCGGGCCTCGTGCTCCTGCTCTGCTGCCACGCCTACGCGATCTTCACCGCCAAGGGCGAGGAGGCGCCGCCGGCGTCGGCGTCGACGAAGGCCAAGGCGCGGAGCTGGCTCTCGTCGCTCAAGGCGAACACCGAGGGGCGCGCGACGGAGGCCGTGGCCGCGCCCGAAGTGAGAATGGTCGGGACGCCGGACTCCAAGCGGCCGCCCGTGTCGCGCGCCAAGTCCGTGCGGAAGGCCGCGGCCAAAATGACGGGCATGAGCGGCGCCTTCTCCGGCAAGGCCAAGGCCGAGGCTGGCGCGGCGCCGTCGAAGAAGGAGGCCGTCGCGGCGCTAAACGCCCGCGGCCGCGACGGCGCCGCGGACGCCGCCGAAGCGAACGTGTCGACGCAGGAGAAGGTCGTCGCCAAGGTCGAGGAGACCGCGGATCAGGCCGAAGCCGCGGCGTCGACGAAGGTCGACGCGGCCGCCGCCGCCGCGAAGGCCGAGACTGCCGCGAAGGTCGCGGCCGTCTCGGAAAGTTGGGCGTCGACGCGCCCCCGGTCTCGATGGAGGTCATCGACAAGGCCGCCGAATTGACCAAGGGCAAGGTCGGCGCCGCGGCGACGGACGCGACGGACGCGGTGAAGCAGGCCGTCGGCTCGGCGCAGTAGTTGGGTCGACGCCGCCCCGAGCACCGCAGTAGTAGTTGGCGCGCGGCCCGCGAACTCAAAATCAACGTCCCCCTTCGACTAATATACGTCCGGGGAGTAGTCCGCGGACCCATAGGGCGAGCTACGCATCGGTGGAGGAGGGTCGCGCGCGCGGCCTCTCCTCTCTCAAAACACGATGGGCCAAGCCTAGCCTGCGGCGAGTGCTCTATAACAACGGCATCGACGCCGGCTGACGCGCATCGCATCGCACAGATCGAAAGCACTGCGACGTAACGGCCTGCGCTGAAGCAACCGCGCCCGCGCAGTGCTCGAGTAAGCTTAGGAGAGCACCACTGCGGGAACAGCCGCGCTTCGCGCGGCGCATACGTAGACAGCCCAGCGCTCCCGCGCGCCAGCGGCGCCGACGCCGCGGACCGCACGCAAGGACAACCATGACCCGCGCCGCCGCCGAGACGCGCCGCGAGGCCCACGCGCAATTGCAGCTGGCCAACCAGCAGGCCGCCGGCCGGCGCTTCAAGTACCTGATGCAGCAGAGCGGCCTCGGAGACTTCTTCCGGGACGGTTTTTTTGAACGGCCCGTGGACGAGCCGAGTTTAGCGGTCCAGCCGGCGCGCGTCGGCGACAAGAGACGGCAGAATTCGATCGATGAAAAAATTGTCGATGAAGAGGACACGGTCACTTTTCTGACCAAACAACCGTCCCTGATCCAGGGTGAAATGCGGCCTTATCAATTAGCAGGACTCAACTGGATGATTCGGTTAAGGAGTAATGGCCTGAACGGCATCTTGGCCGACGAGATGGGCCTCGGGAAGACCTTACAAAGCATCGCTATGCTTGGTTATTTGGAGGAGTCCTGCAACGTCAAGGGGCCCCATCTAGTGCTCGTCCCGATGACCACTCTCAGCAACTGGATCAACGAATTTAAACGATGGCTCCCGTCCCTAAAAATTCTAAAGCTCCACGCGAAAACAAGGGACGCGCGCAACACCCTGGTCACGCAATATTTCAGTGGCAAGCGCACGTGGGACGTGTGCCTCACGACCTACGAAGTCGCCAACCTCGAACAAAATGCGTTGAAAAAGGTGCCCTGGCGCTTTCTTATAATAGATGAGGCGCACCGCATCAAGAACGAGCACGCGCAGTTATCGAAGACGGTCCGGGCCTTCAAGACCGAAAATCGGTTACTGATCACGGGCACGCCCCTTCAGAACAACCTCCACGAGCTCTGGGCTTTATTAAATTTCTTGTTGCCGGACGTCTTCGCGTCGGCGGAGCGGTTTGATGAGTTATTTGATTTGCAGTCGAAGGAACACGGGGCGTCCAAAACCCATAAATTAGTAGAGCAGCTGCACCGTTTATTGAGACCCTTCATGATCCGACGGTTAAAAGCGGACGTGGAGAAGGACCTACCAGCTAAAACGGAAACTATTTTATTCACGTCCTTGGCGCCGGTCCAGCGGGACGTCTACAAGCAGTGCCTTTTAAGGGAGATCTCGACCGTGCAAGGGACGAGCGCCCAGAAGGCGCGGGGTCCGCTCCTAAACCTCGTGATGCAACTCCGGAAGTGCTGCAACCACCCTTACCTTTTTCCGCATGTGGAAGACCGCACCCTGCCGGCGCTGGGCGAGCACTTAATCGACTCCTGCGGCAAGCTCAAGCTGCTGGACAAGCTCTTGGCACGGTTGAAGCAGCGGGGCCACCGCGTGCTAGTTTTCTCGCAGATGACGCGGATGCTGGATGTGCTCGAGGACTTTTTGGTCATGCGAGGGCATCGGTACTGCCGGGTGGACGGCAAGACGCCCCACGAACTACGGGAGGAACGGATCGAGCAGTACAACGCTCCTAAATCTCCGTTGTATTGTTTTTTATTGTCTACCCGCGCGGGCGGCCTGGGCATCAACCTCCAAACCGCAGATACGGTGGTTCTATATGATTCGGACTGGAACCCCCAGGCGGACCTGCAGGCCATGGACCGGTGCCATAGAATCGGCCAGACGAAGCCGGTGCACGTGTACCGCTTAGTGACCGAAAGTTCTGTGGAAGAGAAAGTGGTCGAGAGAGCCCAACAAAAGCTCAAGTTGGACGCCGTTGTGGTCCAGCAAGGCCGCCTCCAGGAAGCGAAGAAGAAGCTCCAGACCGCTGACCTCTTAAAAGCGGTGCGGTTCGGCGCCGACAAAGTGTTTAGAACGACCACCGAAGAACTCAAAGACGAGGACATCGATGCCATTATACAACGCGGTAGAAAGCGCACGGAGGACATCGACAAGCGCCTGGCTGGGGCCAGTAAGGGCGACGTGCTCGATTTCAAATTAGACGGGGGCATGTCATCGAACCAGTGGGAGGGCACGGACTACTCCTCGAAGCCCGTGACGCCCTTCTTATTGGACACGGGGAAGCGGGAAAGAAGGACGACGTACAAGACGGACATTTACGCGACGCACGACGAAGTCGGGGAGTTACTAGGGGAGCCGAAGAAAAGGAGTTATACGAAGTCGTCGAAGGAAGTTGAATACGACGATTCGGACATGCCCGATCATCTAAAAATGCCGCCTCTCCATGATTTTCAGATGTATCCTGGTCGGGAACGGTTGCGGCAAATTAGAGATGTGGAGCGAACACGCTTCGCCGCGTTAACGGACACTCCAGCAAAAAAGGCCGCGCTGCTCAAGGACGACGACGCCCTTTATTCCCTCACTCTCTTGGATGAAGACGACTCCGCGGAAAAAGAACGCCTGTTAAGCGAAGGCTTTGGCGAGTGGCACCGGAGCCACTTCCAGCTGTTCGTGAGAGGCGTTTCTAGACATGGCCGTGACGACCTGGAGCGAGTCGCCGAGGACCTCGTGACGAAGAGCGAGGGGGAAGTTAGGCGCTTCGCGGAACGCTTCTGGAACGAGGGCCATGAGTACTTTTCGCCGGAAGAGTGGGGCCGGCTCCAGAAGCAGATCGAGAGGGGCGAGCGGAAGCGGAAGGAGATGGTCGGTTTGCTCGAAGCCGCCAAAAAGTTCATCGGCCTCTTCTCAGAAACGCCAGAAAGGTTGGATTTCCAGTTCAACCAGCCGGGCGTCGCTGGTTTACCACCTACTACATGTACGCGCACCGACGAGGAGCGCATTCTTCTAGAACTTGTCTGTGAACACGGTTATGGAGAATGGCGGAAAATAAGGAGCGAGTTCCGGAGTCGGCCGGAGTTCCAGTTCGACTGGTTTTTGAAGTCCTTGGACCCGGAGCAGATCGGGAAACGATGTGAGGTCTTGATTCGGTCGGCGGAGCGGGAGCTGGCCGAGCTGCAGAGACGGCACGACGCGTACATTGACGCCGCGAAGTCTTTGGCCGCGGCGCGCAAGGGCGCTCCTAGAGGCGACGACGGCAAGCCTCTGTCACAACCGCAGCGCGTGGCCCAGATGTTCGAGCAGATGGTCGAGGACACGGAGAAGCAGGACGCGCTGAAGGAGACGCTTAAGGCGCAAAGGGCCGACGAAAAAAAGAAGAAGAAGCGCGCCTCGCCCACGGCGTCGCAGGCGAAGAAGCGGGCCAAGGTGGAGACCGTGGTCGTTAGCGTACCGCCGCCCCCGCCGCCGAAGATTATTGTCGTGCCGACCGCGCCGGGCCCGGCCTGGGCACCGGTGGGCGCGCCCGTGGACGCGCCCGCCGGCCGCGCCGCCGCGCCCGC
>Ga0302122_10002512_pt1 | contig 11427 bp, 8 predicted proteins | sample CB21_SCM_MG_FD_203115 | JGI IMG/M metagenome (GOLD analysis project Ga0302122, IMG submission 203115) | Marine microbial communities from Western Arctic Ocean, Canada - CB21_SCM | ecosystem: Environmental > Aquatic > Marine > Oceanic | place: Canada: Western Arctic Ocean | collected 2017-09-28
GCCGCGACGCGCGCGCGCGGTGGCGCGTCCGGCGCATCGAGCAGCCCGAGGAGCGGCGCCTCGACGCCGGGCAGGCCCCGGAGCAGCACCTCGCCGCATTTGACGTCGCGCGCCGCCGCGTCCACGCACTCCGCGAATAGGCGGCATGCGTCCGCCGCGGCGCGGCCGGCATCGGCGCCGCCGGCGACGCACCGGTCCGCAAGGCTGCGGAGACACCGCCAGCGCGCGAGCGCGATGCAGAATTTCCACCGCGCCTCGGGCGAAGGGGCGGCAGACGGGTCAAGGGGGGCGTCCTCGGGCCGCGCCTCCGCGGAGACGCCGCCCCCCGCGAGCTCCACGAAAACCTCGGGGGCGACGTCGAGGAGGCGCGCGAGCCGCGGCGGCGCGCGCGGCGCGCCGCCGTCGCTTTCGTCGTCGTCGCTATCGTCGGCGCCGTCGAGCGCCGCTTCGTACACGGCGTCGGGCTTGCCACGGAAGAGCCGCGCGAGCGCGTACGCCGCGTGGCGCGCGAACGCCCGGGGCTTCGCGGCGTCGAGCGCGTCGAGGAGCCGCGCCGCTGCGAGTTGGTGGAGCGCGTCGTCGAGGCGTTTGGCGACGCCGGTCGCGCCGGGCGCGTCGTCCGCGTCTCCGACTAGGAGGCGCGCGGCCCGCGCGCTCCGCGCGACCGCGACCGCGTCCCCCTCGGCCGCCACCGGCGCCACGAAGGCGCAGAGCGCGCAGACGCCGGCCGGCGTCGCGAGGAACGCGAGCAGCGGTTCGTTCAGGCTCGGCGCGTCGAGCTGCAGGGCGACGCCCACGACGGCCGTCGCCTGCGCCATGTGGTTCCGGGCGTCGCGAACCAGTAGCTTCCGGGCCGGACAGCTTCAAATTATAACCGCCGCTGATATTATCATTAATACTCTTATACTGGGGCGCCAGGCCAAACCCGACACTCAGGGGCCCGTCGGATGATCCAGCGAGATTCGGACTTGTGAAAGTGGCCGTCGGATCGAAGAGGAGTATTCGTACTCCTCGAACAGATATGGGTACTAGTAGGAAAACCCGTTTTGGCTATTAATTACTAAACTTAGGTAATCACACGGGCTGATATGGGATTTCGCGCGCCGCTGAACGTCAAATACGCCAATTACCCGAGGGCCCCCAGGAATCGCAATAGCGGTCTCGTTGGGCCCCATACTACCCCACCTATAGTGCAAATCAAGTATATGCCATCTACACTACGAGAAGGGTATTTTGGGCTGCCCGTGCTCGGGTCTGATTATTATTAGTCTGGACCTCGGTCAAGTCGGTCGGTCATGAAACAAACGGTCGCGCCAAGGTCCATGGTGGTGGTACCGGCCCTGGTAGTCCCAGGTCCCGGTCTTGTGCCGGAATGAACGAGATCGTGGGCTCGCGTAGTGGCGGAGCCGCGCCGAAGGTAAATTCGTCCACACCCAAATGGGTTAGGCACACGCCGATAGGGTTAGACGGGGGGATGGGTGGGGAGTAGGGTGATCACCCCAAAAAAGCCAGTTGAGAGCCGACTCCGCTATTCCACTAAACGGGTTCTCTATAAAACCCGTTTAGTAGAGTTGATTATATAGGCCATAATTTACGTTTCGAAGCCTAGAAAGTTAGCGTTACTATACCACGTGGACTATTGTGCCGCCCTGCCTTTGTGCCGCCCTGCCTGGTGGATGTTATTCGACGGGGTTTGGCGTCGCCCTAACCCGACGTCCGCGTCGGACGGAGGGCTTACCATAGTGGTGCAGCCGCACGTAGGTCCCACTTTTACCTCATCCGGGGTTTCGGATCCGACACTAGTCCCCCCTCCGGACGGGGGTTTGGGGCCTGGTCCCATCTGAAGTTACGGGTTTTTTCAATTGATGCCTACGCCGCGACGCCGCGTACTCACCCTCCGTGCTACGCCGGAGAGATGCGCAGCCTCCGCGCCAGCGCCGCCGCGGCGCGCGCCTTTCGCGGGGCGCCGCGCCGCGACCTGGGAGCGCTGCGCGCGCGACTAGCGGACCTGGTCGAGGACCGCGGCGAGACGGAGGTGCTCCAGTACGGCGCGATGAAGTGGACCGTGCGCGATGCGAAGCGCTACGGCGACGGTCTGGCGCGCGGGCTCGCGGAGTTCGGCGTCCAGGAGGGAGACGCCGTCGCGAGCCTGCTTTCTCCAGACGCGCCCGAGCAGCACTGCATCGAACTGGCGGCCGCCGTGTCCGGCGTCGTGAGCTGCCGAGTAGACGCGACGCTGGGCGCCCGCGGCGTCCGGGACGCGCTGAACGAGGCCGGGGCCAAGGTCGTCGTGCACGACGGCTCGGATGCGCAGCTCGAGCTGCTCGGTGAGGCGGTGCCCGGATTTGGCGGCTACGCGTCGCGGACCGCCGAGGCCTTCTTCTCGCCGGCGGTGCCCTCCCTGAAGTGTTTCGTTTCCACGGCGCTGGACATGCAGCCCGCCTCGCACAACTACCAGCACCTTTTGGCCCTGGACGCGCGGCCGCTTGAACTGCCAGCGGTCGCCGACGACGCGCCCCTCGCGTGCGTGTTCGGCGACGGCCCTATAGAATCCTGGACGCACCGGGAGGCCGCCGAGGCCGACGCGCTTCCGGCGCTCGCCGCCGTCCTGCACCTGCGCCCGACGCGCTTTGACGCGAGCGCGACGGGTATGACGGGGCGCGTCGGCATCCTCAACCCCCGTTTCTAGATAAAAAGAAAAAACATAAATACTAGAATTATTACGCTATCGAGGAGTAAGACGACCGGCCGCCGCGAGAGGCCGCCGCCCTCGGGGCTTGGGACCGGGCCTCTAGAATAAATTGCGAATCGAGGGCGGAGGACGCGAAGATCCAAATCTCGCCGCTTAGCTAGAGATTAAGATTCGCCCGGGGCCGCGCCCCCAGGCAAGTCCCCAGGCTCCCAAGGGCGATACTCCGCGGCGTCCAGCTAGAAAGTGCACAAACACCCGGCTTCTTCTTGAGCGCCGCCACAACCGCGCGGTCCCCCCATTCCCGAGTGAATAACTTACCTACGCGAGCGCCGCGGCGGCGTCCCGCACCGCGCCCGCCCAGCCCGCGAGGCCGGGCTTCGCCGGCGCGAAGACGCGGTCCCGCGCGAAGCCCAGGTCGACGCACGCCTCGGCCGATGTCGCGCCGACGCACGCGGCGCGGACGTTCACGGAGGCGCGCGCGGCCCAGACGCGCGCGGCGGACGGCGAGCCGACGGCGACGACGGTCGCGGAGGCCGCCGCCGCGGCATCTTCAGACGACCATGGCGCCGGTGCCGTCGTGTACGCATCGACGCGCGTCACATCAAAATGTCGCTCCGTGAGCCCGTCCTCGAGCGTCGGCGCGGCGAGCGCCGACGCGGGAAAGAGCACGCGCCAGCCCGCGTCGTCGGGTAGCGCCTTTGCAAGCGCGGCGGCCGTCGCCGTCGCGGGCGTGAATGAATTCCCGCGCCACGGCCTCAGATCCTGACACGCGTCCAGCGCCGCGGCCGTCGCGCCGCCGACGGCCGCGAGCCGGAAGGACCGCCACTTGGCGTCGCGCGTCGCGCCAAGGCCCGCGCGCGCGACCGCCGCGCCGAACGTCTTGGCGGCCTCGGGCGACGTCACGACGACCCAGTCCCAGGGGTCTTCCGCAAAAAGCAGCGCGCCGTCAAGCAGGGCGTCCATCCGGGGCGTCCGCTGGGTGGACACGCAGGGCACCTCGACCGTGTCTATCTGATGCTCGGCGAGCGCGCACGCGAGGCCGCCGTTCTTGCCGGCCTCGCGCGTCAGGGCGACCACCACCTTGTCCCCGTGGGTCGCGGCCGCGCATCTCAACGAAACGCGGGGCGCCGGCCGCGGCGCCCACGCGGCCGCGCCGGCGACGACAGCGAGCGCGGCGACGCGCATAGACGCCTTGGCACTAAGCCCACAACTCGGAAGGACGCTTTCGTCCCTCCCAGCGTCGAACTATATGGCTACCGGCTCCGAAGCGCTGTCACCGACCTCCTAGCCTTAGGGTTTTACGTCGGGGATTCTTTACACGCCTTGCCAGTGCTGGCCCTCAATTATCCCAAAGATCAGATGTGCGTGCGGGTTTCTTACGAGGCCGCCGCCGGGCCGACACCCCCTCAAACTGGCGACAAACATCACCTCGAGCGATCAATTTCGCGTTGACTCGGGCCGGGAGGCAACTCGGGCTTGAAAAACAAAAATTGCCGGCCGCGCGGCTTGCGGTCCCGCGCCGTACGCTGGATATCCTTACGATGGGTATCCTTCTCCCATTTAGAAGCCCGGCTCGGGCAAAATCGGAGACTACGCAACCTATCTTAAGCCTGAGGTACATCTCACGTGTACATGTACATGTATGACTCATGATGAAGATATATATCTCTTCTCTCCGGCGCCTCCCAAGCCTTGGCACCAGCCGGCATTTCGAGGTTTTGATTGCGGCGCACGTCCACCGCCCAGCTTAAGATGGCTTTCCTCGGCCTGACCTACCTCGGTCCGCAGGACTCCTTCCGGGTCAACATGAAGAAGGCCGGCCTGCTCGCGGCGTTCACGGATGACGAGTTCGGGGAGGCCTTCGACGTTGCTGGTGACGCGCCAACGCTAGATACTGTCCTTACATTGGTCTACCGCGGCCCGCCGCTGGAGTGCGACCGCGACCGCATCCGCGCGCACCTGGACGACAGTATACCGCTCACGAGGGAAACGTTGATCGAGGCGGTGCGGCACGCGCGGGAAGATGAAAAGCGATGGGAGGCAGCGCAGCGCGACACGGTGGGCGACGGCTCGGAGTTCAAGCTGGTCAAATTCTATAGGGAGCACATTTCGCGGCACCAGCGCATGAGCCGGGACCCGCGCGACAAGTACAAGCACCCGCCCACGGCCATGATGGAATGCGGTTGGAAGAAGCCCGCGGACGACGAGATCACGAAGACCCGTGCTGGCAAGCTCACCTGCGCCGAGACAGCCTTTGCGGCGGAGCTGTATAAGGCGGGGGTCATCTAAGTCCCGTGTTTTTTTGGTGAATACTCTTAAAAGTCCGCGGTACCCACATCAGACAAATTATACCGGATGTAGATGCCGGACTTACCCGGGGGGCGCCCGGGGCGAAGGCCGCTAAGCGGCGATATGTGACCATGTGGACTCAGTTGTGGACTCTCTATAATTCAACTCCGTCGGACTTGAACTTGCCAGCATGGCATCTTGATAAATGACCTCACGTGACTCGGACTTGAATATAAATCATAAGCCTGAGGTTAAAAGGAAGACCTAGCTAGCAAAAGTCAAAAGCTCCTCCGAGTCAGGCTAGCTTATTCTGAACTTGGATGTTCAAGTTCTTCCCTCCCGGCCGAGTCCGGGCGGCTCTCAGGCTAGCATTTCCCTTGATCATCACCTATCTATATCTACCTATCATCTATCTAGATACTACTAGATATCATATCTATGATCGATCGGAGTCCGAGTCCGAGTCATCATCTAATCTACATTAGGACTACTAAAATAATTTTATTTCAACTTGAATTAGCACCCGAAGCTGTCGAGGAGTGCATCGACGTCGTCGTCGACGCCGTCCGGCGCCGGCTGCAGAGGGGGCGCGTGCGCGGCGGGCCCGGACGCCGCCGCTTCCTGCTGGATCAGCAGTCGGCCCCCATCGAGGAGCGCGTCGATGAGGTCGCCATTGGTCTCCGTCGTCGACGCACGTCGAGGCGCAGCGGCGGGCGCCGCGGCGGTCCGCTCGGCGGGGCGAGGTGGCGACAGCACCGCGCGTCGCGGCGGGGCCTGTGCCGGGGCTGGGGCCGGGACTGGAGCCGGAAGCGGGGGTGGCGCCGCGGCAGTCCACTCGGCCGGGCGAGGTGGCGACGGCGCCGCGCGTCGCGGCGGGGCCGGGACTGGGGCCGGGACCGGAAGCGGTGGTGGCGCCGCCCGCGCCGGCCGGCCGCGCCGTCGTGCGTGCACCGGGGGTGGCGCGTCGGGTGGCACCGCGAGCACAAGGTCCGGCGCGTCGACGACGAGGCACGTGTCGTCGCCGGCGCCGCGGAGCGTCGCCGGCCGGCGGATCGCGACGACGGATCCCGCGCGGACCTCGCCGCCCGCCTGCGCCGCTGCGCGCGCGGAGAGTTGCGCGACCATCGTCACGCCCGAGTCGTCGCCGAGGACGAAGACGGCGTCGGCGGCGTCGTCCTCGCGGCGCAGCGCCTTCTCGACACGCGCGACGACCCATGGCAGCTTTTCTCCCGCCATTAGTTTCGCCAGCGTGTGGGGCGGCGGCGCCGCGGCGTAGTACCCGAGCGTCTCGAGCGCGACGCGCCAGGGCCACGCGCCGGCCATGATATTTGACGGGATACACCACTATAAGTATTAGTATCGATACCAGCGGGCTCTTAACCGTCGATTCAACATAACCATGTATAGGTTTGCAGCCTCGGGCTCAAGTTAATTAATGGCCCTGAGATTCCACTAATATAATCCCGGTCAAAACCCGAATTGGGCGGCGTAGCGGCGTAGAAAACCCGCGCAACTAATTATTGACAACTTCATTGACACTTGAGGCCCAGAGAACAAGTATAATGGACGCGCCGCCGCGCCCCGCGGCCGCCGGCCGCGTGCGCGGCATCTATGCGCGCGAGGACGAGGCGGCGGCGTTCCTGCAGCAGGGCATCCCGACCTTCGCCACGGGCGACGCCTGCTCCGCGTGGATCCGGCAGCACTGCGTCGCCCAACGACCTCCGTCCAACCCCGAGCGGCCGCACATGCAGCAGCTCTTCACGACAAGCGTGACGGAGGAACAACTAAAAGCGCACGTGGTAGACGCGCGCGCGGCGTACCTCGCGGCGCCGACGAGTGCGGCGCGGCGCGATGAGCCCGGCAGAAAGAACCGCTGGACGGCCGCCCGCGCGACGCTGGTCGGGGAGGAGATCGACGCGCGCCTGGTGTCGCCGCTCCACGACATGCGCCCGCCGGCGTCCGCGCTCGCGACCTTGCGGTACGCCTGGTCGCACCTGCGCTGTGGTGTTTATGTTTTGATCCGAAACAATCAGCTAAAAGTCTTCGCGCCGTTCTGCAACCCGGACTACGCGAACGGCTGGGGCGCCGCGCTTCGACTGGAGGGCGACCTGGGCGTCGACGCCTACTATCGGCGGAAGCGGGACCGGTGCGGCGGCCGTGTGGAACATGTGCTCAAGGACAAGGCGGCGTGGTGGGCGAACGGCAACGTCGTCTGCAACGAGCACTCGCAGGAGGGGCTGTCGAAGGATCTGTCGCAGCTCTGGGGCGACCGGTTCCTGGCGCCCCTGCGGCACATGTTGGATGAAGTTTGTAAGATGCGAGGTGTGGGAGATTGCGAGTTTTTCGTGAACAAGCGGGACTACCCGCAGCTCAAATTAAACGAATCGGAGCCCTACGGGTTCATGGTCAACCGCGACGACCGCGACCCGGCGCAGGACGCCACGTTGCCGCGCCTAAGACGCGGGACGAAGCTCGCGCCGGTGCTGTCCTTCTATACGTCCTCCGTCTTCGCCGACCTCGCGCTGCCGCCGTCGGAGGACTGGGAGGCGGCCGTCGGCGAGGTCTTCCCGCCGTCGTTCGAGCACAGGGCCGGCGAGCCCCAGGTCAAGCCGCGCGACCTGTTCACGGACGCCAAGTTCCGGCAGTTCGAGCGGGGCTGGGCGGACAAGCGGGAGACGGCGTTCTTCCGCGGCACTGCCACCGGCGGCGGCACCTCCACGGAGACCAACCAGCGCCTCGCGCTCGCGGCCCTCAATTGTTCTACTGAAAGCGGTCTGATTGACTGCAAGCTGACGGGCTGGAACCGCCGGGACAAGAAGGTCTTCGACGGGCCTGTGACCCACGTCGACCCGGCCGACTTCAGCTTCGACGCGGGGCGCCAGAACTTCGTGCCGATCTTCGAGCAGTCTGCGTATAAATATCTGATTTACGTCGAGGGCCACTGCGCGGCCTGCCGCTACGGGTTCATGATGCGCCTGGGGAGCGTGATCCTCAAGGTCGAGTCGCAGTGCGTCGCCGATCGCGCGTGGTACATGCCGCTGCTGCGGCCGTGGGTCGACTACGTGCCGGTGCGCGCCGATTTATCTGATCTGCTGGATAAAGTGCGGTGGTGCCGGGCGCACGACCAAGCTTGTAACAAGATTGCGCAAGAAGCGCGCCGGCTCTGGGACGCGTATTTGAATCGCGATGGCGTCCTGGACTACCTCGCGATGACGCTGAGTAAGGTCTCCGAGAGCGCCGTGCGACCGCCGGCGTGGCTCGGCGACGCAGACGTGCGGCCGCGGGCGCCGCCGGCGCTCGGCGCGCCGCGCGCGGACTGCGTCGACGGCGCGCCTTGCGGTCGATGCGCGTCCGATACGAGCGCGGCGCGCGTGGCCGCGGCGCCTGTGCAAATGAACGCGCCGACCGCGGCGCAGCCCCGGACGGGGGCCGGCGACGCGGCTCTCCGCGCGCGACGGCTGAAGCGGCGGCGGGGCGACTAATATAGTTCGTTACATATTACAAGGCCCCACGCCGACATCGTGCCAACGCCGGGGAAGCCATCCAGCTCCGCGGCCGGCGCGCACGCGCGGCGCGCGCCGAGGGCCCGCCGCGCCGCCGCCACGTCCGTGGGCGACGCGGTGACGTAGCCGCGCGCTGCGTCATCGCAGGCAGCGCGTTCCAGCAGCGCGGCACCGAAGTCGCGGAGCGCCGGGCCGAGCCCGGGTATTTGAGCTGCAAGCGCCAGCGCCGCTTCCAGCGGCAGCACGCACCGCCGGATGTAGACCGAGTCCAGCGCGCGCGGATGCGCCGTGTCGGTCGCCGCTGCCAGCGCACGGAAGGCGCCCGCAAAAGCCTCGTCATACAATCCCTGGCGGCGGTCCAGCGACGCGCGGAACGCCGGGCAGTCCGGGCGCGTCGCGTCGAGCGCCGCGCATTGCTCGTAGTAGCGCCGCGCCTTCGCGTAGTTCTTGGTGAGGTGGTGGTGCGCGTGCGCGAGCCAGCGACGCGCCGCCCATTTTTGTTCATCGGGCAGGTCTGCCTCGAGCGCATCCTCTAAATGCGAAATCGCCGCGTCGACGTGACGCTGAGATACGTCCGTCACCGCGTGCTCGCCCAACCCCAAGAGCGCCTCTAACGCGGCCAGGTGCGTCACGCCGGTGTAATACAGGGCGTGCGCGTCGGTCGGATCATCAGCGAGGGCTTCTCCCAGCACTTCCAGGTCGCCCGCGTACCGACCGTAGGACTGCGAGTGATTCGCGTGCCACGTCCTTTGTATACTCGCCTCGGCGAAGTTCCACCGAAGCAGCTTCGCCGCACCGTCCCCCCTTACCAATTGCTCGTGCAGCCGGTGCTCAAAATACAAATTCGGCGAAAACGGCACGAGCCAGTCGAGGTGCCTCGCCGTCAGCCCGTTGCGGTCCGTGACGTACACGGCGAAGGCGGCGTGGTGGACGTCGAGGCGTGCTTTATCTAGCGTCTCCACCGCCGGCACCCAGTCCGGGTCCAGCGCGAGTACGTGGGTCGCCGCACCTCCAAAGACGCGCCACGCCTCCTTAAAAACAAGCGTGCGCGCGGCTCCGAATCCGCCGCGCCGCGACCACCGCAGGTAGAACACCCGCCTCGGGATATCGGGGAGCGCCTCGCTGATCGCGCGGGCGCTCCCGTCGGTGGTGCGCTCGTCGACGCCCGCGCAGACAAAGTCGGCCACCGCCCCGTATCTGGGCAGGTTCCGCCTTATATTGAATTCCTCGTCTCTGGCTAGAAAAGCGAGGAGGAGCGTCGGGGCCATTGTTCTTTTTTTGGTAGAGAACCCTTTATTCCACCCACCCCAACTGAGGCGGCCCAGTTCAGCGACGCCACGGTGGAAGCCTCCTACTATGACTATTAATCTTTCTCCATTGCAGAGCTTGTTCAGCCGGGCCGCAGCCGCAGTTATGCAGTATCCAAGGACTCTGGCAAGGAGGCCTAAAAAAAGAATATTAAATCTATCTAGATACCGGTAGGAATTTTTGCAGTCTTCCGGCGCGGCGTACATTCTAGGTTCTGAGATACGGGTACGTACAGCTACAGGTATATATGGCCTATAATACAGGACATAAAATATACTAATAACAATATTGGCGTTACCGCATTAGGGTAGGCTCCTTGTCCCGATATATCTTCGCAACAGCGGAGAGATAAAAAGGCGGCGGGGCCGCCCCTCCCACAGCAAATAATGCCGGACAACAACAACATGAGCGTCCGGCAGCGGCAGGTGCACTTCGCCGAGACGGGCAGCTGCTTCGACAGCACGAACTTCGAGGCTATCACGGTAAGAGCTGGCGGCCACGAGAGCCTGCCGCGACGGCGCGTGAACGCCGAGGCCTTCGGGAACTCCCGGCGAACGGGCCGCAAGACCCCAACTGATTACCTGAAGAGGGGCACGGGCACCGGCGGCACTGACGCGCGGCCGGTAACCGAGCCAGAGGAAAAGCGACACACCCCAAAGTCAAAACTGATGGACTTCCAGGCTTTTGCGGAAAGACCGAACCCGCCGAACACGGAGTTCCGGCGGTTTTATGAAAGGGGGGACCTCCCAGTGCAGGTCGACCACGGCGGCGTCTCGAACCGCGTCGCGTGGAAGGTCGACGTGCAGAAATTAGATTTCCACCATTATTTGCCCATCTTCTTCGACGGGTTGCGCGAGGTCGAGCAGCCCTACGCCTTCCTGGCGGAGCAGGGCGTGTACGACATGATGTCGAGCGGCTGGCAGAAGGTGGTGCCCCGTGTCTGATTTAAGAGGCAAGGCGCCTTCGTTATCAATCGTTCGATGGAGTCTAACGAGGGCGTCCCGACTCACTGGTTGATGTATCCCTAGGTACTGCCGGTCGTGCCGCAACTCATCATTCCCATCAAGACGGCGCTCAACACGCGGTCCAAGCCGGTGATCGTCAAGGTCCTGAAGATCCTCCAAGCTTTGGTTGCGTGCGACTGCGTACCCGAGGGCCAGCATCTGATTGGCCAGGCCCTCGTGCCGTATTACCGCCAGATCCTCCCGGTTCTCAACATCTTCGTGCGCTCGAACGACAACCTGGGCGACGGCATCGACTACGGCCAGCAGCGCCGCGAGAACCTCGGCGAGCTCATCGCCGAGACGCTCGAGCACTTCGAGGTGCACGGCGGCGAGGACGCGTTCATCAACATCAAGTACCTCGTCCCCGTCTACCAGTCCGTCGTCGTCGCGTGAGGCGCGCGGCGGACCCCCCACCCCCTGGCGGGCCTATAAAACTTTGACCTCGACTCGTATGGTTCTCGCGGGCCGGCCCATAACTTCGCGCTGCCACTGCCACTGGCCCGGGCCAGTGGCAGAGGCGCAAAAGGAAGAATCGCCAACACCTTACGTCACCTGTCGAGTATAGACTCCAGAGTATAGACCACGACTCCACCGTAGAGAAACTAGGCTAAACCAGAATTTAGGTTACCAT
>Ga0302122_10002514_pt1 | contig 11422 bp, 11 predicted proteins | sample CB21_SCM_MG_FD_203115 | JGI IMG/M metagenome (GOLD analysis project Ga0302122, IMG submission 203115) | Marine microbial communities from Western Arctic Ocean, Canada - CB21_SCM | ecosystem: Environmental > Aquatic > Marine > Oceanic | place: Canada: Western Arctic Ocean | collected 2017-09-28
CACAACAAAAGGAAGACATAGAAAAACTCAAAAAAATAGTCAACAAAGATGTAAAAACCATAGATATGAATGATTGGTTAAATACTAATGTATCGCGAAATATCAATTATTCTACATGGATCAAACGGCACATATCGATAACCGCATCTAATATGAAATATATCATGCGAAATACATTTTCAGACTCTATTTCGGTTTTATTAAAGCATATTCAGTCAATGGATAAAGAAATTATACCTATATTTTGTTTTAATCATGTAAAAAAAACAATATATATATATGAAAATCAATGGATTAAAGCAACCGCAGACCACATAAAGATGTTATTAGATGAAATAAATTTGCAATTATTAAGACATAATATTGAATATGAAAAAACATTAGATGAAAACACATTATGTTCAATAAAACATCTAGAAAATAATGAAAAACTGTTTATTATTCACTCGAAAAAAAAAGAAAGTATTAAAAATAAATTAAAATTGGAAATCATAAATCTTTTAAAAATAGATCTAAACGACTTAAATAAATATAAATTTAGTATATAAATGAAAAACTTATATTTAATACGACATGGGTATGCTCTACATAATTTTTTATATTGGAAAATAGGCACTGATGCGTATGATATAAGAGATACACAATTATTGCAAAAAGGTGTAGAACAGGCTACTAATTTACACAATACGTGGGAAGAAAAAAAAGATATCGAATTGGTTGTCTGTTCTCCGAGTATTCGAACACTAGATACTGCTCTCTTAATATTCGGGGGGCACCAAATAATAGCATTGGACCCTATACTAGAATATCCACTGGGAAATGAAGAATGTAACAGACGAAAAGATATATCTGTACTCAAATCTTTATACCCACAAGTCGATTTTTCTAATTTGAAAGATGAAAAATTACCATGGAATTATGAAAAAGAAAGAATTGATGAATTGCATAGTAGACAAAATAAGTTTATAGATTGGATAAAAAAACGCGATGAAAAAAATATTTGTGTTGTAAGTCATAGTTCTTTTATTGGAGACCTAAAAGATGGTATTATAGGTGACGAAGAACATGAACTCAAACATTGTTTTCCTTACAAATATGTTGTAAGATAATTTTCCAAGAGATTAAATAAAGTTATATTTTTCTTTAAAAGAAACTACATTCATCATCGGAACCTTCATTTTTCTAGCCTTATCTGCCTTACCAGTATCATCGTCTATATCTTTAACAACCACCATAAATGTATTTTTACTTACACTTCCGGATAGTTCAACCCCAACTTCTTCCAATATAGCAGTCAATTCTTTATCTCTAAATCCAGTCATAACGATTTTCTTCTCATACAATGGGTGAGATTGATCTTTTTTTGATTGTTTTTGTACATTTAATTTATGTTCGAGATCAATAGACTTCAAGAAATCTTTAAAATTATCTATGTACGGAACAAACATTTGAGCAGTTTTTGTTTTAAATCCCTCCAATCCAATAATCTTTTCCATTTTTTCCTCATTGCTTTCCGTTGAAATCAAAATATCGGGATACCGTTTAAGAATTTGAATAACACGTCTTTTACCTAATCCACGTTGAAATATATTGGATGCAACCATCAAATCTTCTATTGAAGAAGACCCTAGTTTTTCATGTATAGAATTATGAACTTTATTAGCCATTTTTTGTTTAAAACCTTCTACCATTAAGAAATTTTCCATAGTCATATTAATAATTTTCGGAATAGTATCAAATCCAGCATTCATAATTCTTTTCACATTTCCCCGTCCTAATCCGACGACCTCAATCTTTGTAAAGAAATCTTCTATTATTTTAAGATTTACAATGACATTATCGCCAAAATTTGTTAAAATGAAATCCTTTTTGGTTTCATTCCATTGATATTCAATATCTTCATCGGGAAGTTTGGGTTCTTCCGCTGGTTTAATTACTTTTTCTACTTTAGGTATGACATCTCCACTGCGAATAAGTAGAATAACAGATCCAATACCTATTTTGTTTTTTACAATAAAATCTGCATTATGAGCAGTAGCATAAGTAATAGTTGCTCCGCCTATTTTGACAGGTTGAATTTGAATACGAGGTTTTAGATACCCTGATTTACTAGGAGTCCATATAACATCAACTACTTTTGATTCGACCATTTGATCACTCAGAACCATTTTAAATGCAAAAGCATGTTTCGGATTTTTAGAAGTCCTAGGATATTGATGATTATCTACCACAATAACACCATCTATATCATATTCATAATCATCACGCCATCTCATCAAATACTTTGACAACTCTTCATTAGAAATACTCGCCTTCTTTTTATGAATAACTACATTCTTCATTACATTTTTTAGGAATTTAAATTGTTTACTTGGAATAAGTTCAGGTTGAATCACTTCGTATGCTACAAAATCAATATCCAACCATCGTTCTGATAAACTTGTTTTTGCATTTGCAGTCCCAGCAATCATATTTCTAACATTTACAAATTTATCACCCCAATTTTTTTTAAACGTATCCTTTTTCATTAATAATTCACCGCGAATAGTAATACCCTTTTTCGTGGGTAGATCCAAATATTCAATGGCATGGCTAATATCCTGACCAACTTTCCCATTTCCTCGCGTATAGAGTTTGGGCTCTTTTCCTTCTGTACTATACAATGCTGAAATACCATCTAACTTAGCACTTAGTACAAAAGGCCCTTTATACTTTTTTAACCAATTTACAACCGCATTGCTATCTGGTTTAATTTTATCCATTGACCACATTTCATATGGCAACTTAGCCTTTTTTTTTTCTACTGAACACGTTGTATGTCCTTCATTTGCAGCAGTATTATCTGGATATTTTTCTTCAATATAATCTTTCAAAATATCATATTGCTCATCTGTCATAACAGACTTGTTATTACAATAATACTTTTCATTCGCATATCTTATCACAGCACTTAAATCTGATTCAATCATAGCCTCCAATATAGGTTGTCCATGTTTTTTATACTCCTTCACATAATGTTTAATAGAATGCTTTTTTTTTAAAGTTAGTGTTTTTTTTTTAGTTCTCTTTTTGATGTTTTTTTTGGCAAGTTTTTTGTCAAGTTTCGTATTAACACCTTTGATTGGTTTTTGAATTAATTCAACAGCATTTCCATCCAATCTCTCTGTAGGTTCTTTGTAGATCATTCCTAAAAACTTAAATATAGACTGTTCGTCGGGGAAATGTTTATTAAGTTTTGTTGTTTTCTTACCATCTACCATTTTCGTAAATCCATGTTCATTCATAGAATATCCTAAATCTAAAGCACGTTGCCTCATAACTGTATTGAATTCTTTGCTCCCGGTAAAGTACAGTATTGCAAAAGCAAACTGATCTTTTGGTGTAAACATAAAGTCGATTCGTCTTGCAGATTTATTCTTTAGTTTAGAAATTCCTAAACATTTGACAGAACCTCTAGAAAGTACTTCTATCATAATTTTTTTGCGAATAAGTTCATCAATAAAATTAATAAATACAGTGTCATCACCAGTAACGATAATGTCTATATCACCGGATTCTTGCTTCCCTCTGCGATATGATCCAACAATCTCAAACCTTGAAGTCGAATTTTTTACTTTATCAAAGTGTTTTTTAAGAGATTTTTCATATTTTACTATTTCAGACCTCGGAATTCTTTCTAAAATATCCTCATAGTATTTTAGACCTTTTTTCTGAACATCATTCAATACTTCATTTTGTTGATCTCTAAGTTGCTTAATACTTGTTATTTTATGTTTTTGAACAAGTTCTTTTGCCTTTTTTGGACCTATTCCATAGACATCTGTAAAAATAAACATTGGATTGTTTTTCTCTTTTTCCAAGGCATTTAATGTACCTGTTTCTTTAAATTCTTGAAATTTTCCAATGATAGTATTACCGATCCCCTTGATACCCTTTAAATCTTCTTTATTTACGACTGGCTCATTATGAAGAACAAGTGCATCCTTTGCCTTTGAATATGCCCGGGCTCTGAAATGTTCACCCTTTTGATACATAAGTTTTTCAAGTTTTTCAAGTACATCGGTAAATTTTGATTTAAGATCCATATTTTATTATAATAGTTAAATTATTTAACTCATTTTTTTATTCAATTTTTAATATTAGATTTTTTAGAAAAATAGTTATTAATAAATTCTTTAGAAAGCAAATTATCTAAATATTTTTTTTTCTTTTTTTCAACAGTTTGATTACTTGTATCATTTTTAACATAGTCGTTTTTGTTGATTTCTATTTTGGGCAATTTAGATTTTAAAGTATTCATATTTTATAAATAAAATATATAAAATATTTATATAATGAACAATTTTTTATATAGTGAAGGAAGTATGAAAACTACTGTTAATAATGAGGTAATAGATGATAACTCATATAAATTTGAATATGATGGGAACATAGGTAAAGGTGTTGTTCAAAACAATAAAGATTCATATTATGTTGAACTAGATGATGGGGATTTTGAAAAGATATTTAAGAAAAATCACGATGGAAATACTCAAAATATCGAGCATAAATTAAAAGATTTATTAAATGATAATAAATCTCCAAAGAACAAAACTCGTAAAAAATCAATGAAACCTTCTATAAAAAGTAAGAGTTTTCAAGAAAGAAATGATTCACCTATAACTAAATCTCCTAAAAAATCAAAGAGAAAATCCACACAAAAAAATAGAAAATCCACACAAAAAAATAGAAAATCTACACAAAATAATAGAAAATCTAAGAGAAAATCATTGAAAAAAACAAATAGAAAATCGAAGAGATCAATTAAAAAAACAAATAAAATGCCATTGGAAACTAACTTTTTAAAAACTTTAATATAAATAATTTGATAGATTTATGAAATTATTTTAATAATTAGACAATTAATATTTTTTTCTTAAAACAGTTAAAATAATTGAGTCTTGTTTTGGTAATAATTTTTTTTTGCGTTTTTCAATAAATTTTTGTGCTAAATTTTTGTCCATACTATTTAGATAACTATGAGATGCATATAGCATTTCAAATTTGGGTTCGTCAATGGCTACCAAATCAACATTTACTCTATAAATTTGTTTGGAATATTTAATAAAATCAGCAAACAATTCATCATGTTCCTCAAAAATAAATGTCAATATACATTGATTTTTAACGATTGTTCTACCTCGCCCTTCTATATTGAAACTATCATAAAAATCAATATAACGACACTCTTCTGCCTTTGCCAATAAACTGGTTTTTATTTTATGTAAATTTATTGATTTTTTTAAACTTACAGATAATTCTATCATATATCCCATTTTGATATATGTAAATAAAGTTTTTAATTAAAATTTAATAAATTTAATTATGTAGGGGACTTGTTTAATTTGATTGAAAAATAAGTTATTATATATATAATGAGTGATCCAAGTTGGAAAAAATCAAATCAAACTAAAACATTTACGAATGTTAAAATAGATAAATTAAATTATGAAAGTGGTAAATGGAAAAATGTAAATACTGAATATACTGTGGGAGGTATAAAAAAAACTATTAAGAAAGTAGTACAAAAATTAGATAATCAAAATGTAGTTGTTGGTATTAGTACAGACCAGCCATTTAGCAAATTATCTTTAGGAGATAATTCAGGACAAACGGCTTCTTTAATTGGTACAGATAACGGCACTTTATTTTCAGGTGAAACAAATACAATTGCTTTGCAAGAAAAAGAAGATGGTACAAATTTACATGGGTTTACATATTTAGAAGGACTTGATCTGAAAACCATAAGAACCACCACCACCACAAATACTGGAATTGGAATATCTGTTAATAGTTCAACTGCTTCGCCTGATCCAAAGGAATGTACCGTTTATATAGATAGCCAAGACTGTGTAACCATTGGAACACCACCTAGAAATATAGTTGGATCAAATAATATATATGAAATAAAACCAGAAATTAAGTTAGATGTGAATAGTAGTGCTAGGGTAGATGGTTTTATAAGTTTTATTCCTAACTTTAACGATTCTACAACTGATCAAACGGGTGAAGGTCAAAATTTGGCTTATAAAGTATGGCAAACAGATCCTTTGACGATAAATCTTCCACCTGGAGCATTTTTTATTGCAAATGATAATAATAAACCAACAATGTTTATAGTTGATGCTGATGGCAAACCCTCCGATGTGATTAAAACAACCGAAGATTGGGTTAAATCACAAATTTCTAGCATTAGTATTAGTGGTCAAATTACAGCAAAAAATTTAAAATCAAATATTACCAATCCAGAAACAATCGTAAACATAGGACATGGTGAAATTCCTTTCCAATCAGGTGAAGACACTACATCTTTCTCCACCAACTTAAAATTTAATGATGCCACGTTGATATGTCCGAATTTTCAGGGAAATGCTAGTAGTGCTACCATATTAAAAAATGCAAGAACTATTGGAGGTGTTAGTTTTAATGGGAGCGGTAATATTGACTTACCGGGTGTAAATGCTATAGGTGATCAAGATACAACTGGTAGTGCTGCTACGTTAACTACTGCAAGAACTATTGGAGGTGTTAGTTTTAATGGGAGTACTGATATTAGTTTACCCGGTGTAAATGCTATAGGTGATCAAGATACAACTGGTAGTGCTGCTACGTTAACTACTGCAAGAACTATTGGAGGTGTTAGTTTTAATGGGAGTACTGATATTAGTTTACCCGGTGTAAATATTGCTGGTACTCAAAATACGACTGGAAAGGCATCAGGTGTTTATTACACACAAGATGATCCACCGTCATCACCATCGAGTGGAACAATGTGGTTAGATAATATGACTAAAAAATTAAAAATATTTTATGGAGTATGGAATACTATTGCTAATTTAAGTTTAACTGAGCCAGAACCAGAACCAGAACCGGAGCCTGAACCAGAACCAGAACCGGAGCCAGAACCGGAGCCAGAACCGGAGCCTGAACCGGAGCCAGAACCGGAGCCAGAGCCTGAACCGGAGCCAGAGCCTGAACCGGAGCCAGAACCGGAGCCAGAACCGGAGCCAGAACCGGAGCCAGAGCCAGAACCGGGTCAAGAACCAGAGCCAGAACCTGAGCCAGAACCAGAACCGGGTCAAGAACCAGAGCCAGAACCTGAGCCAGAGCCAGAACCGGAGCCAGAACCGGAGCCAGAACCTGAGCCAGAGCCAGAACCGGGTCAAGAGCCAGAACCTGAGCCAGAACCAGAACCGGGTCAAGAACCAGAGCCAGAACCAGAGCCAGAGCCAGAGCCAGAGCCAGAGCCTGAACCAGAACCAGAACCAGAGCCAGAGCCGGAACCAGAGCCAGAGCCAGAGCCTGAACCAGAACCAGAACCAGATCCAGAGCCGGAACCAGAACCAGAACCAGAACCGGAGCCGGAGCCTGTGTCTCTTGAAGTAGGTATAAACATTAATACAATAACTAAAGAGGTACACTTATTAGGGTCGGATGACCAAGTTTTTGACGGAACACCTCAACAAATTATATTTAATTTTGTTGACGCATATGGTGTTAGCAGTGTATTCAACCAGACCAGTGGCGATGTCACCATAAATTCAGGGAAGCCTGTTGGCGGACCATACTATGTGAACTACCTTGCGATTTCAACCAGTTTTGGTTATAAAGCAACTCTTAGTACATTTTCTGCGTCTATAAGTTTAGTAAATAAACAACCAACATTAATTTTTACATTTCAAGACGTTGATCTAACAAGTCTAACTTTAGCCAACGTTACATATTCTGGAAGTAGTATTCCTGTTACAATTACAGGTCTTGAACAGCCAGAGCCAGAGCCTGAGCCAGAACCTGAACCTGAACCAGAGCCTGTATCCAGTGGATAATAATATTAACAAAGCATTATAAATAAAAAAATTGATTTAATATTACTTTTAGATAAAATAGTATTAAAATAGTATTAAAATGGAACCACCAACATATTTAGCCAATAAAAATCCTCACCCCCGGGACAAAAACATCCTTTTTGATGAAGGTCCCCACATTTACACCATTAACGGTGATAGTAATTATATGTCAGTAACGACATGGAATCATTCACATTTCGCTCATTTTGATCCAGATAAAATTATTGATAAAATGATGTTGAGTCGCAATTGGACACAAAGTCGCTATTACGGGCAAACTAAGAAAGAAATTAAGAAAATGTGGTCTGATAATGGTAAAAAAGCATCAGAAGCAGGAACTAAAATGCATTATGACATTGAGTGCTATTATAACGACGAAGCCGTAGAAATAGAAGAAGATTGTGTAGAATGGTCGTATTTTGAGAATTTTGAAAAAGATTGCGGTACACACATGGAACCTTATCGCACAGAATGGATGATTTATGACGAAGAATTGCGATTTGCCGGATCTATAGATATGATATTTAGAAATAAAGACGGGACACTTGAAATTTATGACTGGAAACGTTGTAAGGAAATTAAATATACAAATAATTATCAAAAAGCAAACACCAAATGTATCAAACATCTCATGGATTGCAATTATTATCATTATGCTTTGCAATTAAATACATATAAGGCACTTTTAGAAAAAAATTACGGAGAGAAAATTAACGGTATGTATTTGGTTTGTATGCATCCTAATAATACAAATGAAAACTATATCAAAATTCCCGTACCCGATTTGCAGAAAGAAGTTAGAGACTTGTTTAATGTAAGAAAGGAGATGTTAAAATGAAACAAACTTAAAAATAAACTATCTACATAATGTAAATATGGACGAAATATACTGCAATGAATATACAAATTATCATACAAAGGTTGAAACAAATCCCGTAACAATTTTTTTTCTTTTACTAAGTATTATACCATTAAGTGTTTTATTTACAATGATATCCGTTTCTCAGACGATGGTATTAAGTGGTTATTTACCCCCAATTGAAGACGAGGACGATGAAGAAGAAGAGGAAGAAGAAAAAGAAATTCCTTACAATGAAAAAAATCCATTAAAAAGAAAAAACAACACAAATAAAGAACCAAATACTGAATTATTGAGTGTTTTAGAATGTACACCAAATGGCAATGTATTTATGAAATATAATTTAGATAATGAAAGTTTTGATTACTGGTCTGATTATAAAGAAATTCCTTTTCAACACCTTGAAACAGTTGCTAGAAAATATGTAAATATATTCAACTGTGCAGATCTTTATTTGTGCGAAGAAGAGAGTGGAGATAGCGATGAAGATAGCGATGAAGATAGTGAAGAAGATAGCGATGAAGATAGTGAAGAAGAGAGTGGAGATAACGAAGAAGACAGTGAAGATAGCGAAGAAGAGAGCAAGGAGAGTTCACCGGTTAATCAAACCCCACCCGACGATGAGATATTTGCTAAATTCAAAAATACAGAGAAAATGAAAGAAATCATTCAAGAAGAAACTCAGTTAATCAACAAATTTAGATATAAAGGAAAATTAGTTGATATATTGGAATTTAAACAGAGAAAAAAAGAAGAACCAAAAGAGGTTTCGTTTAGTTCATGGAAAGGAATTTTCTAAGTTAGTGCGTTTTTTTTAGTGCTCTTTTTCTAGTGCGTTTTTTTTTGCGTTTTTTATTATATTTTCTACGAGAACCTCCTTTTTTAATAGAGGTTCTCGATGGTGTTTGCTTAAGAGGCGTTTCTTCTGGGGGCGTTTGTTTAATTTCTTTATTTACAATTGGCCGTTCGCTTCTTTGCTCGGGTGTTTCGTATGGCATCATTGCTTTTGCAGAAGCATCTTTTTTTTTTAATTCTTCAACAAATTTTTCTTTTGATAAAGTTTCAGCAGGATCAAATTTCAATTGTTGAACTGTAGCGTTGATTTCATCAAATTTATTAGTTACATTAGTATAAGTGTTATATGCCCCTAACCCGAAATCAATAAAACTATCTACCGATTCTAATCCTGGAACATTTGTCTTTCTCAAAAGTTCTAAAATTCTATAGGTGGTTTCTAGAATAAGAATTAAGTTGGTTTCTACAACAGCCTGTCCACTTTGGATTGCACTGGTTACCCCTGAAATAGCACTCCAAGCATTACCAATTCCAGGAATACCAGTTATAACATTTTCAATTGCATCTGTAGCACCGTCTCCCGCACGTCGCAAGCCTTCTTTCATACGTTCAATTAAGTCTGCTTCCGCCTCATCTATAGCCGGTTTCATTTCTTTTAGAGTAATAAGTGCTACCGCCAAAAAAGGTTTGAGTGCAGAATCATTTAAAGCAATAGCAACTTGTTTTATATTTTCTCTAATAACAGGATCTTCTAAAATATATATCATGATCATAGTTAAAAGGGTGGCATTATGTTTGGCTTTATCAGCATTCTCATATAATTTATCTGGATCAGTTAATGAAACTCCTAATAATTCCAACATCCTGTCCATTATAGAAACGAGTAATCCTATAAACTTAGATACTAATCTCCTAACAACTGCTATAGGAGGATCAGTAGACAATCGTAAAATAGATTGACCAACGTTATTTGAGTTCATAAATTCATGTTCTACCATTTGTTGAATACTTGGATTTTCTTTCGACATTATTAATATATCCTTATACTTTATTTTTTTTTAACCAACTCAAATATCCAATACTTTTTTCCAAGTCAAATGAAGAACCTAAATCTTCTTTGGCAATTTCTAATGCTTTTTTTTCAATATCACCAAGACTCTTCACATATGATGATATGTTTAATGATTGTTTTTTATTAATTTGTGATTGTTTAGATGGCATATGTTCGATAATATAGTTGATATTGTGTTTAAATAATATCAATTTAAATTTAAGAAAAATAAAATACTAATTTTTCACTGTTTTTTTTAACCATTTTTGTTAATTTATAATCAACCGTATAATTTGAATTTATTAATAAATCCATAGCAACTTCTATTTCGTCTGATTGAATAAAGTCCCCTGATTCCGGATTAATAAAAGCAAATAAACAATGTGGTCTAGTTTTACAGTCGTAATCAAATTGTGATAATCTTTGTCTAGGTAATTCTTTTATATATTCTTTAAGAGGAGAGTTATCTGGTTTTTTATTAACAGTTAATATTTTTACATAACATTTATTTATTTTATTAAGAAATACTTCTTCTTGAACCTTGAACACAGGCATATATAAAATAATCATAATATTAAAATTGAAAAGAAAAATAATATGAAAAAATATATTATTAAAAATGGATGATCGAAAGATATTTAGATTTAAATTTAGTAATAGTTTTAGTCAAAAATTAGAACAATTTACCAGAATACATAAATTTGATAAATCGAAAGATTTTAAGGAAGCATGGAATGAATGGAAAGATGATAATATTAAATTAATAAACCAAGAACTTGAATATCTAGAAAGTAAGGGATATGAAGGTGATATTTATCAAAAAATTTATAA
>Ga0302122_10002515_pt1 | contig 11418 bp, 8 predicted proteins | sample CB21_SCM_MG_FD_203115 | JGI IMG/M metagenome (GOLD analysis project Ga0302122, IMG submission 203115) | Marine microbial communities from Western Arctic Ocean, Canada - CB21_SCM | ecosystem: Environmental > Aquatic > Marine > Oceanic | place: Canada: Western Arctic Ocean | collected 2017-09-28
CTCCCGCGCCGGCGCGGGCCACGTCTGGAGTTCGAGCGCCTCGTCCAGGTCCTCGAGGTCGCAGCCCTGGAGATCGTCCAAGCAGTCGGCGGCGCCGCGCACGGCGGCGCGCCGCTCGGCCTCGACGTTCTCGACGAGCCACGCCTCGAGCTCGTCCGGCGCGGCGGGCGACCGCGCGTCGAGCGCCTTCGGCGGGGCGGGCGACGCGGGCGTCGCGTCCGAAGAGCCGGCTTCATCTGGCGCGTCCGAAGAGCCGGCTTCATCTGGTGCTAGCGGCGACCCGGGCGTCGGCGCATCAGGGCGGTCCACAGCGATGTTTTCTCGGCGACTCTCCTCGCCAAGGCCGACGCGCTGCGCGCGGGCGCCTCGTTGTGGGGCGGCGCTATACTTGTCAGCCTCGGCGTGGTCGCGTTCGCGACCTCCCCGTCGGCGAAGAGCGAGCGGCGCCCGTCAAAGGCCCACCGTGTGATTAGCGGCACAATCAGAGAGGACGAGGCGGAAGTCTAGTAAAGCACTAAAACTTGAATAGGACTATCCACTCCGCCTCCGAGGACCATCTAAGATATAAGACGAGGCACGAATGTTATGAGCAAAAGGGAGACTTCTCGGGGCTATGCGACTTCTTGCCGCGGCGGCGAAGGGGCGGCCGGGGGCGCCGTTTCCTGGTCGTCGTCGTCGGAACTGGAATCGTTGGACGGCGTGTTGACGGCGTAGTACGCGTCGTAGTCCTCGCCGTCGTCGTCGTCGTCGTCCACCTCGTCGAAGTCCTCGTCGTCGTCGTCGTCGTGTTCGTCGGCGCACTGGGACCTCGGTACCAAAACGCGCGAGCCGTAGGCGTCCCTCCGGACTTCCCAGGGCTCGTCCTCCCAGTTTGTTTGTGGAGGCGGCGCGGGCACCGAGGGCGCCCAGTCGTGTCGCGCGAACGCCAGCACATAATACAGGGCTTCCACCGGTAAGTGGCCCAGACCGATCTCGGTCTGCGGCCGGAGCATGCATGATACTCGACACTTGGCGAACTCCGCGGCCATGGCCCTAAAGGACGGAGGAAATTGGGAATGGGAGCGCGGCGTCCACAGTAGTAACCGGACGTCGTAGGCCACTTTGCCCACGAACTCTCTTCTAGGTCGCCACGCGACGTCGCCCCAGTAGCCCACCCGCGCGAAGGGGGCCCCGCCGGTGTGCGCGACGCCGCAGAGGACCTTCAAATGGGCGTCTTCTCTTGTAATTCCCCGATGGCGCTGGTTGTTGTACACGACGCCCTCGGCGTCCTCGCTGTGGACGTAGATCCCCAGCTTCGTCAAGGCCGGGTGCTTGGCCGTGGCGCGGGGGCTCATTCGTATCGATTCTCCGAAGAGGAGGTCCCGCGGTTCGGCGGCCGCCGGCGGCGCCACGCCGTCGTAGCGGAGGCGCCACTCGTCCGGCGGCTTCAGGGGCGAGAAGAACTTCTTCATCTCGAGGCGGTCCCGCTCCTCGGGCAGCGGCGCGAAGCCGCCATGCGCCGTGAGGACCTTCGTGGCGCCTAACGCGCCTCTCACGGACACACCCTTGACCGTCAAGGACTCGATCGGGACGCTGCCGGTCAACTCCACGTCGAAGACGATGCCGTGGAAGGCGTGGTCGTCGTTGTCGATCGTGTCCAAAGCAAACGCTCCCGAGGACACGTAGTCGCTTGTCTGCTGCCGGTTCTGCGCTCGTAACTCGAAGAACTCGGCGGGGCGCTCCCGGATGGGCCAGGCGGCGGCCATCCTCTTGAGTTCGCGTGGGTGGCAGCGATTCAGAGTGGCTGGCTTCTATGGCTGGGATCTCTTCGCGTCGGCGACGGCAGGCTCCACCGTTCGCTGTGCGTGAGGTCCACTTCAATAGCGTAACACCAAACACCAATTTGAACTTCAATTGGTAGGTCCGCGCGCGTATAGTGGCAATCTCACCCAGGCATGTGCTCTGGGTTTTAGCTATCATTAGCAAAACGGGTTCGCTATAGGTTCAACCTTATCCAAAGAGGCGGCTCTGAACGGCTTTAAGCGCGCCCGGGGTCAGTAGGCGTGGGGTTAGTCACAATAAGCGCATCTTTCTCTTGGTCAACATGAGCACGCGCGGCACGCCGCGGTGCGTAGGCCACAAGGCAGTCGCCCCAATACGCCAGTCGAGGCGCCGTCAGGCGGCTCCGAGACTCGACGCCGAGAGGCGGGGCCACAGAAAAGGAGATGGGGCGACGGAGGCGCGACTCGGCGCGGGACGCGGGACTTGTCTTGTAAGCGAGACTCGGACACATAACCCTCCTTACCCCGACACCTCGGCCACGCTCCGCTTCGCAGAAAACCCCCAGTTGTCAGGCCACGACTCCGGCCTCGCGACGAGGAACTCGCAGAGCGCGTCGAGCTGTGCGGAGAGCATGTGCTTGCCGTGGTGCACGTCGCAGCCCCGCTCCCGCGCCGCCTTGAGGAATGCCGTCTCCTCCGGCGTGTGGACCACTTCGCAGCACACGAGGGGCGGCTTCAAAAGATCACAAGGAACGGGGTCGGGGTCGCCCGGCGCGTGTCCGAGCGACGTGCACTGAATTAACACGTCGACGTCCTTCAGCGAAGCCGGCAGCGCGTCGAGCGCGAGGACGCCGGGCACGGCCTTGGCCAGCGCCTGGGCCCGCTCTCGCGTCCGGTTCGTGACCGAAACGGATCTCGCCCCTTCCGCCACGAGGGCGTGGGCGATGGCCCGCGCGGCCCCGCCCGCACCGACCAGCAAGCACCGCCGCCCCCGCACCGCATTGGCGCCGCGCTCCCTCACGAGGCCGCCCACGAAACCGGCGCCGTCCATGTTCGTTCCGATCAGGCTCCCCTTGTGGAAGCGGACCACGTTGCAGCAGCCCACTGCTCTCGCGGCCGCCGTCAGGTGCGTGCACGACCGTAGTATGGCCTCCTTGTGCGGTCGCGTCACGATCAGGCCGTCGCAGTTCGTGGTTTGGGCGAGTCCAGCTACAAGAGCGTCCAGACCGCTCGGCGGGACGTCGAGCGGTACCAACACCGCATCGGCGTCCTTGCACGCTGAAGATCGCCCTCGGAGCCGCCCCAGCGCCGCCGGGAAGTCCAGCGGACTCCGCGTCACGTCAATGGGCTGGCCCACGATGAACAAAGCCCGCGCCGCGGGGCTCACTCGATTCACGCTCGACCGGTGCGTGAGCGGTTTCAACGCCGCGTTGCACTGCGTCATGATGTCGGCCATGGCGGACGCCCAGCGGTCCTCGGCCCCGTCGAGGAGGGATGCCATCCCGAGTTGTGCTGTTCTAGCGCGCGCTTTGAGCTGTGCCCCAACTTGGTCTTGCTGGTGAGCCTGGCTGGGCTCCCTGCAGAGCGCCTGCTGGTCCAAGGCTTAGTCCTCGGGTACTCACGTTGTGGAGAGGCAGCGACAAGCAGGAATGCGGGCAGCGGTGAAGGAGCAATACAATCTGCTGGGCGTTAGCGTCGGCTAAAATTTTAGTTGGGTGCACGGGTTTTACACATTTTATTCTATTACACGGGTTTCATCCTACGCAGCCGCTTTGCTCGCTTCAGCTCCGCACGCAAAGGTAAAGCTAAAGCCACCGGGAACGCATAATTCCCAAGCGCCAGCGCCTACAACTGCGTGTGCAGCCGTACGCCCCAAACGAGCTGCGCTCACCCAATGCTCGCGTGGAGCGACCTGCACCCCTTCTTCCAGAACGCGGCCATCGTCGTGGGCTTCGTGGCCCTCGCCACCGTCGTCGACATCACCCTGCCGCGGCTCGGCTGGATCAAGCTCGGCGACCCGCACTCGCAGTACGGTAAGAAGAAGGACTGATGTATGTGTTGCTGCTCGGTGCGGCCGAGGCGCGCCCGGCGGCACCCGGCATCGTGGAACCGACGAGCGACCTAATCCCGCTCGTCGCCGCGGCTTTCGTAGTGGTCGTGACGATCATGTTGCTGCTCATAAAACCCAAGAAGAAGCCCGAGGTGACGGCGACGGTCATGGTCTCCCATCTAACGGTGTACCCCGTCAAGTCCTGCAAGGGAGTCAAACTAGCGAAGTGCGCCCTGGATGCGACGTGCGGGTTCCAGGACGACCGGCGCTACTCGTTCGTGGACGCCCACGGCGTCTTCCTCTCGCAAAGGCGCTTCCCCAAACTCTGCTTGGTGGCGCCGACGTATCCGGTTGGAGGCGCTTTATCATTAAAAGCGCCGGGCATGCCCTTCTGTAGCGTGCCCGTGGACGAAACGGGCCCCCTCAAAAAGTGCCGGATCTGGGCCGACGCGGTCCAGGCGGTGGACCAGGGGGAGGCGGCCGCGAAGTGGATCTCAGATCACTTGAAGACGCCCGGGCTGCGCCTGGTGCGCTTCCCGGACTCTTCTAAGAGAAGAGTGGATGCGAAATACGCGAAGAAAGCGTGCGCGACGGCCTTCTCCGACGGCTTCCCCATCCTACTGGCGAACCACGACTCGCTAGCGGATTTGAACATGCGCCTGGCGCAGAACCGGTCCGCCCCGGTCCCGATGGACCGCTTCCGCCCGAACATTGTGGTGGCCGGTGCTCTGGCCTGGTCCGAGGACGGCTGGGGCTCGCTAACACGTGCAGGAGACGGTTTAGTACTGGACGTGGTCAAGCCCTGCGCGCGGTGCAAGATCCCGACGGTCGACCAGGCGACGGGCCGGACGGGGGCGCCGTCCGGCGTGGACGACCTCGGGGGCGGGCCCGGGAGCATGGAGCCCAACAGGACGCTCCAAGAGTTCCGGTCCGGCGCCGCGTTGGCCGATCGTTCTTCGTTCTTCGCCGAGCCCAAGCGCGCGCACGACGTCTTCTTCGGCCAGAACCTCGTGCACTTCGCGCCCGGGGCGGAGGTCGCCGTGGGCGACCGGTTCCAGTGCGCCGGGAAGGCGGCGGGGGGGTGCGTGGTTTGTTAGCACCTACTAGTAAGGTCTATTTATCGTACTGCGCGTCGATGGCGTGTCCGGCCTGACTCGTTACTAGGAAACCCCCGTTTTGGCCCTTCATGAGCACACCAAGCTTACGTACTCGCCGCGGGGATAGCGTTCCAAAACCCGAATTGACTAAAATTGTAATTCGATCGCTGAGTCGCTGACCCAACGCAACGCCGCTACTCACGCAAAAGCTCACACGACAACAAAACAATGATCCTCACAACCTGCGCCGCCTGCGCCGCCCCACTGGTCCACGACGCCCCGCGTTGTGTGAGGTGCAAAACCAGATATTGTAATGCCACTTGCCAACACGACCACTGGCGCCGCGAGCACAAGCAAATCTGCAAGAAAATTCACCGCGCCGGCAACGCGGAGCAATATCACGCCGACAATAAGTATAAGGAGGCCGTGAAGGTCGCGGTCGAGAAATGCGCGTGTTCGCCGCGGTTGGCCGAAAAGGTGGCGTCGCTGCCGTTAGTGCCTGTCGTGGTCGTCATGGCCGTGTACATCGCCGTGCAGGCCTTCGTGCCGGCGCTGAGCCCGTCGCCGAAGGGCGGCGGGGGCGATTGCTAGTCCTGATCCGGATTGTAATTTATACTTTATATAAAACGCCACCACTGGGCCGATACACATATTAATAAGTTACGCCCCGCCGAAGTGCACGTGCGCGGCGTCCGCGGAGGACGCGAGGGGCACGCCGAGCGCCTGGAGCCGCCGCAGCGCCAGGGCCTCGGCCTTGCGCGCGGCGGACTTGTCCGCCACCCTGACCACGAGCGCGTCGCCAAAAGCGCCGAAGGTCCGCGCGTGTTTCTTCAGGCGGTCTCGCACAGAATCGGTCTCGCCCACGTACACCCCCTCCGCCGTGCGGAAGGCGTAGACGCAGGACGCGCCCACTAACCGGGGCGGCGGCGCGCAGTCCTGGGGCACGGTTTCCGGCGTCGCTTTGGCGGCGGCCTCGAGCGCCTCGAAGGCCGCGGCCATGAGCTCCACGTCGTTTTGTACGACGGGTACGTCTCGCCCCAAAGTCCGGGCGGCTCTTTCCACGATGCGCAGAGGAACGTCCGCGTTCATGGCCGCATCTAGAGCTAGCGAGTCGACGCAGACGCCCGCCCCGCACGAGTGGTTCGCCACCATGCGCCACTTCTCCACGTCTTCCCTCGCATCGTCGGTCAGGATCTCGTGCAGATGCGTCGCGAAGACGCCCCGATACTTACGATCCCGCAGCTCGTCCAGCACCGCACCCCCGATCGCCGCGCCTTCGGTCGACGAGGTCCCGCGCCCGAGCTCGTCCACGAGCACCAGGCTGTTTGGAGAGCACTCGCGGAACAGCTGGGCCACGGCGTCCATCTCGCGCTCGAAGGAGGACTTGCCGTAGAGCGGCGCGTCGCCCGTCGCGTGTCTCAACAGTATCCCGTCCCAGTGGGGGACCGTGGCCGAGGCCACGGGCGCGCACAAACCGGACGCGCCCAATAAAGCCGCCGCGGCCGTGCTCCTTAGTAGAGTAGACTTCCCGGAGGCGTTGGGGCCGGTCAGAAAGGCGACGGCGCCGTCACTCAGGCAGACGTCATTTGCCGCCGCGTCGAGGCGGTCCAGCCAGAAGGGCGTCAAGCCGGTCAATCTTAAGTCCATTCCATGAACCGGCAGGGCCCAGCCCCGCTCTTTTGAAGCTTCCGCGTGGTCCAGGGCCGCGGCGCCGGCCTCGCACACCGCGACGCACGCCACGGCCGTGTCGAGGTGTTGAGAGTACACGGTCTCGCTCAGCGCGCGCAGCGACGCCCGCACCACGAGCGCCGCATCGGCACAGGCGGCGCAGTACGCGTCATTTGCATGTGATGCACGTTCCGTGGTCCGCCGCCGCGGGAGCGGCTGGCGGAAGCGGTCGCGCGGCGCGACGTAGTCGCCGGACGGGGCGCCGCGCAGGCAGACCACGTTGTTCGTGACGTCGTAGACCACGTCCTCCCCCGCAAAGCCCTCCGCGACGGCCGCGTCGAGCTCGCGGAGCGCGGCCTCGACCGCCTCGTAGGCGTTGCGCACCTCGCTACGGTGGTCCCGCTGCACGACGCCCCGGAAGCCCTCGTTCCGCTCCAGGAAGGCGGCCGGCAGGCGCTTTGACGACGAGACGGCGTCCTCCTCGTCGATGGTTACCACCGCTGCGATGGCCTCTTCCAGTTGAAGGGAGGCGTCCACGAGGTCGTCCCCCGCCAGGGAGAAGACGCCGCCGGCCTCGGACGCATTTAACAATTCCAGTAGCGGTCGACTGATCGACGTCGGCGTCTCGGCCACGGCGCGGCGGCACGCCCGCGCCGCTTTGTACGCGTCCCGGAACAGCAGTGCATTCGCCTCCTTCTCCGCGAGCAGGCGGACCAGCTTCTGGCGCGGGAGGTTCGGCGCGTCGTCCAAAGGGAGGGGCGGGCAGCTTTCGTCGAGCAGCGCCGCCAGTAGACTCCGCATCGCGGTCGCCGGTGCTTCCGCGGGCGGTGCTAATAACCACCGCTTCAAGAAGCGCTGGGACGCCGCGCGCGCGCCCCGCGACGGGAGCAAGCGAGGCACGAGTGACGGGACCAACTCCTCGTCCAGCAGGCCGACGTCGCGCGCCGTCGACGCGAACAGCGGCCGCTGCGTCCGCGGTGATGTGACGCGCACTTCTTGCGCAAACGCCACGGGGTCCTCGACACATAAGATCTCCCTGGCCACCGCCTCGGCGAAGACCCGGACCCGCTCTTCCGTCGACCCGGGGTCCTCCAGCCGCACGGCCCGCTCGTCGTCCAGGCGCTCCCGGTCGTCCACAAGGTTCAAAGCCGCGCGCTTCGCGGCGTTTTTGCGATTCGTCTCCTGGGCCTTGGAGCCTTTGAACTGCGCGTCGAAGAAGAAGGCCGGCGCCGCAGCCCCGCCCCGCGCCGACACGGCGGCCCGGCAGCCGTCGGGCGTGAGGTGGTCGTACACAATAGCCGTCCGCGCGTCCACATCCAAGCACAGGACGGTCGCGCCGCCCACGTCGATGGCCGCGGCGACGAACTGCGGCCCGTCGGCGCGCCACTCGACGTCGTTGGGGCGCAAAGCCATGCCTTGGACGTAGGTCGACGCCCCGGGCATGACCACCTGGGCGAGGTACCTCAGCTTCTTCTTCCGCGGGTCCGTGCAGAAGCGCTCTTCGTAGACCGCCACCGTCAGACCGTTCCGCGTGAGGCCGTCCAAAGTTTGTTGCAGGTTGCGCCAGGGGCAGCCGGCCCGCACCTTGTCGCCCATGGGGTTCAGGCCGCAGTGTTCCACTAACAAAACCGCGTCGACGCCCCAGGCCTCGTAGAACTCACCGACGCGCACTAAAAGGACTTTTGTGGGGTGTTCGAGCTTCCAGTCCAGAGCTTCCAACAGGAGCGTCTTCCGGCCCGTCGCGGGCTGCTCCAGGCTCTCGTGGGGGAAGCCCAGGGCGTTGCCCGCGAGGCGGTCGGCGAGCGCCTGCGCCGCCGGCCGCCGCAGGTCCTCCACGTGGCGCGTCCAGTAGCCGTCGAGCTGCGACTCCGCCGGCGCCGCGATGACCTCCTCCATGGGCGTGGCCGTCTTGGACGCCTCAAGCTCGGCGACGAGAGCGCCCTCGAGGCGGGATTTGAGCTCCTGCTTCTTGCCCGCGGCACGTAGCTCGCGGAATTTGAGCTCGTGCTGGAGCTCCTTGAACGTGTACGACTCGACGAGCTGCGCCAGCGCGTCCTCGTTCGACGGCGCGGCGGCAGCCTCGTTCTTTGCCGCTGCCAGCGAGAGCGGTCTCCGGAGGAGCCGGCTAGCTGGTCTCAGCGCTGCGGTGAGTCGCAGCATCATTACGAGCCAGTGGGCGCCCGGCATCCGCCAGCCAGGGCACAAAGCTCGCGATAGAGCTGCCGCGCTGCCGTTTTTCGGCGTCTAGGCCGACCGACGCTCTCTTTAAACGAGCCCTGTAGGGCCTAAAACGCACGCGAGCGGGTGCTGGCAGCCCTTTTAACCAAAGCCAAGACTTAGTTTGATTTCGATGAAAACCCGCACGGTCAAACGGGTTTGTACGGGTTTTCTTGAGAGTTTGCTTTAATTGCAAGACGCTACTGGCCACCGTAGGGTCCACGGAGAAGACAGCGAGGCAGAGAGCATCGCACGATGAGCGGCACCAGCACGACGGAGAAGATGGCCATCGCGGCGGCGGGCGCAGCGGCGGGCGCGCTCGTTGCCTGGCGTCTCCTCTTGAGGCCGTACGTGCCCGACAAGGTCTGGAAGCCCCCGACGGGCGGGTCCGGTGGTAAGTGGGCAAAGATAAATAGCCACACGGCGGGCAAGGGCCATCAGCTCTATGAGACCAAGGCGCTGCCCGTAGGCGCGCACGACCTTCAGCTCTACTCGCTCGGCACGCCCAACGGTGTGAAAGTTACGATACTGCTCGAGGAGCTCTGCGCCGCGGACCCGGCGTTCGAGTACGACGCCTGGCTGACGATGATCGACGGCGCACAATTTACGAGCGGCTTCGTTGACGTGAACCCCAACTCGAAGATCCCAGCGCTCTACGACCAGAGCACAAAGACGCGCGTCTTCGAGAGCGGCTCCATCCTCGTGTACCTCTGTGAAAAGTATGACAAGACGGGCAAGTTCCTGCCGACTTCCGGCCCGAAGCGCACCGAAGTACTCAATTGGTTATTTTGGCAGATGTCGACGGGCGGCTACCTCGGCGGCGGCTTTGGCCACTTCTACGCGCACGCGCCGTCAAAAATGCAATACCCCCTCGACCGCTTCACGATGGAGGCCAAGCGCCAGCTCGCGGTCCTCGACGCGCAGCTCGCGACGCGGCCCTTCCTCGCGGGCGACGCCTACACGATAGCAGACGTGGCGTGCTACCCGTGGTACGGAAAGATCGTCGACGGTAGCCTATATGGCGCCAAGGAGTTCCTCGACTGCGACGCTTATCCGAACGTCAAGCGCTGGGCCGCCGCCGTTGCCGCGCGGCCCGCCGTCAAGCGCGGGAACAAGGTCAACCGGACCTGGGGGAAGCCGTGCGACCAGCTGCATAATCGCCACTCGCGTGCGGACTTCGACGCGCTCCCTGCGGGGGACGCCTAGGGGCCTGCTCCCTTTTGGACGGGAGGACCGCGTCGTATCTGTTTGTTTATTGTTATGCTTAACTAAACTAAAATAAACTAAACTAAACTAATCCCCGACGAAGCGCGCCGCCGACCCGGGCGGGGCACGCGACGCTTCCCCCAGCCCCGTCGCGATCATCGAGAACCAGGCGGTGACCGCGTGGTCCGCGAACCCGGGCATCGCATAATGCACGTCGTTGCTGTCGCAGGTCTGGGGACTCGGCCGGAGGTCGTCGGTCTCGGGGGGCTCGAAGCCCTCGCGCGCGTACGCCGCCCGGAGGCGCGGCGCAAGGAGCGCCTGATAGATATCGAAGACGTTCACGACGACCGCGCGAAGCGCCGCGGGCGCGCCCGTTTTCACCAGGTACTGCTCCCGGAAATGCCGGTTCGGGAACAGATGCAGGACAACGTCGACATCCATCCAATCGAGACCGCAAGGGAGTCGCGCGCCGGGCCGGAGGGTGTGCTTCATGTTGAATTGGTACTGGTAACAAACACGAACACGAGGGAAGCCCGGCTCGGCGTATTCGACCAGGCTGTGGCTGCCGAGATTGCAATCGTAGTCGTTCTGTCGCGGTGTTTGGAACCCGGGAGGGTGCGTGGCCGCGGGGTAGTGGGACGCGACGTGGTCGCGGTCTCCGCCTCCGCAAATTCCGCCTTCCCTCCTTATTTCCTCGAGGGAGACGGCGGCCGGCTGGCTGATGTTGGTGCGCCGGGCCGTGTAGACGACACCATCCACGACCTTATTTTCATGAAGACACGCGAGGCTCGAGTGGGGTTGCCCCATGAACGAGAGGCCAAGCAGGACCACTGTCAATGTCCCATTGCGGATGGCAGAAGCGTTATCGCCGCGCCGGCGCATGAACGATGCCGCCGCTCGCGGTGGCGAGGCGTCGGGCATCTTACAGTGGCCCATCCTGCTGGATTCGAGCGCGAACCTCCACGCCCACACCGGTGGGCGGCGGGCGAGCCGTGCGGCAGCGCAGGCAGTTGCGTCGTGGTACCGCGCCTTGAGCGCGAAGCATCCCTCGTCGTAGGGCCGCGCATCTGTCGGGGCCCGCCGAAAGGTTGACTCGGCTTTTATCCGCGCATAGGTCACGTTGCACGTGCCGCCTCGCACGTCGCCCGGCGGCGGTACCACAGTTGCGCCGGCCCGCACGCCCGCCTCCTGTGCCACCAAGAAGGCCACGATCTCGTCCACGGCCGCCTGTCCTGCCGTCGTCGGTCGCGAGAAGTAGGTTGCGCACAGCTTGGCCGAGTTCTTGGCGGCGATCTGGGCGCGGCCGTCGGCGCCAGGCTTATACTTCTGCGCTGCATTGCAGAGTGCTATGCAGATCAATGGCACAAGAAGGCGCATCTATCCTGCTTGTAATATGCTGCCCAATTTGACATTCAGCTTA
>Ga0302122_10002517_pt1 | contig 11417 bp, 11 predicted proteins | sample CB21_SCM_MG_FD_203115 | JGI IMG/M metagenome (GOLD analysis project Ga0302122, IMG submission 203115) | Marine microbial communities from Western Arctic Ocean, Canada - CB21_SCM | ecosystem: Environmental > Aquatic > Marine > Oceanic | place: Canada: Western Arctic Ocean | collected 2017-09-28
CCGTACCATAGACGTAACGCATTAAGTCAAAATGGTGGATCGACTGTTCCCAAAGCATTGGGTGGTCCATGGTCAGGGGATAGGAATTAAGCCAATCCTGCGTCCCATCACGCCAGCGTTCATAAGTAAAACGGCCAAATTCAGGATGGCCGATCGCGCCCGTTGCCAGTAAACTTCGCATTTTTTGCGTTACTTCAAGATAGCGAAAATTCAGCCCAACAATAAGATGGACGCCTGACGCTTCAGCCATATCGACAAAGCGTGCGGCAGTGGTTACATCATCCGATAGCGGCTTCTCAGCCAGAATGGCAAGTCCTTGAGAGCAGGCTGCCGCAATCTGGCCTTCACGCCCACCCGGTGGCGTACAAAGCAAAATTGCGTCAGCTTCTGTCGTAATGATATCAGCAATATCCGCGCCGATGGGGATGTTTGGAAATTTCTCTTTCACACGAGCACGGGCTGCAGGATCAGGGTCGCAAAGGGCTGCAATTCTGATGTCAGGATTGGCTTGCGCTACCTGCAACCATACCCTGGCGCGGGCGCCAAGGCCGACAATAATCAGGTCAACAGGTTTCATGACATCACCTGCGCGGCGATTAAGCTATCAAGAGCAGCTTCTATCGAAGTCCATTCAATCCCATCAAAGACGCTCGAAATGCCACTGGCCATCGGCGGGCGATTAGCCTCCCATTGCGACGGCTCCAGGCGGATCTTCGCACCATTCACCCGCTTTGCGATTGCGCGCGCCAGCGTTAGGTCTTTAATAACGGGTGGTGTCCCTGCATGTAGGACACTTGGAGCAGTGGGGCGTAAATTCTGGATTAGATGAACGATTCCATCAGCTAGATCTGGAAGCCAAGACCAATCACGTTGTGCTTGAGGTGACTGAACCTTGATAACACCATTGTTCTTTGCTTCAGAAATCATACGAGAGACAAGACAGAGGTGCTGGCGGGTTTGACGCAAAGCCTCATGGGGTCCAAAGACATTACCCAGCCGCAGGCTAGACGTAGTAAATGTATGATCTGCAGCTGCGGTGGTCAGCAGTTCGCCAGCTTTTTTGGCAGCACAGTAAGCACAAGTTGCCGAAGGCCGCGTTATTTCAGTAAAGCAGCCATGTGATGCGGGCAGATCATTGGGTTGAAAAATACCCATTGAACTGAGAAAAAGAAACCTGCTGGCACCTTCTCTGTGAGCAAAATTAAGCGTCGATGTCAGCATATCTATATTACTTCGGATATGGGCCGCGTTGCTGATATCCAACTGCTCAGGCGATGCCGTGATCGCAGCTCCATGAATGACCGCCGAAAATGACCCCAGATCCCTATCTACTAGAACCTCTGGTAATGAACCTTGGATCCGACGCACATTTTTAAGGCGTTTAGAAGTAGCCACATCAAACAGTTGATCAACAGCGGTAACTTTGTGGCCTGCACGCGACAGTGCAAGCGCAATCTCAGAGCAAACAAAGCCACCCGCCCCAGTGACCAGAATTGGTCCATCCATCATCGAGGTGTCTGCGAGCCAGCTAAGAGAACCGCCTCAGAAATTGCATCTGCATGCTCTGGCGCCAAGTCAACGAACGGTGGGCGAACACGTGCATACTCTGGATCAGACCTTTGATGAGCCACTGCTGCCTTAATTGCGGGGACTAAAGGAAGTCTCTCAAATATTTTGCGGACCGCACTGACCTGTTCGTGCAGAGCTTGATGATTGGGGCCGTTCAGCCCGTCAATCAACGCCCGAATACCTGCTGGGTTCACATTTAGGCTCGCACTTATGCACCCTGCACCTCCAGCAGCAACATTTTCAGGGATCAAAGATTCAGACGCAGAATAGGTATCGATCTGTGGAAAGGCCGATATAACAGAAGCTGTGTTATCCCAGCTTCCAGAACTGTCTTTGAGGCCAGCAATAATACTTGGATAAACAGCCAGCAGGCGCTCTATCAAATTCAAGGTGATTGGCACACCTGACATTTGTGGAATATGATAAAGATACACACGAAGGTCCGAGCCAACAGCGTCGATCACTTGAGCGTAGGCGTTGAACACGCCCTCATCACTCATACCTTTATAAAAAAACGGCGGGAGCATCAGGACCCCGCGACAGCCCAGTTTCGTAGCATGTGCTGATAAGGTGATGGTATCCACTGAGGCGCAACAGCCAGTGCCTGGGATCAGTTGAGAAGGCGAAATTCCATTATTGATAAGGGCCTCTAGCGCGGCCATCCGTTCGCCACCCGAGATAGAGTTTGCCTCACTGGTAGTCCCAAAGGGTGCTAGTCCGTGCGCTCCAGATGCGATCATGGCTTTAGCATTAGCCACAAAGCGTTCCATATCTAAGGATAGGTCAGGCGCAAAAGGGGTTATGATAGGAACAAATAATTCAATTTTACGTGTAGTCATGAAGATCTTCTCTCTTGGCGGATTTTAGGCGCCCACAGTATTTCAAATAGGTAGGGTTAGCTTAAGCGGCTCAATATTTTGGAACTCGTCGTCTTGGGGTACACCTCCACGCCACATCATAACAGTAAAATGCCCCAACCGATCCAGAACCGTCGCGCCCAGATGCCAAACACCACTGTGATAAATAACCCCCACCGCCCCTTGCATCAGAAAGCCAAGCGCCTTTTCAGGACAAGCGCGGCCTTCAGCATCCGATGGCATAACCACCACTACGTAACGCGACACGTCGAGCGGAAAAAAACATTGTGCGGCATGGGGATGACGTTCGATTTGCATAAACGAGAATGGAAAGGCCTGTGGCACTACAGAGTTGACGTGCAAGACAGGGGAGCTTGCCTCGTTTCGGACACGTAAAGAATCACTAAAAAAGCGCCTCTCACCCGGCTGGTCTGGAGGATTCACAAACAGCCCATAAGGCTCAAATGCCACTGGATCAGGCTCTTGAAGTTTTAGGGTGAGGTTCGTCATTTTACCTGTCCCGACGGCACGTTTTCACACCAAAAATCCGCAATTTCATCACGACCACAGACCCAGACATTTGTTTTATTCGCAATATGATCCATGAACCGGATCAAACCAGCTATACGACCCGGATGACCGATGATCCGGGAATGAAGGCCAATCGACATCATTCGAGGAATTTCTTTGGCCTCCTCCAACAAGACGTCAAAACTATCAATCATAAAATCAGCATAATCCCGCGCGGAAAATACGTCACCCGAAAGGAATTTAGCGTCATTTGTCACCATCGAATACGGCACAACCAAATGAGGCTTACCAGCCACTTGCGTCCAGTAGGGTAGATCATCGCTGTAGGAGTCACTGTCATAGGTATAACCACCATGCGTCACTAATAAATCCCGTGTCGCAGTGGACGCAGAATACCGGCAATACCAGCCACGTGGAGCGCGGCCCACAGTATTCACAAGACTGTCATGCGCACGTGCAATATGATCGGCCTCAGTTTCATGATCTAAATTGTATGACTCAATCCAGCGATACCCATGAGCGCATATATCCCAATCAGTCTCAGCAATTGCAGCAGCTATCCCCGGAGAACGTTCAAGTGCTAAAGCGCTGGCAAAAACTGTCAGTGGCACGTCACGCGAGCGGAATAACCGAAAGAGCCGCCAGAAACCGACACGAGTACCATATTCATACATACTCTCCGCAGCCAGATCCCGCTGGCCTACGGGTACCCGACTGGCACGCACTTCACACAGCGCGCTCTCGGATCGGCCGTCACCATCAGCAATAGAGTATTCCGACCCCTCCTCAAGATTAAGGACAAAATTGACGGCCAGACCTGCCCCATTTGGCCACCGGATATCAGGCGGATGGGCTCCATAGCCGTAAAAATCTCGAACGCGGTTCACCAGTGGACCTCTTGGATTTTTTGTCGAAGATCAGTCACGCGGCCCCTCCACCTTATTAAAAAAACAACACCAATCGCCTTGATTTACATTAGGCAAGGCGCGCAGGCCAAAAAACATGCCGTCGGCAGGGGCGTGCAATTCGCCCACCTCGTCTCCAAAGAGATTGACAATACTGGCAATTTTATCACCTTTTTTCATCATTTTTAGAAAATCTACGCCTTCCACGGGCAGAAAAATACCAGACGCAGGGGCCAAAATGGCTTCTTGTTGGCCCTTTGTGCACGGGTCAGGATAGACCGCCGTACCATCTAACATATCGTAGTGGTAGCAGATGTTCATAATTGACTTTGCTAACTCATGGCCCACGTAACGAAATCGCTCAGGTGAAGTATAGGAACGCCCACCAAGCTCTACCGTAATCCCAACCTTGCCTGCATTATTCATGGCGGCCATCGGGCTCCCAGACTTAGTGAAGTTGGACATGATGCAGCCCCAGCCCTCACCCATGGCTTTTGCCAATTCAACACTTTCAGGGCGTTCATCCACAAAGATCGCCTTATCTAAAAAGGAATGCGCGCCACCAGAATGGATCGAAATCTCAAGATCAGCCACATCTTTCATAGCTCGCCAATGAAAGTCAGCGACCCTTTCTGAAAAATAGCCATCAGGTTTGCCCGGATAAATACGATTCAAGTCGTAGGTAAAGGTATCGAGCGGGTTACCACGCTCTGCCGCAGAGAAGGCCAGCGGGTTGACGCAGGGCACTAAGACAACAGCACCCCGCAACTGAGTAGGGTCAATTTGTTTACTGGCTAACATGCAGGCCAGTGGTCCTTCAGGTTCGTCGCCATGGATCGCAGCATTGATCCAAAACGTTGGCCCCGCACCAACACCATTAATAACGATTACTGGAATCTCAACTTTCACACCACCTGCTAGATCGCCTGCAGGGATCGCGCCACGACTCATTTGACCGGGCCCAGCAGTAGCAGTGCCTACCACTAGCGTCTGAGTTGTATCCGTACTCATACTGCTTGCACCCCCGACTTTTCGTAGGCAGCTAGCTGTACTGGCGTATAAACCTGCATGAACTCAATCTCAATTCCACCTGCGTCATTGTCGAGAAAGGCTACCCACCCCTCGGGATGAGCGTGGCTACCGTAGACGCCACATGCTTGACAAATTCGTAGCTCCGCACCTTGACTTTTGGCATGCATCAGCGCCGCATCGATATTGTCGACCTCATAACAAATATGATGCAATCCTTCAGCACCGCGCTGTTTAATCCACGACGCGAACCGCCCGTTTGAATCTGTTGACTGGCAAAGCTGATATTCGATCCCACCAAGGAAAAAGAGCGCTACCTTGTTACCTGATTTAGGGAAGTGGACGATCTCAGTATCGCCGGGCACATGCAGGAATTTAGCGTAGGCGTTCATCGCAGCCTCTGCATCACTTACGGCAAAGGCCATGTGTTTGATACTTTTAACATTTGGGTTGTCAGATTTTATGGTCATTTTAGTGTCCTTATCTAATTAACCAGTTGGCTACTCTCAGTGCGATAACTCGCAACCACAGCGGCCATGCGCTGCATTGCAATTTTGATCCGAGCCACTGGCTGGGTCATCGACATACGTACGAAGTCATCTGTATGATCACCATAAATTGTGCCAGGGTACATCATGACATGCCCTTCAGCCAAAAGCCGTTCACAGAACGTACCAGCGGTAATCCCAAGTCCAAGGCTGGCAACATTAGCATAAACATAGAATGCGCCTTGCGGCTCTGCATAACTCATTCCAATTTTATCCAGCCCCTCACAAATAGCTGCGCGGCGACTATCGTAAGTCTGGCGCATATCCTCCACGCAGTCTTGTGGTCCTGTCATAGCCGCTAAGGCAGCATACTGGCTGACCGCAGCTGTAGAAATCGCAAAGGCGTGATTTACCTCAGACATTGGTTCGATCAAAGCACGCGGACCAGCAAGATAGCCAATACGCCATCCAGTCATCGCATAGGCTTTTGAAAATCCACTCAGCGTGATCGTACGGTCCTTCATCCCCGGCAAAGACGCAACCGGGACTACCGTATTATTCCCAAAGGTGAGGCGGGCATAAATTTCATCAGAAATCACAATCAAATCGTGTTTTTTAGCCAGCTCTGCGATTTTACGTACCTCGTCAGGTGGTGTCACAGTGCCAGTTGGATTGTTAGGATTGATCAGTACAAGTATCTTTGAATTTGACGTGACATGTTCCTCAACCATCTTTGCAGTCAAGGTGAAATTAGTCGCCATAGTCATTGGCACTTTGCGTACCACCGCATCTGACATCTCGGCTGCCTGCTGATAGGGGTTGTAGCCCGGGCACGGCACGATGATCTCCTCACCAGGATTCAGTAATGACAGAGCGATAATGAACATACCCTGCTGTCCACCCGGCGTAATCATGATTTCATCCGTGGCATAATCAGCACCACCATAGTGTCTTATATTATCAGCGATGGCTTGACGCAATGGCTCAATCCCAAGCGGATGTGTATAGTGCGTTGCACCATTAGCTAGTGCCCATTGGCCTGCCTTGATAATATGTTTAGGCGTATCGAGGTCAGGGTCACCACGGCCAAGTTTGATCACGTCGTCCAAGCCATTAGCAATATCGAGCATCTTGGTGATCAAGCCTCCATCAGAAAGCTTCACCCGTTTGGCGAGCCGAGGGTCTAATGCAGTCATATTAATTCTTCCATAGCTAAGCAGTACAATGTCTATAATTCGTAAATCTCTGAAAATTTGTGAGTTAAGTGTGCGATATAGGGCTCAGGATCCAGTGCCCGCCCAGTCGCATTTTTGAGTAGCTCGTCACGTGGATAACGCCGGCCGTGTTGAGCTACCTTATCCGTTAGCCAAGAGCGCAGTGGCTCATAATCAGCCCCGTTGAGCGCTGTCTGTATCCCCGGGTTATCGTTTATTGCTGTTTCGAATAGCTGAGCTGCCATAATATTGCCGATAGTGTAATTGCAAAACGTCCCAATTTGGCCAGACGACCAATGTACATCCTGCAACACTCCCTGCGCATCATCAGGCACATCAACACCAAGATATTCTTTCATTCCAGCATTCCACGCATCAGGCAGTTCAGTCACTTCAAGCGTTCCATCAACAATCTTGGCTTCCAGTTCGGTGCGCAACATAATATGGAAATCATAAGTCAACTCGTCAGCCTCGACCCGAATAAAGCTTGGCTCGGATCGGTTCACGGCACGATAGAACTCCTCACTCGTCACATCGTCCAGTTTGCCAGGATAGGCCGCACGAATATCGTCCATATGGTTAGCCCAAAACGCACGACTGCGGCCAACATGGTTTTCCCAAAGGCGCGATTGGCTTTCATGCGCACCAAAGCTAACGCCACCGACTGCATATAGGCTGACCAGATCTGTAGCTAACGGTGTTCGCGTATAAGCTGGATCAACGCCTTGCTCATACATGGCGTGACCTGCCTCATGCAGGGCACCAAATAGCGACATCGGCATATAATCTGTGGCCACTCGCGTGGTGATCCGCACGTCGTTACGTGTGAACGAGACCTCGAAAGGGTGCACAGTGGTATCAAGCCGACCGCGATCAGTGTCATACCCAATACGCTGGGCCATATTCAATGCAAAATCCATCTGGGCATCAACTGGATAATCACGAAAAAGAAAATCTGAGCGCGGCTTTTCAGCGTCAGCAATCGCACGGACCAACGGGATCATCCCCTCTCGCAAGCGGGCAAACAACGCATTCAAACCAGCAGTTGTCGTTCCCGGTTCAAAACGATGCATTAGCGCATCATAGGGGTGATCCTTAAACCCAATTGCGTGAGCCATTTCACGGTTAATATCGACCATGGTTTTAAGAGCTGGTGCAAAAAGTGAAAAATCTGCTTTTTTACGTGCATCAGCCCAGACCTCATGTGCGACAGCCCCAAGCTCCGTTTTTTTGTGCAAAAGCCCCGTGGGAATTCGCTCGTGATAATTGATGGCTTCGCGTACTTGCATCACAATTCGCGCTTCAGGGCTGTCTCCAGACTTGCCTGATAACTCTTTCTCCGCTGTATCTAATTCTCGTTTCAACTCGTCTGAACACAGCAAATTGCGCGCAGCGACCACGAGTGTCGCCAACTGTTTGGATCGACTCTCAGCACCTGCTTTAGGCATCATCGTGCGCGCATCCCATGATAGAACTGATCCTGCATTCAGAAAATCATTTATTCGGCCAGTTACCTCAAGCACTCCAGCATAACTCATCTTTGGCTATTCTCCCAGTAGCATTTAGCGCCGACACCAAAGTTTAGGGAAACTTAAGGCATCGGCGCAGGGTGCTTGACTATCCATTTGGCTTGTGTATCTCATTCATAGACAAATGTAATGTCGACAATATACTGATGCCAAATAAACCATCCAGAGTCAAACTGAAATAAAGTCCACTTTTCGCCAAGGAGACCCAACCCGATGCTAGTCCCGAGCAATAACGAAAATAATTTAATCGAGATGGCAGTATCAGGCGTTATCACTACACCTTCAGTGCGTCCAGGCCAGTATATCCCACACCCAGACGGGCAGGCGACGTTATTACCAGGGATGTTTGGAATTACTTATAATGTGCGTTGTGGCGACCGAGCCTTTGGGTGGGCGGGAGACCATGTAGAGCCAGGGGTATCAATCGATGATGACGCAAATTCTGGTCGCCATCACGCATTGCACTATCTTAATTGCATAGGAAACGAAGCCATGGTGACCTCTGGTATGGCCACAGGGGAGCGTGGCATCGTCGTCGGCGAGCACGCCCGTATTCTTGTACAATTTTCGCCAGAAGCGCACGATATCATGGCGCCTGGGGACCAAATTCAAATAATGACCAAGGGCCAGGGCCTAACACTAACAGATTATCCCAGTATAGCACTTAAAAAGTTGAGCCCCCGCCTTTTTCACGCCATGGCAATCACGGAATCAGCAGGTCGATTGCAGGTTAATGTTGCAATGGAGCTACCCATTCGGATCATGGGATCTGGCGCCGAATTAAACTCCGAATATGTGGATCAGGACCTGATGTCCGGTGACCGAGCTTTGATGGCTGAGCTGGGCATCGAAAGGATGCGTCTTGGAGATCTGGTTGCTATCCGCCATGCGGATCATCACTGGGGTCGATCATACCGAAAAAATGCTGTCTCAATCTGCCTTTGCATTCACGGCGACAGCATAATGACCGGTCATGGGCCTGGCATCCTGACCCTAATGACGGCGCGTGATGGTAACATAGATTTCACGATAAATCCAAACGCAAACCTCGCAAACCTTCTCGAGCTCGGAGCCTGATATGAATATTAAAACCAACGCTGCAGATCTCGTGATGGTTTCAGTCCTGGGACAAGTCGCTAACCCCTCCCTTTCTGGCTTGCCAGCAGAGCCTTACCGACTTGATTCAGACGGCAAAGCCTTCCTCTGGCCTACTTTTGGAGGCGTCGTTTATAATGTGACTGTAGGTGACAGTGCCTTTGGCTGGGCGGGCGATTGCATTCACCCATCAGTTAGTATTGCGCACTCTGATCCCAACAAAAACCGCGGCCTCAACATATTTTCTTGTGTTGGCAATGAGGCGATGATTGTAAGCGGCCGCGCCAAAGGCGCACGCGGTGTGGTTACTGGAAAATCTGGTCGTTTCTCAGAGCAGGTAATTATCCATTTCGACTTAGAGACCCGTCGAAAAATCGCTATTGATGATAGAATCCTAATTAAAAGTGAAGGCGTCGGGCTGAGCACACCTGATTGCCCCGGCGTGGCATTTAAATCATTATCACCAAAACTATTCAATGCTCTACCCAAGCGAGTTGAAGGCCAGGTAATGAAGATTGGCGTGTGCGCCACCGTACCACCACATTTGGTCGGTGCAGGCGCTGGACTAACCTCCGAAGGTGGCTCACTGCACATCCAATCCACTGATCGCACAGAACTGACAGGGCTTGGCCTTGATAAGCTGCGATTGGGAGATATCGTCGCCATTCAGGACACTGACAGCCGCTACAACCACGGCTATCTGCGTGGAGCGATGAGTATCGGAATTGTTGGCCAAACCGATGGACCGCGTGCTGGCTATGGCCCAGGCATGACCGTAGTTATGACGGCACCTGCGGGCCAGCTGGGCAGCTATGAAGCACCCGGCACTAATATTGCCGACATTCTGGACCTGACCGCATGAGCCAACCAATTCCAATGACTAATATAGACTGCAAAAGTTTACAGAACTTTGTGTCTGAGGCCTTTGAAGCCCTTGGCCTTACATCTGAAGATGCTTTGATCTTTGCAAACGCCCTAATTTTTTCTGAGCTAAGATTTCACCCTGGACAAGGTCAAGGCGTAGCCCGATTGCGCCGCTATCACCAACGGATCCTCAGTGGCGAAGTGAACCCTCGCGCGAGATGGTCCATTATTAAAGAAAGTCCAGCCCTGGCACTCGTCGATGCAAATAACGGCATCGGTACAGTTGCCGCAGCCAAGGCCATGCGGCTGGCAATCAAAAAGGCAAAAGAGACGGGAATTGGTACAGTAATTGTACGAAATTCTACTCATTATGGTTCGAGCGCGGTTCATGCATGTCAAGCATTAGACCACGGCTGTATAGGTATAGCATTCACCAATGCTGGCCCAGAAATGGCACCTTGGGGTGGGCGCGAAGGTGTGACAGGAACAAACCCGTGGTCCATCGCAGCACCCTCGAATCAAGGCTTCCCAACGGTTTTGGACATCGCCATCACCACTGCCGGAAAAGGTATGATGAATTGGCTTATCCGCGAAGGTAAAAAGATGCCCCTGGACTGGGCAATCACACCTGATGGGGATGAAACCAACGATCCTATAGCAGCACTAAAAGGTCCGCTTTTGGGGATTGGTGGGCATAAGGGATATGGTTTGGCATTCATGACGGAGGCCCTGACAGGTGTTCTGTCAGGCGGTGGCTTTGGCCTCAAACCATATTCTGATCCAAACAAACTTGATGTATCACATTACTTTCAAGCCATTGATATTTCGTGGTTCATGGATCCTCAGGACTATGCCACCCGGATGGGCGAATTTGTACAGATGGCCAAGACCCGACCACTTCGTCCTGGCTTTGATGAAATTCTTGTTCCAGGTGAACAAGAAGCGCGGCGCATAGCAACTAAATCTGAGAATGGCGTACCGATTGATGATAATGTCTTAGCCGACATGCGATTGCTTGGTCAGGAATTGGACATAGAAACAGCGCTCATCGAGATCAGTCGATACACTGGTGAGGTTCTATGAGCAAAGGGCACCAACCACTTGATGCCGCATTTTTTGCTAGAGCCCGAGACCGCCTGCGAGCGCGCGCCAATGCTGCAGGTTTAGAGGGTCTACTTCTGCTGAGTGCTTCTAATCTGGCCTATGCGACCGGACTGTTTCTGTCAGCTAACGAACGCCCAATGGGAGTGTGGTTGCCAGTATCTGGAAATCCTATCCTGATGCTGCCCAGTTTGGAGCAAGAAAATGCCGAGGGTACTGGACTAATTGATCTACG
>Ga0302122_10002518_pt1 | contig 11415 bp, 6 predicted proteins | sample CB21_SCM_MG_FD_203115 | JGI IMG/M metagenome (GOLD analysis project Ga0302122, IMG submission 203115) | Marine microbial communities from Western Arctic Ocean, Canada - CB21_SCM | ecosystem: Environmental > Aquatic > Marine > Oceanic | place: Canada: Western Arctic Ocean | collected 2017-09-28
GCCGAAAAAGCCGGCGAATAGGAAGAAGCTCACATGATTGCTCAGCGCAGCCAAAACAAGAAGCCCCGCATTTACGAAATAGATGATCGCGCACAACGTTGCCGCTTTAATCAGGGAACGTCCGAAGTAGAAGACCGAGATCGGGTTGAGCAATAACCCCACCATAAACGCGCTCGTAATCAGCCCCTTTTGAAAAGCGGTGCCATCGAAGTAGCGGGTAACGACGAGCAGAGCCAAAGCCTGCCACCCCATTTCGAAGAACCCGTACATCGCGCACCGAAAGGAATCCAAACGAAACGTCTTACGAGCAATAGATTCACGAGCGCCTATCATTTTCGAGGGACCATGGTTACTGAGGCAATGAACCGCAATAACTTCTGCCCCCGCGAGTGCAATGAGCTGCAGAATCCTCGACCAACAAATAAGCGCACTCCGTCCATGAATCGCGTTACTCCCCTTCAGCAAGCGCCAAAGGTTTTCCTTCGCCTATCGAACGCCGGAGCTTGGCAACGGCCAAGATGTGGCGAAAATTCGCTTCTAGACGATTCGTACGCGAATCGGTGAGCGCCACGCGCGTTTCGAGAACATCCAATTGATTAATCGCTCCGGCCTCATAACGGCTATCCGCCAACCTCAATGCTTCTTCGGCTTGCTCGACAACTTTCTCCGCCGCCTTAACCAACTCAACCGCTTCTTGATGTTCGGAAATTGCCCGGCGAACTTCGACTTCAATAGTCAAACGCAGCGATTCGCGATCTATTCGCGATTGCTCCAACTGTGATTTCGCCTGGCGAACGCGACCCTTGCGCCTCGAGCCATCGAAGATATCCCAAGTAGCCACAACCCCCACGGTCCAGCCATCTGGTCCGTCATCGAACGATTCCGAAAAATTGCTCTTCCGCTTTCCATAGCTACCGATCAAATCCACGCTCGGACGAAAGTCCGCTTGAGCAATCTCCAATCCGGCATCGCGGGCCTCTTGGATCAGGCGAAGCCGTTCCAGCTCGGAACGATTACCCAAAGCGCCATTCAAGCTATCAGTAAGATCGAAACTCGCTGGCGAGTAATCCAATTCGCCTAAGAATACTGGGATCTTCTCAAGGTTATCTGAATCTCGGCGGTAGTTCCCGTAGCCAATGCTCTGCCGTAGTTGATCAATCGCTACGCGAAAAGCGCTTCTGCGACGAATCAATGCCGGCTGCGCATTCGCGAGTAAAACTTCTGCCCGCAGCACTTCGAAATCGGAAACCGATCCAGCCTTCAATCGATTCTTAGCATCTTCCAACACTTCTTCGAGCAAGGCAACATTCTGTTCCTCGACGCTGATCTGATCACGAGCGAGCAACGTTGAATAATACCGAGTGGTCACCTCGAGCATCACGTCCATGATTGTGGTCTCGAGAAAAAGGCGAACCGATTCTCTCGTCAGATCCTGGGCTTTCAATGCGGCCGATATCCCGCCGCCCTTGTAGAGGGCTTGGCGAACATTAAGACTAATCCCCCAAGTATTATCGCTGGCCGTACCAAAACCTTCCACCACTTCGCTCAAACCGGTATCCAAACGCTGATAGTCAGCATTCAAGCTTAAGCTCGGTCTTGTCTGAGCCTTCACTTCGACGATCAGCCCTTCCTGCTCTTCGATCTGCTCGATTGCTCGACGAATCGCGAAATTGTTCGTCAAAGCAAACCCCTTGGCTATTTCCAGATCGAACGTATCCGGAACCTCAGGCGGCAGCTCTTTTTCTTGAGCAAAGCCGATCGACATTATGGATACGGCAATAGCAGCCACGATTATAGTTTTTGTTTTCATACATTCGCCTCCACTTCGTCGTTTTGATGATTCTTTCCTAAGAGCATATACAAGGACGGCACGATAAAGAGCGTAAAGAGCGTTCCGATCGCCATACCGCCAACGAGCACCAGGCCGATCGAATTACGAGCTGCCGCGCCCGCGCCCGAAACGAACACTAACATGATGTGACCAAACACGGTCGCCGCGGTAGTCATTAAAATGGGTCGCAAACGTGTGGCTGCAGCCTCGCTCGCAGCCTTCAATTTGCTACGCCCACGTCCCTGCAGGACATTTGCAAATTCAACAATCAAGATACTGTTCTTCGTAACCAGACCCAGCAGAGTAATCATTCCCACTTGCGAATAGATATTCCAAGACGTCGTCCATCCCCAGCTCCAATGCGGAGTGAACGGATCGCCCGGCGCCCGCAGAGCTGTAAAGATTAACGCTCCAAACATTCCTAAAGGAACCGAACCGAGAAGAATAACCAGTGGGTCGCGGAAACTGTTGAATTGGGCCGCCAAAACCAGAAATACCAACACAAGCGAAAGCATCAGCATCGGCAAGAAGCTGCTTCCCTCCTGCCTGAGCTGTCGAGACTCGCCCGCATAATCGAGCACATAACCTTTAGGCAAAACTTTCGCGGCTTCGCCTTCGAGCACCTTCAATGCAGTATCCAAAGGCGCCATCGCAATCCCTGAGATTTTAACTGAATTCAACTGATTGAATCGATTCAATGTACGCGGCTCTACTGTATTCTCAATCGTCGCGAAACTAGACAACGGCACCAATGCTGAATTCGGTCCCCGCACATACAATTCCTTGAGATCTCCAGGAGTCATGCGACCTGAACGCTTCACTTGCGGAATCACTTTATAGCTACGTCCATCGATCGAAAAACGGTTTACGTAGTTGCCGCCCAACAACACGCTCAAGTCGTTTCCGACGTCCGACATATTCAACCCCAGAGCCGCTACCTTATCGCGATCGAATACAATCTTCGATTGTGGTTCGTCGATTTTAATATCGATATTCGGTGGAAAGGCAAAAAGTCCACTAGCAGTCGCGTTGTCAGCGATTTGCTTAGACAAGGCCGCAATTTGCTCAATCTCAACTGATGCCGAAATAACGAACTCTACCGGAAAATCACTTCCACCAGGCAAGGCTGGCGGCAGGACTGGAAAGATCTGAAACCCTGGAATCGAACTCAAAGCAGGAATCACACTTTGTCTGATATGGATAATATCCCGATCGCGTTCACCCCAAGGCGTAACGACCAAACCGCCAAGGCTACTCGTAGGCAGAGTTATCTGAAACGAATTGGCATACTCCGGAACCGACTCGAATGCATCCTGGATCTGACCGGCGAAATGCTCCGCCTGCTCGATTGTCCCATTCGATGGAGTACTCGCTATTCCCAATACGAAACCTTGGTCCTCCACTGGAGCCAATTCAGTTGACATCGACGAAAGAACATAAAGCGGGAGAATGAGAAAAGTTAGCCATCCCCAAAGCATATACACCGCTGGCCGCGCCTTCAGAGTACCTTCGATCATCTTCCGATAGCGTTCTCTCAGCCGATCGAAGAATCGATTCGTCATACCAGTCAGCCCCTTTTCTTCGCCCTTCGCACTGAGAATCTTCGAACACATCATTGGCGAAAGCGTCAAAGCGACCACGCTGGATACGATCACCGCTCCTGCCAGCGTGATCGTGAATTCTCGAAATAGCGAACCGGTCAAACCTCCCTGAAATGCGATTGGCGTATAGACAGCCGCTAGGGTAATAGTCGTAGCGATAATCGGTCCCACTAATTCCCTAGCCCCGAATAAAGCGGCGTCGAACTTGCTATACCCTTCGCGTAAATGCCTCTCGGCATTCTCCACTACGACAATCGCATCGTCCACCACTAATCCAACCGCTAGAACGATCGCCAGCAAGGTCAGCAAATTGATGCTAAACCCGAAGAGCTGCATGATGAAGATCGAGCCGATCAATGAAACCGGAATCGCCACGATTGGGATAAGCACCGAACGGAACGACCCGAGAAAGAAGAAAATCACGACCACCACGATCAGCAGCGTCTCGGAGAGCGTCACCACAACCTCCTTTAGAGCGGTTTCGATGTATTGGGTAGCGTCATACGCCACGCTTCCTTCGAAACCGACTGGGAAACGTTCTTGCATCGCTTCGAGCTCTTTTGTGACCTCTCGAGCAACCGTTAACGAATTCGCCGAAGGCATGGTCCAGATGCCGATGAAAACCGCTTTCTCACCGCCGAATCGAATATCCGTATCGTAGTTATCAGCCCCCAAGGAAACTTCCGCTACATCGGTGAGTCGAACGATTTGATCGCCCTCTTTCTTCAACACCAAATCACGAAACTCATCGACCGAGGTCAGGTTGGTATTCGTGGTCAGTTTAACCTGCTGGTAATTCCCCTTGGTTTTACCGATCGCCGAAAGCGCATTGTTGCTCGCCAAGGCGGCACGCACTTCCGTCGCGCTAATATTAAATGCCGCTAGCTTTTCCGGAATCATCCAAATACGAATCGCGAACGTTCGCGCTCCGAGCAAATCCGCCCGCTGCACGCCATCGACAGCCGTCAACCCCGGCTGCACCACACGCGTCAAATAGTCCGTAATCTCGTTGCTTTCCAGATCGCTCGACTGAAACCGCAAATACATCGAAGCGAACTGCGAATCCGCCGTTTCAATATTGATGATCGGTACCTCCGCCTCCGGAGGCAGGTCTCCGCGCACCTGATCCACCTTAGACGAAATCTCCGCAAGGGCCTTGGTCGGATCCGCGTTGAGCTTCAAACGAATCGTGATCGTCGAGAAACTCTGCAAACTGCTCGACTCCATATAATCGATACCATCCGCCGCAGCGATCGCTCGCTCCAGCGGAGTCGTCACGAAACCTCGAACCAAATCGGCATCCGCTCCAATATAAGGGGTCGTCACCGTAACCAACGCATTCTCGCTCGCAGGATACTGCCGGACAGTAAAGCCGCCCGATCCCTGCATCGCATTGTAGATGGCTTGTCCGCCAGCGATCAAAATTACCAGATTGACGACGATCGCCAAGACCGGTTTCCGGACGAATATGTCCGTAAAAGATTTTTTGGATTCACTCATACCGAGTCGCGCTAAATTTCGTTTTTAGGAATCCGCGGGATTCGGGTTTAGCGAAACGTCCAAGGCTTTGGAGTTATCGACCACGACCGACCGACCATTGAAGAGCTTAAACGCGCCAGCGGTCACCACTTCCTCCCCAGCCTCCAGGCTATTCAAGATCGCCACGAAATCGCCTTTCGTACGTCCCAATTTCACAAATCGTTGCTCGACGACATTTCCCGATTCTCCCGGTTTCACGACGAAAATCGTATTGCCATACGATTGATAGTAAACCGCTGTTCCAGGGACCGCAACGACCCTAGAGGCCTCAGGCTGCACGATACTGACATTGGCAAACATCCCTGGTCTGAGAGCGCCATCATCATTAACGATTATGCCGCGAACGCGAAACATCCGATTCGACAGATCCAAATCGGGATCGATCGCCTCAATACCCCCCTCGAACGAACGGCCCGGATAAGTATCGATCTCCAATCGAAAGGCGTATCCATTTTTCACCTTGGTCACTTGCTGCTGAGGCAAAGAAAAGTCGACGTACATTGGATTGATTGACTGCAACGAAACCACAACTGCGCCAGGATTCAAATATTCACCCACGTCTACCTGACGAATCCCCAAGCGCCCCGCAAACGGAGCTCGAATGATCTTCTTTTCAAGCGTTGCTCTAACCTGTTCCACAACAGCTTTCGTTTCCTTGGACCGAGCGTCAGCAGTATCCAGTTCAGACTGGGCGATCGATCTACTCGCACGCAGCTCTTGAGCTCGCTTCAAATTCACTTCAGCCAATTCATGTGTCGCTTTCGCCGACTCGAGCTGGGCTCGCTCCGTTGACGTATCAAGCTCGAACAGCAAATCGCCCGTTTGGACAGATTCTCCTGAATCGAAGTGAATCTCCGAAACGGTGCCAGACACTTCGGCGGAAACCATGACGCCCTGAGACGCGCGCAAAGTTCCCACTGCGGTCACCACGTTTTCCCACACCATTTCCTCAGCCTCGCGGGACGTCACCGTTTCCGGTGGCATAACGAACGGAGGCGACCCGGCGAATTGCGGGGCCTTAACGAGAAAGATGCCAACTAAGAGAGCGACGATGATCCCAATAACGATTAAGAATGCTTTTAACATGGTACAACAATACTAAGAAGTTTTTGTGACGCGTTTCCCATTACCAGAGAATCCCTTTTCATTTCCATTTAAACAGACAATGCCCAACACACTGTATTCGCCAACAGACGAAGCGCTCATCCATATGAATGCCAATCCAAAACGAGCCAAATCGAAAACAGAACGTGCTTCTCAAAAAACATTTGCCCACAGATTGCTCAGATGTTCACAGATGTGATTTTTCAATTCGTAAGAAATCACTCGATAATCCAGTTTACAAAACAGTATTTTCGACGTAGAGCTGGCCCTTGCGCCACGCCGTGTAGGAAAAGAGCAATCTTCTTACGCGGCACAGCTCAAGCGCTGGCCCTACGGGTTTTCGACTTATTCAACAAACTCTAAAACAATGCAAAAATCAGATAATCAATAACTTAAAACTATACGTGAACATCTGGGCAATCTGTGGGCAAAACATCTTCTCAACCTATTTTCTCAAATCGGGAATCGGCTCACTCACCAAATAAGGATCCCGATGAGGCTCCAGTTCGTCTCCCTGAGACTCCGCCCAGGCCGCCAATTCTCGCCTCAGCCCATTCATCACGTCACGGAATTCAGGATTAGGTGCCAAATTATCATTCTCCATCGGATCCGCTTCCAGATCGAACAACTCGAATTCTTCGCGAGTGTAATAACCGCGGATGATCGCAGTCGCCTTCGGATCCGACTTAGCCGCTTGGTCCCAAGAATCCCAATAGGCCCCCGCTCCATCCTTACGCAGTCGATCGGAGTGATTCGTGAAATAGGCGTCGGGACGTAAATTGTGGATATACTTGTACTTCCCGATACGCACGCTGCGAATTGGGAAGATATTCATCGTTCCATCGCCCGTGTGCGTCGTGAAAATCCGATCGCGATGATCAGCCTTCTTTCCATTGAGCACCCGAAGAAACGACTGTCCATCTATCCCCTTCGCGCTTTGAGCGCCCGCAACATCGATCAAAGTAGGGACGATATCGACCCAACTGACCATCGCGTTCGTACGCTCGTTTTTCGAGATAACGCCCGGCCAAGAAACGATCATAGGAATGCGCGTACCCGTATCGTACAGATTCCATTTCCCGCGTGGCCACTGTCCCCCATGGTCGCTTGTGAAAAGAAAAAGGAAATTCTCGCCAAACTGCTCTTGAGCGATCCGATGGATGCGTCCCATCTCCTGGTCCATTCCTGTAATATCCGTCATGTAACGAGCCCAATGCTCCCGCGTCTCCGGCGTATCCACTAGATAAGACGGCAACGTGATCGCATTGGGATCATAGATCGATTGCTTGCTCCAGGCGACGTGCGGGCGCCGATCCCCCACAAGCAAACATACCGGCCCTTCAATATCCGTTTCCGCGAACCACTTCGTTACGTTCTCGGACATATCCGTCGGACGAGACGAATTCATATCCACGCCAGGAAAGTCCCGGCGCCCATGAGCCACCTTTCCAAACGAAGCAACCGTGTACCCTTTCTTTTGCAGGATTGGGAAAAGAAACTCCGTCCCTGGTTTGACCTGACTGTGATTCGGGTGAGCCCCATGCCGAGCAGGCATCAGCCCAGTAAGAAGCGAAAATCGATTTGGACAGCAAGACGGCGAAGCCACATAAGCCTCATCGAAGGTCATTCCATTCGATGCCAACATGTCCATCGTCGGCGTCGCCACCTCAGTGGATCCATAGACCGAGCTCTCCGCACGACCCATATCGTCAGAGATAAACACGACCAAATTCGGCAACTCGTCAGCAGCGTGGAGATGTAGACTGGCCACAATTCCAAAGAGGACATGAAGAAAGCTTGGCGGAGTAAAACGAGGTAATAGATTCATTCAATCTGGGCTATTATTGTTTGTGACGAACTTAAGCAGTCAGCTTGCCTACGGTTAAAGCTATGCCCAGAAAAAAGAGCTGAAGCAAATCAGTCATTAGCGAGCATGCGCTTCCACAGCAAAAAATGGTAGGGCGAGAGCGTCCCGCTCCGCCGCTACGCGTCAACTTGAGCGATAAGCCACGGATTAGAAAACACTTATAGTCGTTTGTATTCTATTGGGAACGGATGATTCGAGTTTCTGTAAACTCGCAATGCTTCCCTGTATAAATTTCGAGTGGTAAATCGGCATCGATTTCGAACCTTTTGTTCGCGCAGCGGACACCTATTTCTTGATCCCGCTCAGCGGGAAAGGAACTAGCGAATGGAGAGAGCGATGTTAAAAAACAATTTCAAACAACGCTCGTGCCTCGCTTGTTGCCTCTGCGAGGCAAATAGGTGTCTCTTTGAGACAATAGGTTCGAACTGATTGGAGTGTATCCAATTCTTTGCTTCGCCATATCCGCTCCGCTCCGTCAGACGATTTGAGTTAAGTTGACGCCAATGCGCTCCGCCGCAACAGTATCTCAACCTTGGCATGCACGGCGGATCGGGACGCTCTCGCCCTACCACGAAAACGAACGGATAAAACCTAAACAGGTCCGTTAACGGATACTTTCTTTCTTTGGTCTTTCTTTTGGCAATGGAACCTGAGCCATCGGAATGAACCCATCTACAGAAACTCGCCCGTTCGAAACAGTGTAGCCACTTGGACGCTCAAGCATTTCATCCAAACTCACACGGGATACCCTAGAAACCATTTCATTTCTAAACTGCTCAATGACTCCAGCTAACGTTGGGTCATAGGCCAAATTCGTGAATTCATTAGGATCGCTATCGTGATCGTAAAGCTCCTCCAGACTATTCCACTCATAGTAGATGTAGCGATATCGATTCCCACGCAAAGCATGGCCCGTTTTATTCCCAGGATACGTAAAACTCGTCAGGGCGCTATGTTCTCGCTCAGCATTCGGATCCTCGAGCAGAGGAACCACACTCGCCCCATCGCAGTGATCGGGAATCTCAAAACCAGCCAAGTCAACAAGCGTTGGATACAGGTCGAGCAAACTCACCGCTTGCGAAACCACAGACCCCGGCTTAGTCACTCCAGGAGCCTTAACGAAAAAAGGAACGCGGGTCGCCTCTTCCCAAAGCGTAAACTTCTCCCAATTCTCTTTTTCGCCAATGTGCATTCCATGGTCGGACCACAAGACCACGATCGTCTCATCCGCTTTGCCGGATTCCTCTAGGGCATCCAACAAGCGACCAACCTGAGCATCCGCAAAACTGATCGACGCCAAATAAGCTTGGATTACATGCTTCCACTCCTTGTTTTCCAAAACGAATTTATGCCACCCGCGACGCGCATGAACCAAAGCATCTTCCAAATCATTTTCCAAAATCTCCAAATCAGGAATCTCATCCAATGGATACAAATCGAAATATTTCTGCGGCACTTCCCACGGCATATGCGGACGGAATATTCCGCAGGCCAAGTAAAGCGGTTTCTCGCGCGAACGCTTCAATTCGTAGCTCGCCCATCCAACCGTTTGGTGGTCCGCCATTTTTTCATCCGCCGCCTGAATAGGGCCCCAGGTAAACCACTTCAGTCGCCCACCCTTAAAGCTATCCGGATTGATCACTTTCTCCGGAGCGCTGATTTGATGCGGCATCGGTACGGAAACGCTCGGATAATAGAAATCCCACCCATCGGGATCCGCCTGATTCGAGGTCAACCAAGGAGGAGCTAACGAATGATAAATCTTGCCTCCCGCCAAGGTTTCGTACCCGCGATTTTTGAAAAACTGCTCCACCGTTTCGATCTTCTCGAGCATGGGAATTCCCCTCCACTTAGGCCCATCATACCAAACGTTTTGCATAACACCGCTCTTTGACGGCTGAACGCCTGTCATGTTGGCCAAACGAGACGATGCGCAAGCCGGCGAAGCGCAGTGAGCATTCGTAAACGTTGTCGACTCCGCAGCCAAACGATCCAAGTTCGGAGTTTTCGCGATACCCAGTCCTCCCAAAGGCCCAATCCAGTCATTCATATCGTCAACCGCGATAAACAATACATTCGGCTGCTTCGCCCCAAGTGCCAAGAAACTGAATACCGATAACAGCAGAACTAGACTGTACACGAATTTCCTCATTTCCATGCCGTGATTTTCAAAAAGATCCATTTCAATAATTCAGCCCTTTTTCAAGCTGTAGGAGCGGGTTCATCCCGCGATTCCTCACTTAACCATCGCGGGATAAACCCGCTCCTACATCCTTTTTTTCAATTTCATAAAACAGTTTTTCGTCACGCAGCGCCCTACAATTGCTTCGAATCAAGGACCGCATGCTTCACGCCCTCACGATTGTACGTATAGCTAATGTGCACCCGTCCATCATTGGCTTGAATCACTGCAGGATAAGAAAATTCGCCCCAGTGACGCCGATCCGTGCCAGGAGGCGCTTTCTCGGTCAATTTCTCAAGCGTTACCACTGGCTTCCAATGCTCACCGTCATTGGAAATCGCCACATTGAGCAAAGCCCGAGTTCCGATGGTTCCGTTAAACTCATTCCGCGAAGTGTGGTTATAAACTAATAACTGCCTACCATCCTTCAGGGTTATCGCATCGGTACCGGCGCTCGGATTAGGAAGTTCCGTACCCGTCATGGCACTCCAACTACGTCCTCCATCGCTAGACCAGCTCTGCGACACCACTGCCTGCTGAGTGCGGCACAATACTTGCATATCGCCATTCGCATAGGTCAGAATGCTCGGCTGAATAGAGTCAAACTCGATCCCATCATTAATTGGGCCTATCACGTCCCAGGTTTTCCCCAAATCCCGGGTCAACTCGAAGTGCACTCGCCAGAAGCCATCACCTCCTTCCACATCGACCTCCGAACTGCTGGGACAGAGAATAGCCCCGTCCGCCAATTGGATCGGCTTATTCTTCACCGGACCAAGCAAATGACCCACCGCGAAATCCTCACCCAGCTTAGTCGGCCAAGACCAGCTTAGCCCGCCATCCTCCGACGTCGTCAGCATGCCCCACCAATCGCGTGGATTCGGGCCAACTTTATAAAAGAGAATCAACGGCCCTTCACGTGGCTGAAACAGAACCGGATTCCAACAGGCATAACGTAAGTTCATCGATTGAACGCCATTGACCACTTCCATCGGTTCAGACCACTGCCCGCCTTCCTTCCGCGACAACCAAATACCCACATCCGGGTCCTTCTCCCGAGTCCCGCCAAACCAAGCCGATACAAGACCGGTCGGCGTTTCGACGATCGTCGACGCGTGACACTCCTTCGTCGGCTTATTCGCTATCGAGAATATCTGTTCAGCAGCGATCAATGCTCCTCGGCCCACCTCAGCAACCGGAGGCAAATCGAAATCCTTCGCCGAAACGGAGACACTCAATCCGACAAAAACAGACAGTAACCAAAATCTGGGGTACGATTTCATAACCCAAA
>Ga0302122_10002522_pt1 | contig 11405 bp, 10 predicted proteins | sample CB21_SCM_MG_FD_203115 | JGI IMG/M metagenome (GOLD analysis project Ga0302122, IMG submission 203115) | Marine microbial communities from Western Arctic Ocean, Canada - CB21_SCM | ecosystem: Environmental > Aquatic > Marine > Oceanic | place: Canada: Western Arctic Ocean | collected 2017-09-28
TTTGTAGCGCTAACTACCCAACTAAACATCGACCCCACCACCACTGCAGCGTGGTCAAATGCGCTTGATCAGGGGTAAGGAATTCCAAGCATAACCATGCAAGAGCAACATAAAAAATACCCCCCCATTGCAGCATTAAGCTGACAACAAGGTAGCGCACCGACCTCCAAAACTGAGGTGGCCATGCATAGATTGGCGGCACGGTAAGCGGCAGCAATGGCTTGTATGGCGCATCAAAACTATTCATAACCTTGGGCTCGGCTCACGATTACCGGAATCTTAACTACTAAGCCGATACTTACTAGATAGTTGTTTCAGCATGGTTGTTACGCTACCATAACTATCATGCAATTTTTCTGATGATAAACATACTCTATTTGTTATATCTCATATGGACTTGACTAATCATCAGCTTAGGGCGGTTCTCAAGATTGCAGAAAAGGGAAATATTTCCCACGCAGCAAGCGCTTTAGCGTTATCTCAGCCTGGACTCAGTCGACTGTTGAATCAGGTAGAACAGAATCTCGACGTCCGGCTTTTTGACAGATCAGGGCGAGGCGTACAGTTAACCGAGATTGGCAAGATCTTCTGCGAACATAGTCGGGAAATCCTGACGCGCCACGAGTTGATCCGGAACAATATTCAGGACCTAGGCGATCAACTAGCCGGGAGTGTACGAATTTCGATGCCGCACAGCGCCGGCGTTGTACTTTTTATTCCTCTTATGAGTTACTTTCAGGAGCGTCATCCAAATGTTGCATTACGGATCATGCCTTCCTTTAACCTTCATATTCCCCAATTTCTTATTTCTGGTAACGCGGATATTGGCCTGATCTCCTACCCACATGGCCTTTCTGGATTAAACGCCACCCCACTGATGACCGAGAACCTGTATCTCATCGGTTCGAGCGCGCTACTTCCTAAGAGCCAAAAGAAAATTAGTTTGGCCGACGCTGTCGAATTACCACTGTTACTGCCGTCGGTAAGTCATAGTTACCGATTTTATATTGACAATGCTCTTGCTGAGCACAACCTTCGAATCAACTCATTACTAGAAATCGACTCAGAGGACGCGACCTTGCAAATGGTCAACGAAGGCAAAGGATTCTCAATCGTGCCCTACTCGATGGCCCACCGGGAGTTAAGCCGTGGAGAGGTCTCTGCCTGCCTGGTCACTGACCCCGTTATCGAGCGGACATTTTTTATTGCCACCGCCTCTAATCGACCCCAGACCCGGCTGGTGCGTGCAGTCAGTGATGAATTGATTTCGGTAATAAAGGGGCATCTAAAAAGTGGTCGCTGGGTAATGCTGAACGGCTAGTGCCACTGTTTGAGTCAATCTCGGCTGACTGAAAAGTACGATCGAGATGAACTCAGGCCTAATCCTCGATACTTACCCCCCAGTCACTCCAAGTACAAGACTGAATTCGCTCTCATATATAGTCTACTCAGGGAATCCGCCGGTAGAGAATTCCTGCAACCATGACAAAGGCGGCCGTTGGCAACACGGCCCCCACCAGTGGCGGCATATCATAAACCAGCACGATATAGCCTAGCGCCTTGCTGGTGGCAAAAAAGGTAATTCCGATCATGATTCCGATAAAAAGGTTCCGACCCATGCCTCCTGAGCGGATACTGCCAAAGACAAACGGGATCGCCAACAACAACATGACAGCCGCTGATACAGGTAATGTCAGTTTCGACCAATAAGCCAATTCAAAGTTACGCGTGTCCTGAACATTAGCACTGAGGTGAGCAATGTACTGGCGCAACTGGAGTAAAGATAACTGGTCCGGCTGCACCAAGAATACCGCCATCGTCTCTGGCGTAACCGCAGTGTTCCAACGAGCCTTGGGCGCCTCACTGACCTGGGTGAAGCCCTGTTCATCAATTAATGTCTGCTTGACGTCATCAAGATCCCAGAACGATTCGGCGTAACGGCCCTTGCCCGCATAGACCAGTGCACGCAGTTGGCTCATGCTGTCAAATTCGAAAACCCGAATATCACGCAGTGTCAGGTCGGGCAGGACCTCTTGAACGTTGACGAAGGTCTTTCCATCTCGCAGCCACAAGCCAGAGTTGGATTTTTGTTCAATACTGCGCTCCAACGCCTGTGCGCGCCCGCGCTGAGCCAGAGTTTCACTCCATGGTGTGACGAACTCGCCAATCAGTAACGCTACTAAGGCCAACACAAAGCCCAGCTTTAGCACAGCGACGGTAATCTGACCGATCGATATCCCACTGGAACGCATCACGATCAACTCCGAATCGACTGCCAGCAGGGAGAGACCGAGTATGGCGCCCACCAACACCGCCATCGGAAATACCTCGTAAATGATACGTGGCGTACTTAACAGGACATACTTCGTTGCGTCCAGCAGGTTATATTGACCCGTACCAAGGTAGGAAACCTGGTCAATCAACGTAACGAACACAAACACACCAACCAGCACCCCCAGGACCAGTAGTATCTGGTTTAGTAATACCCGTCCCAGATATAGATCGAGCAAGCGCATCGGTACTCAGCCAGCAATACGTTTCAGTCGGCCTGGCCACTGCCAAAGAGGCCGGTCATTGGCGCGACGCCAGAACAGATACACCGCCATAGCCGCAAACAGCACGTGAGTTGCTATCAACCCTGCCAGCGGTTCGAAACCGCCCTTAAGCATTTGGGCACACATCAGTGTTACCAGATTGGTATAGGAAAAATAAATTGACAATGCTACGAGCATCGACACATACCGCTTGCCCCGTGGTTCCATGCGGCCCAGTGATAGTGCAAAAAGAATGAGTGCTGGAAGTACAGCCATCTTGGAGAACCGCCAGGCTAATTCCTTGCGCTCATAGGGGCCATTAGATTTCCACAACCGACCTGTTTTCCAACCATGCAGGGGATAGCGTACCGGTGAAGCCGAGCCGATACTATCGCGGATGGCATAGCGCTCAAAATTAATGACCCGGTACACGCTGTCCCCGGGAGTACCTTCATAGCGAACACCATCTTCTAAGACCAAAAACCCATCCTGACTATCAGGGTCGGTTTGCCGGTGTGCGGTTTTCGCTAGGATCACTCCTTCCCGGCCGGCATCCGACCCCCACGCAAAGACCCCCTCATACTGCCCGGTCTCATCATTCAATGCCTCAACAAAATAAACGGCACGGCCTGCGCGAGTTTCCAAAAAAACGCCTGGGATAACTCCTACAATGTCATCACGGGATTTCAGGTCATGCTCTATTGCTCCCACTGCCCGCACCGACATAGGTCCTACAATGAGAGAAAAACCTCCAACAATGATGGCACCCACCAGAAGCAAAAATCCTGCGGGTCGCAATAGATGGCCCAAACCAAAGCCGGCTGCTGCCATGATGGTCATCTCGTTCTCTCGACTCCAGCGGCCGAGCACCATCAATATGGCGACAAACAGCATCAGTGGAAGGATCACATCCATGTAACCAATCACTTTCAGAAACAGTAGCAAAAATATGCTATCAATAGGAATAACACCCTCGGCAGCTTGGCGTAAAAACCCCAAAACGCGAACAACGAGGAAAATACAGAAAATTACCACAGTCACGGCTCCGCTGGTGAGCAGGACTTCGCGGGCAAGGGCTCTACGCAGGATCATTAGACGTTCCTAGCCGCAGGTTTTGACATCACATTGAATCAGCCACCACAATAGCACGTCATTTTACGTGAATCAGCATAACCGACCCAGTGTTACTGAACTCAAACCACAGTTTTATTGCAAGGAAAAATATGAAAATCACCGTTTCTTCACCCGATATCACCCGTGTACGTACCCATTGTCTTGTTATTCCCGTTCATGAAAATGGTCGCTGGTTAGCCAGTACCCGCAAGGTTGAGGCCGCAACGCAAGGTCTGATCAGCACACTTGTTAAAGCGGGAGATATCGATGGCCGACCCGGCGCTGTGCTGATGATACCTGCTCCATCAGGGATTAACGCCCAACGACTGCTTCTGGTCGGAGTCGGCGAGCATCCCGATGCCGATGATTTTGCCCGTGCTGCAGCTGCAACAGCGCAGTGTCTGTGTGCAACACCCGCTACCAACGCCGTTGTAACCCTGGTGGAAATCTCTGTCAAAGGGATTGACCCTAGTACGCGTGCCCGGGTCCTGGCACAGGCGCTACATACCGCCACTTATCGCTTCAACCAATTAAAAACAGGTGCAGGTAACGAGGCGGGCAAACACAGTGGTGCGCTGACACGGGTTACCCTTGTGCCAGGATCAAGCAAAACAGCATCAGTCACCCGAGCCGGTGTCAAAGAAGCGACAGCCATCGCCAACGGCATGAAATTGGCCCAAGATCTTGGCAACCTGCCAGGAAATCTATGCACCCCCAGTTACTTGGCTGCCCAGGCACGAAAACTTTCGCGTAGCCACGGCTTGAGCGTCAAGATCCTGGACGAAGCCAAAATGAAGTCCCTTAAAATGGGCGCATTACTGTCCGTTTCGCATGGTAGTCGGGAACCAGCGCGGTTCATCGTCATGGAGCATCGTGGCGGCAAATCGAATGAAGCGCCAGTGGTCCTGGTGGGAAAAGGTATCACTTTCGATGCAGGTGGGATTTCGTTGAAGCCCGCATCAGCCATGGACGAAATGAAGTACGACATGTGTGGCGGTGCTAGCGTATTTGGTGCATTGGTAGCTGCCGCTGAACTCCAGCTCAAGCTTAATGTCGTGGGTATCGTGCCCAGCAGTGAAAACCTGCCCGACGGTGCCGCCACTAAACCCGGAGACATCGTTACCAGCATGTCAGGAAAAACTATTGAGATTCTTAATACCGATGCTGAAGGCCGACTCGTCCTCTGTGATGCTCTGACCTATGCCGAACGCTACAAACCCGCAGCAATCATTGATATTGCAACACTCACCGGTGCCTGCGTGGTCGCACTGGGACATCCTGCCACAGCGTTGTTCAGTCCTGATGATGCGCTGGCCGAAGAACTCCTGGCTTGTGGTAACTTAGCCCGAGACCGTGCCTGGCGTATGCCGCTCTGGGAGGACTACCAGAAACAACTCAATAGCCCCTTTGCTGATATGGCCAATATCGGTGGACGTACCGCTGGAGCCGTTACCGCTGCCTGCTTTTTGTCCCGGTTTGCCACAAAGATGACTTGGGCACATCTGGATATTGCCGGCACGGCGTGGCATTCTGGAGCTAAAAAAGGTTCAACTGGCCGTCCAGTACCCTTGTTGACTCGTTTCCTGATTAACCGGGCCAAAGCAGGCTGATGGAGTCATGAGTTGCAGGGTTGATTTCTATGTTCAGTCCGGCGGGCCTACGCAGGGCCACTTAACGCTCGCCTGTCGTGTAACGGAGAAAGCCTTTCAGGCAGGGCATCAGGTTTACATATGTTGTAGCAGCGTAGAACAGGCCAAAACCCTAGACCAGCTACTATGGACCTTCTCTGAAAACAGCTTTGTACCCCACTCTATCAACGGGACAGGTAAAACCCGCGCACCCGTGACCATCGGGAATGAGCCGGCCAAAAGTGAAGCTACCCAGGTGGTGGTGTCCCTTTCTGGAGACCCGGTCGCCGATTTCACTGACTTTCTTCGCGTCGCCGAGATTGTCGGCAATGAAGGTGCTGAGCGGGAATCGGGCCGGAGGCGGTTTCGCTTTTACCGTGAAAACGGAGTTGAGCCAACCACGCATGAAATCAAGCTGTAGCGGTACAAGGCTGCGATGACACAAAAAAAAGACCGCGAGGCGCTGATTCGCGAACTGGAAAACCTGGGCGAATTAATTGAGCCTGACCCGGATGACACACCAATGCTGAATGCTCTAGTCAAAGACCCGATACCAGCTAATTCCCAGGATTCTCTAACCCAAGAGACGCCTCCCATAGCGAAGAATATCAATCCGGAGCATCCACAAACCGTGGATATGTTTACAGCTTCAAACCCAAAAGCTCCCAAAGCATCTTCTGCTTCTGCTGAGGCGTTAGATAGCACTATCGTCCCAAGCCACCCTACAGATACTGGGCACGAGAACCTGACAGTACGATCAAACAGGGAACCGGCTGTGACTGATGAAACAAAGGTGGCAGCTGACGACAAGGGTCTTGAGGAACTGACCAGCGAACTGCTCGCCGCAATTGAAAAAAGACTATCCCTGCATTCAGGTGAATCTCTACCCGAATCGCTGCGTGACGAGTTAGCCCACGATATAAGCCAGCATCTAGCCCCGTGGCTGCACGACTACTGACATACCTCCACCTTGTCTGCGGGCGTGTCTGTCTCGCAGCAGTTAGCCTATACTCTCGCGTTTTGTAAATTTCTACCCTGACAGTAGAAAACACCATTGATTCATGAACGAAAACGAACTCACCAAAACCTATGATCCGCATGCGATAGAGCAGGCGCTTTACGACGCATGGGAAAGTAGTGGTCAATTTGCGCCGGCTGGGGACGGAGAACCTTACTGCATTGCCATCCCTCCACCCAACGTCACCGGTAGCCTACATATGGGTCACGCCTTCCAGGATACGATCATGGATGCGCTGGTGCGATACCATCGGATGCGTGGCCATCGAACCTTATGGCAGGCCGGAACAGACCATGCGGGCATTGCAACGCAAATGGTGGTTGAGCGACAACTAAACGCTGAAGGCAAGACCCGTCATGATCTGGGACGCGATGCATTCATCGAACGCATCTGGCAATGGAAACGCGAATCCGGCGGGACGATCACCCGGCAACTACGACGCATGGGGGCGTCTTTAGATTGGGGCCGGGAGCGCTTTACCATGGACGAAGATCTGTCCCACGCGGTGCGCGAGGCTTTCGTCCGACTGTACGAGGAAGATCTGATCTACCGTGGCAAGCGGCTGGTTAACTGGGACCCAGTGCTGCACACCGCACTTTCAGATCTGGAGGTACTTGCCGAGGAGGAGCAGAGTTTCCTGTGGCATCTGCGCTACCCGCTGGCCAACGGCAGCGGTTACGTGATTGTCGCTACCACCCGGCCGGAAACTATGCTTGGTGATACCGCAGTAGCGGTGCATCCTGAGGATGAACGGTATCGTCAACTTATCGGCTGTCAGGTCATGTTACCGCTGGTCGGACGTGAGATTCCGATCATCGCTGACGATTATGTTGATCCAGATTTCGGCACAGGCTGTCTGAAAATTACACCGGCACATGATTTCAACGATTACGAGGTCGGAAACCGGCATGGGCTCACGCCAATAAATATCCTCGACCCCAGCGCCGCAATCAATCTGCCGGGTTCGCCCTATCATGAGATGGACCGTTACGATGCCCGGGAACGGATTGTCGCTGATCTTAAGGCGCTCGATCTTATAGAACGAATAGACGATCACACCCTTATGGTTCCCCGGGGGGACCGCTCCCATGCGGTGGTCGAACCCTACCTGACCGACCAGTGGTTTGTGCGGGCGCAAGCGCTGGCCGAGCCTGCGATCAAGGCGGTAGAAGACGGTGACATCCGCTTCGTTCCCGCTAACTGGAGTCGCACCTATTTTGACTGGATGCACAATATTCAGGATTGGTGCATCTCCCGACAGATCTGGTGGGGTCACCGTATTCCCGCCTGGTACGATGATCAGGGCAATATCTTCGTTGCACGCGATGAAACCCAGGCGCAGGTACAAGCACAGGCGCTGCATGGCCAGGCCGTACCTCTGTATCAGGACGATGACGTACTAGACACCTGGTTCTCTTCGGCCCTGTGGCCCTTTTCGACCCTGGGCTGGCCCGACTCGACTGACGAACTCAGCACCTTTTACCCCACGAGCGTGCTCGTAACCGGCTTTGACATTATCTTTTTCTGGGTCGCCAGAATGATCATGTTTGGCCTGAAATTTACCGGCAGCGCCCCCTTCCGAGACGTCTATGTACATGGACTGGTACGCGATGCTGACGGACAAAAAATGTCTAAGTCCAAGGGTAATGTACTTGACCCATTGGATCTGATCGATGGCATTGCGCTGCCTGCTCTTGTCGAAAAACGCACCACCGGACTCATGCAGCCGCAAATGGCAAAGCATATTGAAGATACGACCCGCCGCCAATTTCCGGATGGAATTCCCTCTTTCGGCACCGATGCACTGCGATTTACGTTTGCCAGTTTGGCGACTCAAGGTCGGGATATCCGCTTTGACCTGGGCCGAGTCGAAGGCTTTCGTAATTTTTGCAACAAGCTTTGGAACGCCGCACGTTTCGTGATGATGAATACTGATTCTCTTGCGGACAAACCCCTAGCTAACTTCGAAACTGGAACAGCCGAACGCTGGATTAACTCTCGGTTGCAACACATTGCTCAAGATGTCGCCACTTCGATGGAAGTCTATCGGCTTGACCAAGTGGTACAAACATTGCATGCCTTTACCTGGGATGAGTACTGCAGCTGGTACCTGGAAATCGCAAAGATCCAACTCGCTGACGATAGCTTGTCGGAGGTACGCAAGGATGGTGTGCGTCAGACCTTGGTCAACGTACTCGGCGCCACATTGCGAATGATTCATCCGATCATGCCATTTATCACTGAAGCGCTGTGGCAGCAATTACGTTCGCGCACATTAACCAATAGCGAATCGATCATGAATCAGCCTTACCCGCAATTTGAACCGAATCAGGTTGACGACGAAGCCGTTGCCGACATGGAGTGGGTCCAGGCCATCGTCGGTGGCGTACGCAATATACGCGGGGAGATGAACATTGATCCGCGCAAAGAGTTGCCGGTCATATTTCAGGGCGGCAATGATCTCGATAGGCGCCGAGCCAGAGATTTTCACACGCTACTGGCCGCGCTGGGTCGCTTGCAAAGCCTGGTATTTGTCGCCAATGACGAAGACACTCCGCAAAGCGCGATGGCGCTTTCAGGCGAGATGAAGATCCTGGTTCCGCTAGGATCTGTTATCGACCGCGCGGCCGAACTCAAGCGCCTAGAACGAGAGGTGGAGAAGCTCGCCGAGGATTTGCAACGTTGTCAGACGAAGCTATCAAACCCCAACTTTGTGGCCCGAGCTCCAGAAGATATCGTAACCAAAGAGAAAAACCGTGCAGATCAACTCGCACGCGATATCGAAGAGCTGAAATCCCAACAAATCCGGGTCGCTAGCCTATAGTCCACCAACAAGCTTGAAACTGGACTGGAAGCGCCTATGGTGAACATGCGCTACCGGCCAACGCCACCATTGCGACCGCAGCCGTTTCAATACGCAGCACGCTATCGCCCAACGACACCGACGCGCTCGTCACTGTGGTCAGCTGGTTGCGCTCACACGCCGTGAATCCCCCTTCGGGCCCAACCAGAAGATAGATGGTCAACGCATTGTCGATCAGAGGTGAAATCTGCGGAGCTGAATGCCCGCCACGATCGGCCAGCAATACCACTGCATCGGGGCTGATGCTTTTGGCAACTAAAGTCTCAATACCCATGGGCGGATGAATCACTGGCAACCACGACTGGTGACTCTGCTTGCAGGCTTCGACAATTACTCGCTGCCACCGGGACAACCCCCGGTCTCGCATATGACTCACACTGCGCTCACACACCAGTACCGTAAAATCGGTCATTCCCAGTTGAGTCGCCATATCCAACATCGTCACTTGACGTTCACTCTTGGGTAAAGCGCTCAACAGATGTATACGACGTCGTGGAGCCGGTAGCTCCTGCGCCGCTTCCAAGTCGATATGCACCTCAAGTGGGCGCTGAACAATGTCACTGATGCGGCCTGGCGCGATATGACCTGCGCCGTTAAACAGCCAAAGTGGATCACCTACCTTGAGGCGGCGAGACCGTACCGCGTGACTGGCCTGCGGCTCGCTCAATAAAGCCTTAGTGTCACACTCAGTAAGACCCGGCAGATAGAACCAATAACCAGTTCTCATGATACGCCCGCCAGGTAAACGTCATACCGTATTGATCTACCCCTGAAACAGTCATCAGGATTAGCGGCCAGCGGTGCGGCATGTCGTGGGCGCTTAACAACCACCCGTCTTAGCGCTTTTTCTCGGGCGATATTCACTAGCTGTTGTGCATCTCGGTCATCGCCGGCGAGCACACGCAATAACTGTTGCGATTTGCGCGCCAACGCCGTATGGCGTTGAGTTTGAGGGAACATCGGATCAAGAAAGATAACGTCTGCTGGTGGCTGTAATGCAATCTGCTCACAGGCATCGCCGACAACCACTACAAACTGGGCGCTAGCACACTGGAATCGGAAACGCTGCGCTGCATCTTCCAGCATCGCAGCAATTACCCCAACCCGCTCAATAGCAATCACCTTTTTGCCACGCCGGGCAAAATCAAAAGCGTCAGCGCCAAAGCCTGCAGTGGCATCAATAATGGATCGGCAACCCCGTCCTAGCGAGCGGGTAATCAGATCGCGGCCGGGGGTGAGCCGCCGTCTGCGTTGTGGATCAAGCACCAGCGCATGCGTGCCTGGCTGAGCACAGTTCCGCAACGCCAAGCGGTCCGGGTATACCTCGAGAACCATGCCCGAAACATCGGCAGAGCAACCCAACAGTGGTAAAGCCAGGCCCAAAGCTAACTCCTCTGCCCGGGCGAGGGCCTGTGGCGCCATCGCTATAATCGATACCTCACCGTTAACCATAGGCATAGTCTAACTTTGACACTGACCCGTGCTTAGGATAAAAATCGCTTCCACGTTTATTTTACTTAAAGGAACTACGCAAGATGGGATTTCTCGACGGCAAGCGCGCCTTAATTACCGGTGTAGCATCAAACCGCTCTATTTCCTGGGGTATTGCACAAGCGATGGCGCGCGAAGGAGCGCAACTGGCATTGACCTTTGAAAATGATAAGCTCGGCGAGCGAGCAGAAAAATTTGCCGGACAGCTAGGCTCACAGATAGCAATCCGTTGTGATGTTTCTAGCGACAACGACATCGAGAATATGGCCACCAGTCTCGCGCAACACTGGGATACCGTCGATATCCTCGTACACTCGATTGCTTTTGCCCCCCGCGAAGAATTGGAGGGCATGTTTCTGGATTCCGTAACTCGGGAAGGCTTTCGCACTGCCCATGAAATCAGCTCTTATAGTTTCGCCGCGTTGGCGCGCTCATTGCGCCCGATGATGAGCAGTGGTGGGGCTATGCTGACACTGAGTTATATTGGCTCCCAACGCTCGATGCCTGGCTATAACGTCATGGGCCTGGCCAAGGCCAGTCTTGAAGCTAATGTGCGTTATCTAGCGCAATCCCTTGGTGGCGATGGAATACGAGTCAATGGAATCTCCGCAGGGCCGATCAGAACTCTTGCCGCATCTGGCATTCGTGGTCTGAAAAAAATGATGAAATTCTATGAAAACACTGCGCCACTCGGACGCGGCGTCACTATCGACGAAGTCGGCAACACCGCAGCATTTCTCTGCTCGGACCTCGCGTCT
>Ga0302122_10002527_pt1 | contig 11399 bp, 10 predicted proteins | sample CB21_SCM_MG_FD_203115 | JGI IMG/M metagenome (GOLD analysis project Ga0302122, IMG submission 203115) | Marine microbial communities from Western Arctic Ocean, Canada - CB21_SCM | ecosystem: Environmental > Aquatic > Marine > Oceanic | place: Canada: Western Arctic Ocean | collected 2017-09-28
TTCCCCAATTCTTTCAAGAAAACCCAGACACATGTCGAGCTGCGATATCTCGACGAACTCATCCGGTTGATGCGCCTGTGCGATGTCGCCCGGTCCGCAGATAACTGCCGGAATGCCCGCGACCGCAAACAGGCTTGCCTCGGTCACGAACGCGACGGCGCCGGCACTATTAAGCCCGGACGCGGCGCGGGCGATCCGTTCAGCTTCCGATAATTCCGGCGCATCGAACGGGGGCACAAGCACATCGCGAACCGTGTCGACAAAACTGGCCGGATCGGTCGCCTGCATTTTGAGCAGCAGATGGGACCGAACCCAATCGTCGACGCGGGCCGAAATCGCGTCCGGGTCGGCCCCGGGGATGGGACGGAATTCCCAGTTCAACAGGCATTCGCGCGCGATGATGTTGACGGCGTCGCCCCCTGATATTTTTCCCGTATTGAAGGTCGTGTAGGGCGGGTCGAACCGATCGTCCCGCTCCGTCGTCGCCAGCTCGTCGCACAGCCGATAGAGAAAAGAGACTAGCGCCGCCGCCGCCTCGATCGCATTGACGCCGTCCTGCGGGCGGCTCGAATGCGCCTCACGCCCGCGGATCGTCGTGGTCATGGCGCAAATGCCTTTATGGGTATTGGCGATCTGCATGCGCGTCGGTTCGCCGACGATAACCGCGGCGGGTCGGGGCAATTCGGATGTAATAACATCGATCATCCGCCCGACGCCGAGGCACCCGATTTCCTCGTCATAGGAAAACGCAAGATGGACCGGCCGGCGCAGATCGCGCACCGAAAATTTTGGGGCCAGGGCCAGCGTGCAGGCGATAAATCCCTTCATATCTGCGCTGCCGCGGCCGTAAAGCCTGCCGTCCGATTCCGTCAGATCGAACGGGTCTGTCGACCAGTCCTGGCCGTCCACCGGAACGACATCCGAATGACCCGAAAGAACGACGCCGCCTGGAATATCGGGGCCGATAGTGGCGAACAAATTGGCCTTTGTGCCGTCGTCCGACGGGATGACGCGCGGCGAGATGCCGTTATCCGACAGATAATCTGCGACGTATTCGATCAGCGGCATGTTCGAATTGCACGATGTGGTATCGAACGCGATCAGGTCGCGCAGCAAGTCGGTTGCGGTATCGAGTTGCGCGGCCATCAGCGGTGCCAAAACCTGCGCGCGGTCATCAACCGCGCCAAAACCAGGGCGCAAACAGGACCAGAACCGTGAACAGTTCCAGCCGGCCAAGCAGCATGCCCGCGCTCAAAACCCATTTCGCCGCGTTGGGCAGATCAGCGTAGCTGCCGGCGGGGCCGATAATCTCGCCCAGAGCCGGACCGACGTTGCAGATTGCCGACGCGGCGCCGGAAAGGGCGGTGAGGAAATCCAGTCCGATGAAGTGGAGCAAACCGGCGAGTACGGCGAAGGTCAGCATGAACAGGAAAAAGAAACTCATGACCGAATTTTCAACTTCGTCGGTGATCGGCTGGCCGTTAAACGTTGCCACGAATACGCCGTGTGGGCGGATCAAATGTTTCATCTGCATTTTTGCGGTCTCATACAGGATCTGATAGCGGAAGATCTTGATCGAGCAGGTCGTCGATCCGGCGCAGCCGCCGATAAACATGATGAAAAAGAAAACGCCGGTGGCGAATGCGCCCCAGCCTGCATAGTTGGCCGAGGAATAACCCGTCCCGGTGATGATGGAGATGACGTTGAAAGTGGATTCCCGGGCCGCCCGACCGATACTAATGTCGTTGTTCAGATTGTGGGCCAGGGTAACCGACAGAATGAAGAACACGACGATCCAGAAAAACCAGCGTACCTGGTTATCGCGCAACAGCATCATGGGTTTGCCGCGCACTGCCTGCAGATAGAGCACGAATGGCAATGCGCCGAGCAGCATAAAACAGGTGATGATGATTTCCGCCGTTGGGTTGGCAAACGCGCCGATGGACCCGTCGCGGGTAGAAAAACCGCCGGTCGCGATGGTGGTCATCGAATGGGCGATGGCGTCGAAGCCCTTGAGCCCGGAAAACCAGAGCAGCGCCGCGCAGGCCGCCGTCAGGGCCAAATAGACGAAACCCACCCCGCTGGCGATCTGGGCGACGCGGGGCAGGACTTTCTCCGACCGGTCCGAGGATTCGGTCTGGAACAGCTGGTTTCCGCCGATCTTCAACATCGGCAAGATGGCGACCGACATGACGATAATGCCGATCCCGCCCAGCCACTGCAGGATTGCGCGCCACAGCAGGATGCCGCTCGGCGCCGTATCGAGCGATGTGATGACCGTGGATCCTGTTGTCGTCAGGCCCGACATCGCCTCGAAGAACGCGTCCGTAAAGCTGAGCTCAAGATCGGCGAACGCAAACGGCAGGGCGGCGAAAAACGTCATCGCCACCCAGCTCGCTGTGGTCAGCACGAACGCCTGGCGCACCGAAAACCGATCCGGCGGCGCCATCGTTGTCAGTATCAGCGTTATGCCGACGAACGCGGTGAGGCCCGCCGCGCCGGCAAAGACCTGCCAATCCGGGTGGCCGACCACCAGATCCGCCACCAGCGGCGCGCACATTGCGGCTGCCAGCGTGGTGAGCAGGATTCCGATGATGTAGAGAACGGGACGGAAGTCGAGCAAGGCTCTTGTCCGGTGCTGTGGCTCAGGTCAGTTGAGGCGCCGCGTTTCGTACGGGCAGTCGAGCGAAAAGGCAGGCACTTCGATATCAAATTTTTCGCCTGCGGGCGTCCGCATCTGGTAGCTGCCTTTCATTATTCCCGACGGCGTCGGCAATGGGGTGCCGCTTGTATATTCATACGATTCGCCGGGATTGAGAACAGGCTGTTCGCCGACCACGCCGGCGCCGCGCACTTCCTGCACCCTGCCCATGCCGTCGGTGATGTGCCAGTACCGCGTCAGCAGCTGAACGGTTTCGGTTCCTTCGTTTTCAATCTGGACGCGATAGGCCCAGACATACTGGGCGTCGTCAGGTTCCGATTGATCGTCAAGATAAATGGGTTCCACCTGAACGCGGATTTCACGGGTGATGGCTGAATACATGGATCGGGTCCGGGTTATGGTACAGCGCAGTCTAATTGATTTACGCGAAAAGTGGAATTTAGCCTTTTCAGGCTCCCGCGAAGGCCTGTTCCAGATCCTCTTTCACATCTTCCGGATCTTCGAGCCCGACCGACAGGCGAACCATACCGTCATCCAGCCCGAGACTTGCGCGGTCCTCGGCGCTTAGGCGCTGATGGGTGGTGGTCGCCGGGTGGGTCATCAGGCTCTTGGAATCGCCAAGATTGTTGGAAATATCGATCATTTTCAGGTGGTTCATGAATTTGAAGGCGCGCTCCTTGCCGCCTTCAAGCGAAAACGTCACCAGACTGCCGAAATCGGACATCTGCGATGCCGCCAGTTTGTGTTGCGGATGGCTCGGAAGCCCCGGATAAAGAACCTTGGCGAGGTCGCCGCGGGCCTCAAGATAATGCGCGATCGCTCTCGCGTTTTCACAATGACGCCGGATGCGGAGATCGAGTGTCTCGAGCCCTTTGAGCATCACCCAGGCGTTGAACGGGCTGAGCGACGGTCCGGTGTGGCGCAGAAACGGCTTGAGCGTTTTTTCGCAGTAATCCGCATCACCAAGAACGACACCGCCGAGGCAACGTCCCTGGCCGTCGATATGCTTGGTCGCCGAATAGACGACGATATCGGCGCCGAGTTCGAGCGGTTTCTGCAGCAGCGGGGTGGCGAACACATTGTCGATTATGACCTTCGCGCCCGCCTTGTGGGCGAGATCCGACACCGCCCGGATGTCGATGATGTCGAGACCGGGATTGGACGGCGTCTCGATGAAGATGCATTTGGTGGGGCGTTTGAGCGCGTCTTCCCACTGGTTGAGATCGGTGCCGTCGACAATCGTCGTTTCGACCCCATATTTCGGCAGAATTTCCGTCAGAATATAGAGGCACGATCCAAACAGGGCGCGGCTACCGACGACATGATCGCCGGCTTCGACCATGCAGGCCATCGATGCGAACACGGCGGCCATCCCGGTGGCGGTCGCCTTGCCGGTCTCGGCGCCTTCGATCAGCGCCATCCGGTCCTGAAACATATCGACGGTGGGGTTTGAGAACCTTGAATAGATGAACCGGTCGACGCGGTCTTTGAAGGCGTCTTCCGCTTGTTCCGCGAATTCGTACACGTATCCCGACGTCGCGTAGATCGCTTCGCTGGTTTCGCCGAATTCGCTGCGCCGCGTACCGCCACGCACGGCCAATGTCTGTGCGCGCCAGCTTTCCTGAACGGGTTTGTTGATTGCCATTTTTTGCTCCCGGGCCTCTGCCCAAATAAAAACCCCAGACCGAACGGCCGGGGTTTCCAGGAACCTCCGACCTTTTAGCGTTTTATTTAACGTGGCCGCAAGCCGGTCGGCTCAAATCACCACGAGACGCGTGTGTGTTACGCCTATCGGGGACGCCGCGTCAAGAGGACGTTGGGCCTGAGCTTCCCTGCCAGATCCACACGGCGGCGGAAAACAGCAACATTGCGCCGGCCTGGTGCGCCCAGGCGATATAGATCGATGCGCCGGACAGGATCGTCGCAATGCCGAGGCAAAACTGGAGCAAGGCGAGCAAGGCGATGAAATCAGGGGAGCGGGATACCGATGACCGGTGTTTCCACCACAGCGACAAAGCAGCGATGACCGTCAGAATGGCGAGACACCGGTGAATGAACTGCACCATGCCGATATTCTCGAACAAGTTCAGCCACCAGGGTGCCATCGACAACGTGCCGGGCGGGATCAGTCTCCCGTCCATCAGCGGGAAAGTGTTGAACACCGCCCCGCCGTCCAGCCCGGACACGAACGCGCCCCAGATCATAGTGATGAAAACCAGACACCCGAGGGCGCGCGCCGCGCGCGCCGGGACGCCCGCCGCCGCGCCGCGGAGGCCGGCAGCGGTGTAGAGCATCATGCCGTATATGGCCACGGCGAGGCCGAGATGTGCCGCCAAGCGGTACTGGCTGACCGATGGCTGATCCACAAGGCCGGATTTCACCATGTACCAGCCGAGCACGCCCTGTGCGCCGCCGAGAACGAACAGGACTGTCAGCCGACCGGTCAACCGCGCCGGCACGCGGTACCGAATAACAAACCACAGAAACGGCAGCAGGTAGACGATTCCGATGCCCCGCCCCAGCAAACGATGAAGATACTCGAGCCAGAAGATGCGTTTGAAATCTTCCAGTTCCATCCAGAAGTTGAGCTTGCGGAATTCGGGGGACTCGCGATAGGCATCGAACACCGCCGCCCATTCCAGATCGGTCAGCGGCGGCAGCCAGCCGGTGACCGGCCGCCAGTCGACGATCGACAACCCGGATTCGGTCAGCCGGGTGATCCCGCCGAGCAGCACCATCGCGAATACCAGTGCGCAGCAGGCGTAGAGCCAAATTTCAATCGCCCTCAACGGGGCAGCGGGTCTTGCAATGGCCATCGTGGTTAGGCGATTCCGGATCGGTTTGCGTGTCTCCGGCCCTACCTAGTCGGCGAATCGTCCGCTGGCAACTGCCTATGCCAGGAAATACTGCCTTAGTGCAGCGCCAGCGAATGCCCCCGTGGCGTGTGCGCGCCGGCTTGAGAAGTTCCGTGTTGGCAACCTTCACCGCGTAGAGCGGCCCCTCGATTTCGCGTTCCCAGAAACTCAGAAATTTGTTGAGCTCCGGGAATTTGGGAGCCAAATCCAGCGCCTGCCATACATATGTCTGCAGCAGGTCCAGATGATCAGGCATGCGGTAGATGATTTCCGCCGTGGTCAGGCGGTATCCGCTCAGCTGACGTTCGATCTCTGTCATGGCGGTAAACCTCCATTACTAAGCACCTGGAGATTCTGCCGATTTATTGGTTAATGCACAATTAAAATGTATCTATTTCAACACTTTAGCACCGACCGGCCAAGAGTGCTGCTAACGCAACGATGGGCCGGGAAATTAAGAAAGCTTCATGTGTCGGGCACGGGCGCCGCGCTGAATCGCCGCCGCAGCGAGGGGATCTATCTCAAAATCGTAGGATAGAACCTCAAGCAACTGCAGCTCTTCCTGGCTGGCATGTCCGTCGGCGGCGATAATTTCGCAGGCGAACGCGTAGGCGGTTTCGCGCAGTGGCTCCGGCAGCGCTTGCTTGATCTGGGCGATCGCCGCATCGACGCCGCCGTCGCTCGCCAGCATTTCGGCGCAGGCTTCCGCGTCGGCCGTCAGTTCGTCGGGTTCGTAATCGGTGAAAACCGGCATCCGGTCGACGAGCTGGCCGATCCGCAATAGTTCGACATCGGTCATTTCGGCGTCGACGGCCGAGGCGATGACCATGGTATGAACCAGCGCCGCGTGGGGGTTGAGAGTAACTATTAATTATTTCTCCTTGGCTCCACCGCAGGTAACCACCCGGCACCCCAACGTCATGTTATTCCACCTGCGATAGGAAGTCCCGTGTCGTTGCGACCGCGTCGGCGAGCCCGACCCGCTCGATCTCCACACCGTCCGGAAAGGCCCCGGCGAGGCGGGACGGCATCATCGGGTCGAGCATCACGAAGACTCCGGAATCGGTCGCCCGGCGGATCAGCCGCCCATAAGCCTGCTTCAGTCGAAGCCGGGTTATCATATCGTCGTAGCGTGATCGCGTGAACGCCTTGCGCCGCGCCCGATGCAGAATAGACGGTCGCGGCCATGGCACCCGGTCGAACACGATCAGCCGCAGGCTGCGCCCCGGCACGTCGACCCCGTCGCGGACGGCATCCGTCCCGAGCAGGCAGGACCGTTCCTCGGTTCGAAAAATTTCGACCAGGCTGCCGGTATCCATCCGGTCGACATGCTGGGCGAGCAGCGGATATCCCATATCCTCCAGCACAGGCGCAATTCGTTCATGCACACTGCGGAGCCGTGTGATTGCGGTGAAAAGCCCGAGCGCGCCACCGCCCGCGGCGACAAACAGTTCACGATAGGCGGCGGCGACCTGGTTCAGGTCGTCCTTGCGCACATCGGTGACCACCAGAACCCTGGTCTGTTTGGGATAATCGAAGGGCGAGGTGACCTGGGCGCGGAAAGGCGGTTGCGCCATATGCACCGCACCGGTGCGTTCTTCCGCCGATTGCCAGTCGATTTCGGGATCGCCGGTACCGTCGCGCAGCGTTGCCGACGTGACCACGATACCGTGCGCCGGTTCGGCAACCGTCTTTGCGAAGGGCAGCATCGGGTCGATCCAGTGACGGTGCATGCCGATATCGATGTCGCGTCCCTGCGACCGGGTGACCGAAAACCAGTCGACGAATTCTTCCGGCACGCCGTCGGCGAGGGAGTCGAGCATCGATTTCCACGCTTCGAGCTCACCCTCCGCGCGCCGCCGCAGCCCGCGGCTGACGCTTTCGATCCGGTTCCGGGTGGGCGTGTCGAGATCGCTCGCATTTTCATCGAGCACCAGCATCAGCCGTTCCGACAACGCGCGCATCGGCTGGATAAGCCGGTTCAAAGAGTCCTTGAGCTCACGCGCGGCGTCGAGCAGTCCGGGGACCGGGCTGTCGGTTTCGGTTTCCAGGTCGTAGGGCGAGCGCGCATCTTTTGCCCGCGCATAGACCTGCTGGCGCAGTTCGGCGAGAAATGTCTCCGCATCCCCGTGCGCGGTGCCGCCGGCAATCCGCTGGTTCCAGCCGGGACCGGGCAGGGCATGGGCGGCCTCGAGGATGGAATCGACGAACTCGCCAATGCGCTCGTCCAGCGCGGCGACATCTTCGATTCGGCGTTGCAGGCCGCGCGCGCGGGTTTTGCGGCCTTCTTCCGGCCCCAGCAGCCAGCGCCGCAATTCGGCCCCTTCCTGCCCGCTGAGCTGTGCCGAAAAAGCGCTGTCGGCGGCGTCGAACAAATGATGGCCTTCGTCGAAGATCAGCCGCGTCGGAATCTGGCCGTCATCCATGCCGCCGGTGGCGATCTGGGCCAGCACCAGCGCGTGGTTGGCGACGACGATATCTGCCCGCTTGGCACGCCGGACGGTTTTTTCGACGAAGCATCTGTGATAATGGGCGCAGGCCGAATAGATGCATTCGCCGCGCCGGTCCGCCAATCCGACTGTATTGCGTCCGCCCGCCAGATCGACCAGCCAGGCGGGAAAATCGCCACCGCCCATGTCGCCGTCCCGCGTCGCCGATGCCCAGCGCGCCATCAGCCCGAGACCGATCGCATCCTGCGGCCGTCCGCGCAGCCCGACGACTGCATCCTCATAATTCAGCAAGCAGAGATAATTCTCGCGGCCCTTGCGGATGACCACCTTGCGCGCCTTGATTTTCGGGTCCGGGTGCAGCCGGTCGAGCTCGCTATCGATCTGGCGCTGCAGGTTGCGGGTAAATGTGCTGATCCAGACAGTCCCGTCATTACGCTCCGCCCACAGGCTGGCGGGGGCGATATAGCCGAGCGTCTTGCCGACACCGGTGCCGGCTTCGGCGAGAACGGCATTCGGTGTTCCTTCTTCGTCGCGCGGCCCGAATGCCAGCGACACAGCCGACGCGTAGTCGCCCTGCTGCGGCCGGTCTTCGGCGTCCTTGCCGACCAGCTCGGCAAGGCGTGCACGGGTCTCGTCCACCGGGACCGGCAAATTGCCGGGCTGGCCTTCGGGGGCGAATTCGGACCATTCGGGCAGGCGTCGCCATATCTCCAGCGCCCGGTTGGCGAGCCCGTCCATTGCGCGGGGAATTTCGGCGCCGAGCGCGCGCAGCACCAGCGAGGTCCATCCCCAGTTTGCCGCTTCCATCATCCGCGCGGTCTCGGCGGCAAGATCGCGGGTGCGGCCCGGTTCCATGCGGATCAGCTCGGTCAGCAAGGCGCCGCCGGCGAGCTGTAACAGGCGCGCCTCGTTCTCCAGCCCGCCGGGCGCTTCCAGCTCCAGCGCATCGGCCAACCCGGCGGGCGTCGGGCGGCAGAATTGAGCCGGCCGGACAAAGGCGAGCAGTTCCAGAAGGTCGAGCGCCGGAAACGGCGAGGTATTGAGACGCCGCGCCGTGGCGGGCGCATGGCAGACAATCGGCACGATCCCATCCGCAATTCGTTTGACAGCGGCGGCGGGGGCGAGGCGTTCGGCGGCGCCGGCGGCATCCATCAGAACAGCGCCGCGATGCCCGACGGCGATCGCCGGCAGGTCGAGCGGTCGCGCCGGGGGCGTGTCCGGGGCCATGTCCGGGGCCATGTGGGGATCGTGTTCCGGTCCGGGGTCGGGGAGGGGCGCATCGGTCATGACGACAGTATAACCGAATCCGCGCCTGGCGCGTCGCCGCGAAGAACCGGGCGCGTCGCCGCGAAAAAATAGCCCGGCTCTATACCCGTTCGCTTAGCCAGATCGCCAGCCGGGAGCCTTTTTTGATCACTGCCGACAGCGCTTCATAGCCCGGCGTCTGTTCGGCATCGTGTGACAGCGCGGTGTCGCGGTGTTCGCGCTCGTCTTCGCGGAATTGTTCGATGGTCGCGCGCAGCTCGGCCTCGTCATCGCCCAGGGCATCGGCCTGTGTGGCGTAATGCTCCTCTATGACTTCCTCGACCGCTACGGTGCACGCCATCGCCGCGCGCTCGCCCATAATCGCTGTGGCCGCGCCAAGCGCGTATCCGGCAACATGCCACAGCGGCATCAGCGCGGTCGGCCGAACCCGGCGGGCGCTGATCAGGCTGTCGAATTTATCCAGATGCTCGCGTTCCTTTTCCGCCATCTCGCGGATCACATCACCCGCCGGTGTTTTTCCGAGAACGGCGAGCTGGCCCTCGTATATCCGCACCGCGCCGTATTCACCGGCATGGTCGACCCGGACAATGCGCTCCAGCAGCTTTTCCACCGGCGGATCGCCCGGCAGGATACCGTGTTCCGTGCGCTTTTTACGCGCCGTCATGCGGTTCTTTCCGGTATCTGGCGCCCGCCGGCAAGAGCGCAGAACACCATCAGGACGATCGAGGCGAGCGCGTTCCATGCGGCGATGGAAATGCCGAAAAGCGCCCACGGGATTTCGTCGCATCTAACCACGGGAGTTGCGAGAAGTTGTTTTCGAAGCTCATCGATCGTTGTCGCCTGGTTGAGCGACGACGCGCCGGAACACGATGTCGGTCCCGCGATCCAGTGCTGTTCGACGCCGGCGTGGTAGAGCGCAATTGAGGCGCCGATGGAAAATACCAGCGCTGCTAGCCAGGTCAGCGCCAGCCGTTCGCGTGGACCGCGAAACCACAGCAGCGCGCCGGTCCCGATGACGATAACGATCCCGTACGGCACCCGCTGCCAGATGCACAGCTCGCAGGGCGCTAGCCCGCCGAAATATTGCGAGCCGAGCGCCGCCGCGAGGGCAACGACCGATGCCGCCATCGCCCAAATCGGGGCGTCGCGGTCGTCGATGTTGAGCCCGAGAATTTTCATGCGATCAATTTGATAACCACAAAGCCGCCAATCAAGAGGACGCAGAAAATCGTGAACATCAGGCCGAGCCGTTTTTCGATGAAATTGCGGATCGGCGGGCCCATCCAGTACAGCAAGGCGGCGACGGCGAAGAACCGCAGCGCGCGGGCCAGCACGGATGCGATGGTAAAAGTTCCAAGGTCCAGATTAGAGACGCCGCTGGCGATAGTGATCACCTTGTACGGGAAGGGTGTTACGCCTGCCATGAAGACGATCCACCCGCCGTATTCGTTATAGCGTGCGGTGAAGTCGGAAAACTTGTGCGCATAGCCGTAGAATTCAAGGATAGGCCGCCCGACTCCTTCGTATAATCCGGCGCCGATGGCGTAGCCTAGCATGCCGCCCAGAACCGACGCGATCGTGCAGATCGCGGCGTAGCGCCAGGCGCTGTTGCGCGCCGCCAGCACCATCGGGATCAGCAGGATATCCGGTGGCAGGGGAAAGACCGAACTTTCGACAAACGCCACCGCGCAGAGCATCCAGACGGCGTTTTTGCGGGCGGCGAGGTCCATCGTCCAGTCATAGAGGCGGCGCAGCATGGCGGGTCCTTTTCCGGCTCCGCGCGGTTTAGCAGGGGGGTGGCTGCCCGGCAAGAAGCGAGAAGCGCTACCGGTTTCCCAGCGCGCCCGGTTCGCCTACACTTCTGCGATGAACACTCAACCCGATCTTGTCCGTACCCCGGATGCCGCCGCCCTGATCGACGCCGCCCGCACCCTTGCACCGACGCTGCGGGACCGGGCCGCCGATACCGAAAATCTTCGCCGTCTGCCGGACGAGACGGTCGCCAACCTCAAGGCGGCCGGGCTTTTTCGCGCTCTCCAGCCCGAACGCTGCGGCGGCTGGCAGATGGATTTCCATGCCCATCTCGACTTGGTGGCTGAGATCGCCGCCGGGTGCGGTTCGACCGGTTGGTGCCTCGGCGTGTTTCAGGTCCATTCCTGGGTCGCC
>Ga0302122_10002528_pt1 | contig 11397 bp, 8 predicted proteins | sample CB21_SCM_MG_FD_203115 | JGI IMG/M metagenome (GOLD analysis project Ga0302122, IMG submission 203115) | Marine microbial communities from Western Arctic Ocean, Canada - CB21_SCM | ecosystem: Environmental > Aquatic > Marine > Oceanic | place: Canada: Western Arctic Ocean | collected 2017-09-28
CGAAGCCGCCGCGGTTGCGCGGCGGCGGGCCGCGGTCGCGCGGTGGGCCATCGAAGCCCCCGCGGTCGCGCGGCGGGCCGTCAAAGCCCCCGCGGTCGCGCGGCGGCGGGCCGCGGTCGCGCGGTGGGCCATCGAAGCCCCCGCGGTCGCGCGGCGGGCCGTCAAAGCCCCCGCGGTCGCGCGGCGGCGGGCCGCGGTCTCGCGGCGGCGGGCAGCGTGGCGGACCGCGGCTGTGGGGCGGGCCGCGTGGGCCGTCGCCCCAGCCCATCGCTGGCGAGCGCTCGGAGCGCACGGATCAACACGCGCGGGAGCTCTCGACGCGGCGAGGCGCGCGGCGAGGACCGCGAGGTGCTGCTCTTATTGCAGGCACGCGCGCGTCTCGTTGCCTGCGTGTTGCTCAAGACGTTTAAAAGCACACGCAAGTGCACACACGCCTTCGCTCGTGGATGCTTGCTCGTGGCGTCGTGCAGGCCACGGCGCGCGCAAAAATGGCTAAAATAACCCGTGTTGTAAAATAAATATTTTTTCTAATTTCATGCCTGCGTTCATGACGCCTAAAAGTCGAGGACGGACGGTCGGCCGGCGGGGAGGTATTCCGGCGCTGGACCTGGCTTTGCTCCCAGGCTCAGCGGTCTTGTGAGAGGCCCCCGCGCTGCACAGGTTTCAGCAGCAGTGCAGCCCGTCGGGACTATGGCCGCCCGGGTCCTGCCGCTGCTGGAGGAAGCGGAGCCGCCGCGCAGCACTGCCACGCCGCCGGGCAAGGGCAGCCCCCTGGGCCAGGTGATGCGGGGCGCGCCGGGCGGCCGCGTCCGGCCGGCCCACGCGCGGCGGCCCTCGTTTCTAGGGCCGAAGCGCACCAACAGGGCCGACGGCGCGCCGGATCGGAGGCCCTCGTTTTTAGGGGGCCGGGCGTCGCGGCGGTCATCGCTCGGCAGCTACGAATTAGGAAGCGTCGGGAAGGCGGAGAACATGTGGGAGCTCCCGAGACCGCTCAACGCGGCCGAACGGCTTTTGAGGACCCACCTCTCGCGCGTCACGGACGACGCCGTGAGCATCGCGGGCCGCGTCGACGCCACGTACGCGGCTTCGTACGCGACCGAAGTGCCGACGACGCCCCACTACGGCGCGGACGGCGAGACGACGCAGCGGTTCCTGGCGGGCGCGACGACGCGGCGCGCCGTGACGCCCGCGCGGCGGTCCGAGTCCGGCGACGAGGACTCCGAGGACGCGTTCGACCGGCGCCTCGCGGCGAACACGTACGACACGTTCGCCGCGCGGCGCGCGCAGCGCTTCGCGACGGCACGCGGCCGGGCCAAGTGCAACTTTCTTAAGCAGGAGGAGCGGCGAAGAGCGGCCTCGTCCCGTGTCTCGACGAAGGTCGCGCTGCGGAGGATGCGAGCGCGCGAGGCCGAGCGCTGTCGTCGAAAGGAGCTCGAGTTGGCGACGCACGGCCCGCCCCAGGAGCTCACGCTCGAGGATCAAAAAGACGAGGTGTCCCGCAAGTTACGAGACATGCGAGCAACGTACGAGAAGTGCGCGCGGCGGCATCGGAAAAAGGACGCCAAGGCCGTAAAGCGGATCCAGCGCTGCTGGCGCGGGTACACGGGGCGCCTTCATACGAAAGACGCGTGCTTCAGGGCGCGATTCGTCACGGGCTTCTTCCGGACCAATGCCGTCGAGTCGGAGGAGGACGAGGCGAGCTTCGACCCGGAATTGTACGACGGGGTCTGCGCGACCATCCAACGGTCCTGGAAGCGGTATCGCTTACGGATGCGCCGGCGGTACTTCTACGCCGCGCGGTTGGCCATGCTCTGGCGGGCCCGGCGAAACCTGCGGCTCCGGAAAGAAAAAGCGGTGTTCCTGAAGAAAGGGCGCAAGGAGAGCTCGAAGCGCTTCGTGCGGTGTGTGCGGCGGTTCCTCTCTCGAAAACTGGGCGAGTGGCGGGTGGCGGCGCGCGAGCGGAGACGAGCGAAATGGAACCTGCGCCGGGCCCAGGCGTTCATAGCCATCAAGCGGGGCCTCAAGGGCTACTACCGCAACCGCGCGCGGAAGGAGCGCGTTATAAACTCGTTGCGACAAAGCGGCGCGCCGGAGGTGCAGGGCGCGGTCGCGACGTTCTTAGTGGACAACGACTGGCCGCGGTGTATTGATGCGTTACGTGATGGCTTGCACGATTCGGACGACGAGGCGGACGACGACGAGGACGGCGCTGACTTAGTTAAGGGGACGCGGTTCGCGGCATGTGCACCGAGCGTCGCGGAGTTCCGGTCGCTGCCGTGCGGCGACGACCGTTTATTACCCAGCGCGTTCTGGGACTTTGTTACCCATGTCTCGGACCGCACGCTATTCAAACAGCGCCGACGTGTGGAGAGGCGCCATCAGCAAAAAGAGGCGGAGGCGCGCGCGTTGGTCGCTAGTTTCGTGCGCGGCTTGCGGCGGGACGCCTTCGATGCGACGGCGGACGCCACGAGCGTCGTGGGCAAGTTGCCCGACGACGCGGACCTGTGGCGCGTCCCAAGTATGGACCGCGCGTCGACCATCCGAGCGCGCACGGTCTTCGACGGAAAAGCGCCGATCCAAGAAGGGGCGGGCTACAAGCTGCGGTGGGTCTGGGACGGCGAGCTGTGCGATGCGTGCGGCGCCATCGTCCCGGACTTTTTAAGGGCGCGAACCTGTCGCACGTGCGGCTCCAGGACGCCCCTCGCCGCGGACCGGCCCACGTTGGCCTTCCAGCCGGCCGTCGCGCCGAAACTCCCATCACAAGCGCTGGACGTCACGTCGGAACGGGCGACCACCTTCCTGGTCCACGCGCGGCTCCTGGACCTCGCCGGCGCGCCGGGCTCGGGCTGGCGCCGGCGGCGCGTGCCCCTGGCGCAGCTGTGGCGGGCGGCCGTCGCGTCGACCTGTGACGCGCGCAGTGAACTGCGGGGGCTCGCCGTTGGGTCGATCGCGGATTTACACGCGCGGGGCGGCGCGGCCAAGCTCCTCTCGCCGGCGCACGGGGACCTCGGTCTGAAAGCGGACGGTCTCTTGGAGGTGCTGGACGGCGCGCTCCAACAGCGCGCGGCCGACGCGAGAAGAGCGGACGCCCGGCGCGCCGTCCGCGAGGGCTAGGTGCTCTGCCGGGCCCGGCCGCGCGGAAGCTAGCTAGTAACTGTTATTTGTACGACGGCAGGGCCTTTGCGCAGGGCCCGCAGTACCTCTTGCAGAGGTCCCAGGGCGCGCTGCAGCAGCAGAGGCAGACCCAGTCCCGCGCGAAGGGGATGAAGCTGATCGTGTACCAGAGCATCGCCAGCCACTGCACGACGACGCACAGGATGATGATGCCCACGCGGGCGCCGTCCGGGACGTCCTCGTAAAAGGCCACGAAGAACGTGAAGAAGATGGTCAGCAGGTAGAAGGCGGTCGCGATGCGCCGCGTCCTATTGACCATTTTCTTACATTGGGCCTTTGGTCCGCTGAGGAAGAACGACGAGGCGATGGCGCACAGGTTCCCAAACGTAAAGTAGATCACGAAGGGCGCCGGGTCGCTCTGGATCAGCGCCTTCAACCGGATCAAACTGCCGATCGTCAACAAAAACGCCACGCACATGCACAGGACGTAGCCCGTCAGGCGCTGGTTGTACGTGAGCTTGGGGCAGGACTCGTCTAATATTTGATCGGTCACCGTGCGCTTCTGCTCGAGGCCCACGGCCTTGCGCACGGTGTTCATGGTCGCGGCGGTGTGGTGCGCTGCCCGGCTGCGTTCCGGCCAAGAGGTACTAAGTAAGGTCTAGGATAAGAGCTCCTTGTTCCGGCTAGCTTTGGTTGTTGTGTGGTCCGGCTGCCCGCTTGCGTGAGTCCGGCGCGCCGCGCGGCTGCCCGCTGCGCGTGGTCAAGCGTGCGACCGACGCTGGCCCGCTTTTTCGGCAGCGCTCTACTGGTGCGTATCTCGTGTTTGCTTGAAATTTAACTTTCAGAAAACCCGTGCACCCGCAACCCGGCTCCTCCTCCTCCTCCCAGCTCCCGCCCGAAGCTTAAGTTCGATATGCAGCCATTTGCACTAGTTCGACGCCTCCCTTAAGGTACGGGTTTATATAGCGACCCTCGCGTTTTTGATAGCCTAAAACACCGCTGCTACCACACCGCAACCATGTCTGCCATGGAAGCCGAGAAGCCCAAGGCCTCGCTGGAGGAGCTCGAGAAGCAGGCCGCCGAGAAGACCAAATCGCTGGAGACGGAGACGGTGCACCGCATCCGCATCACGCTGACCAGCCGCGACGTCAAGGCGCTGGAGACGGTCTGCGCCAACCTGAAGCGCGGCGCCCTGGACAAGAAGCTTAAGGTGAGCGGCCCCGTGCGCATGCCCACGAAGAAGCTGCGCATCACGACGCGCAAGTCGCCGAGCGGCGAGGGCACCAACACGTGGGACCGCTTCGAGATGCGCATCCACAAGCGCGTCATCGACCTGCACTCGCCCAGCGAGGTCGTGAAGCAGATCACCTCCATCCCCATCGAGGCCGGCGTCGAGGTCGAGGTCACGATCGCGGATGCCGACGAGACCATCGCCAAGTAGAGTGCCTGGCGGGGGCTCCGCTCGTTGGGCGGCACCTCCCCCCTGTACCGGGGGGAGGCCAGCGGACCGTTCGCGTCCAGCCGTCTCACTTCTCGCGCGCCCGAGGCTAATTATTATTCACACTTAACTTTTGACCGCACGTGCTCCGGCGCCACGGACGCCTCCTCGTCGCCGTCGTCGTAGAGGAGCGCGTAGGAGCCGTCCGCGTTGCGGGCCCGGACGGTGCCCGGGTACCAGTCCTCCTCGCCGCCGAAGCGCGCCTCGACGGGCGCGCCGGTCGCGAGCTCGTCCTCATCCTCGTCCTCGAAGTCCTCGGCGTCGTCCGAGTAGCCCGTGGGCGACGTCGGGGCCGCGTCGAAGGACACCACCGCGACCTCTGGACAAGACGCCGGCGCCGCCGCCGGTTCCGGTGCCTCGTCAGCGAGCAGGCCCCCGAAGTCGTCGTCCGCCTCCGGCGTTTCAATTCGCGGCGGCCGCTTCGGCGGGAGCGGCGGCAGGGCCGCAAGGTCATGCAATTGCGGCCGCGGCAGGACCCGCTCGGCCTGGACGAGCCGCGCGCCCTCCTGAAAAACGTGGGGCCGCTCTTCAATAAAAACCCGCGCGCGGACGTGCTCCGCCAATAAAGCCTGCCGCGCGTTCTCGGCGCGCACCGCCTCGTTGTGCGCATTCATCTTATACCGCCGCGCGGCCGCCCGTTCCAGAACCCGCTGCGCCCGCGCACGGTCCCGCTCCTCCTCGGTCGCGGCCCGGGCGCCGCGCCGCCGCCTATTCACGTCGCGGCGCGCCGTGACCTCGGGCGACGCGATCGGCGGCGGCGGCGGCGCGGGCGGCGGCGGCGGGTCTGGTTGACGTGACCACTGGCACGTCAGGCCCGTACGTGTACGAGACAACTCCAGATCGATGTGCCCGACCGGCGGCGGCGGGTCCGGCGGTGCGGGCTTCGCGAGGCGCCGGGGCGTCCAAGATCGCGGCGTCGGCGGCGACGCGTCCCGCGCGCGCCAGGCGCGGCGCTCGCGCTGCAGCGCGGTGGAGGCGGGCACGGCGAAGGGCGACGCGAACGCGCGGCTCGTTGGTATTGCCTCGGCGTCGCTCGCGTTGCTTTCGTCGTCGGTGGCGGGCGCGGGTGGAGTCGGCGGCGTCGGCGGCGTCGGCGGGCCCGCCACGGACACGCGCCGCGGGCTGTACATCGAGGCGAGCGGTGCGGCGGTCCGCCGTCGGCTGCGCTTCCTGAGGTGCGAGTGGTGCGGCGGTCTGCCGTCGGCTGCGCTTCCTGACTCCTGACTCCTGAGGCTGCCCCGGTGTGCAGCCAGCGCGTGTTTTGGTGTACGGCGTTGAGGAGCTGCCCGCCAGTAGTTTTTATGGCTGCCGGGCGCTGCCTGGTGTCACCGTCGGCCCACAGCAGCGCAGCAACAGCACTTTGCATTTTTGCGCGCGGTTTGCGCACGGGTTTTCGAGCTCTTCAATCCCGATTCTGATGTGCAAGCGCACGCTGCCTCGCACTGTCCAGACATGCATCGGGCTGCCCGAGATCGTGCAGTATACGGCACTCCTAGCTAAGCATGCGTCGCTTAACTATTCTTCCTCCTAGCTAAGCTTGGCACATGGCGCGGCCACACCGATGTAACACACGATGGGCGGCCGTGGTCATGTGCACGCTATCGGGGGCGCGACCGCGGCCACACCGATGGAACGCGCTATGGACGGTCACGGTCGTGTGCTCGCTGGCGGCGGCGCGGCCGCCGCGCGAGGAGACCATCACCGTGGGCGCTTCCATCGGCGTGGTTCTTAGTGGTGGCGGCGTGCTCGTGCGGGACCGCGCGGAACCAAAGCACCGAGCCAAGGCGGTGGGCTGGTGCGCCCGGCACGCGCGGGTAGTGGGCACCGCCGGGCGCTGGCGCGACGTTGACTGTAGTCGAGCGTACGTCGTCTCCACGACGCTGGACGGGGATACCGCGACCCGCTGGATCGCCGCGGCGGAGGCGCGCGCCGAAACTCACGGCTGGGCGACGACGCGGCACCACCGGCACCCCACGCGGGACGTGCCTGTGTTCCTCCTGGACGACGTCGGGGAGGCCGTGCACGAGTTTGTAGAAAGCGACGTCGTGCCGGCCGTCGCGGGTGTCTTTGGGCTCGACGCGAAGCGTGTATCGATGAACGACTGCTTCCTTGTGAAATACGACGCCGACCGCCCGGGTTTAGAGGCCCATGAGGACGGGAGCGAGTACTCCTTCTCCCTGCCGCTCAACTCTAATTTTACGGGCGGCGGCACGTTTTTCGGGAAAGGAAGCGCGGTAGTGCGGCCGCGCGTCGGCGAGGCGCTCGTGCACCCCGGCCACCTGCGGCACGGCGGCGCGCCCGTCGTGGACGGCGTGCGGTACGTGCTCGTGGGGTTCCTAAAATATAAGTGAGTTTGAACCACCTTTGGTGTTATATAGTCCCGGCCGTGGCGTGTGCACAGCGTGCTGGGCGGTAGAATGGGACCTCGCATCTGACCTCGCATTGCCAGTGACGACGAACTTGACGACGACGTGTGCACGGGCCCGGGTCTGGCTTGCGCCACGTGCACGCCACCGCTGCTAGGAGTCATATGGTGCCGCTTACCCACTCTACGCCTTCTCGAGCTCCCGCGCGGCCTTGCGCGCCGCGACGAGCTTGGCGATGTCGTCCTCGCCCTCCAGGCGGTCCTTGAAGTTGCCCCCCTCCGTGGCGGAGGTCTTCACGAAGCCCACCATGCCCAGGATGTTGTTGTACAGGCCCATGAAGATGGACTTGACACTGTAGAACTTGGAGGCCTTGCCTTGCCCCGCGACCATCGTGCCCTTGACCGTGACTTCGAGCGTGTCTTCGACGTAAGGTACCGTGGCGACGCACGTGCGCACCCACTTGCCATTAATTTGAACTTCACAAGTGCCGCACTGGCCCTTCTTGCACTTGTACCTTATAAATTGGTCGGCCTGGCTGGCGACTTCAGATAAGGGCGCGCCGACGTCGCACCGCGTGAGTTTCGTGGAGTTGCCCTGTTTGAAAGCAACGGTCATAGCACCCGCCAAACCCTTGTCCTCTATACTAGTGGGCGCGCCGAACTCGTCCGCCAGCTTCGTGCGCTCGTTCTGCCACTTGCGCTGGAGCGTCTTGGCGCGCAGGGCCGTGCAGAGCCTGGCGCGCCTGGGCCCCGGCCCCCGGGTCGGGGGCCGGGGCGCGAGGAGGCCCGCGGCGGAGCCGAGGAGCGTTAGCCTGAGGATCATGGCTGTACGGTGCTGGAACGGCGTCCGGGTGCGGATTTCGCCGCGCGCTGTGGACCAGTGGGTCTCCGCGAGAACTGCGCGAGCGGTCGTGCTGGGTCTGAGCTTTCGGCGCGATATACGGAGCTCGATGGAGGGAGCAGCTGTGCTAAGAATTATTAGCAATTTTAGCAATAGCAATTTTTAGCGCTTGCCTACGAAATGCCTCCCCAGAGATCCAAAAAGGACCCGCCGGGGTAGCCGACAGCAAGAAGGCTCGGGGAGCCACTTATGGCCGCCCGTGAACTGCTTGGAGGGTGTAGACTCGCCCGGAAGACGACAAACCCGAACGGGTTGATTTTGCCGGAGGAGGCAGCTCGTCTTCCACATTGTCTCTAGCGCATTGGCTGTCTGCGTAACGAGCCAGCCGCTGCACGGCACGCCACCTGCGTTGTATCCACGCCCCGCCCGACCAGTTTTAGCACAAACGACGCGCGCCACGCCGCACGGAAGATCATCTACGGATCCACGGGCGACCGGACGCGAGCCGCCGGCGCGACGTGGGAGACACACCAGCGACGCGCCCGCAGCGACGCACGGCCCTCACCGCAGCCACCGCAGGTCTCTCATCATGGCGCGTGGCCTAAGGATAGTGCTCGCGCTGGCCACGGCCGCCGGCGCGTTCAAGCAGCTGAGCAACTTCAAGCTCCCGTCCATCAAGGGCGCGCAGGACGCGATGGAGGCCCGCGCCAAGTTCGGGGACAAGAAGCTCGCCATCGTGACGGGCACGTCGTCGGGACTCGGGCGGAAGACCGCGCGCGCGTTGGTGCGGACGGGCAAGTACCACGTCGTGGGCGCCGTGCGGGACATCGACAAGATGGCCGTCGTGGCCGAGATCGAGGAGTTCGACCCGGAGTGCTTCACGGCCATGGAGTGCGAGCTGAACTCCTTCGAGAGTGTGAAAGCGTTCTGCAAGAACTTGGACGAGTGGCGCTGCAACAAGCCCATCGACCGCTTGATCTGCAACGCGGGCGTCTACCAGCCCTCTTTACCTTACGCCAAGTGGAGCGCCGACGGCCACGAGCAGACGATGCAGATCAACTATTTGTCGCACTTTCTGATGATCTCGAAGCTCATGCCGGAGATGGTCAAGGCCAGTGATCCTAGGATTACCTTAGTCGGCTCCGTCACGGGGAACGACAACACGGTGGGCGGCGGCGGCGTGTATCCTATTGCTGATTTGAAAGAGTTGGAAGGGTTGAAGGCGGGCGCTAAAAATCCTATCTCCATGTTCGACGGTTATAACTTCGACGGCGCCAAGGCGTACAAGGACTCGAAACTGTGCCTGATGATGACCTCGAACCTCCTCCACGACAAGTTCCACAAGCAGACCGGCATAAGTTTCGCGTCTATTTATCCGGGCTGCATTGCCGAATCGCCGCTCTTCAGAGAGAAGCGGCCCTGGTTCCGCAAGTACTTCCCCGTCTTCATGAAGTACATCACCGGAGGTTTTGTTGGAGAAGAAGAAGCTGGTTTAAGGTTATTTCAAGTGGCCCACGATCCCCGGTGCGCCAAGTCCGGCGTCTACTGGTCCTGGAACGGCGGTCCGAGAGAAGGGAGAGGTGTGGAATCCCTCGAAAAGGGCGGTCAGATCTCGGGCGGCGGCGGCGCCGGCGGCGGCTGGGACTCGATCTACGAGAACGACCAGAGCGACAAGGTCCTGAACCAGGACACGGCCTCGGACCTCTTCAAGTACTCGACCATGATCACGGGCGCGGAGTGGCCCGAGGCGAACCAACCGAAAAGCCCTTGCCCCACTCTGAAGGTGATCGGCGCGATCACGGCGGCGTCGAACAAGAAAGAAGAAATGAAAAGAATGCAGGCCTCGCCGGGCATGGTCGCGGGCAAGGGCATCGTTATTACGGCTACGGCCGCCAAGGCGGTGGATGCGGGTCAATCGCTCATCTTCTTGCCTCTACGCATCGTTCAGCGGGTGCTCCTCGGCAAGCTCCCCGATAGAGCCACGTCCGGCAGCTTCCAGGAGACGAAAGCGCCGAAGCGGCGCGGGGGGTTATTAACCTTCTGGCGGCGGAAGGCACAGGTGGAGGAGGCGGAGGTCTCTGCCGTTGTCGACGTGGAGCTCGATGCCGTGGACCCGGAGGAGGAGGCGAAGCTGCGACTGCGCGAGGAGCTGGAGCTGGAGCTGAGGGCGAAGATCCAGGCGCAGCAGGCGGACGGCGCGGCCGACGCCATGCCGGCGGCCGAGGAGCTCGAGACGTCGCGCTGAGCTGTCCCCTTTCTTGTTACCCCCCCCCTCGCCGGCGCCAGGCCGGCGGGGATATTCGTAAATATACATCATTCTTAAGCCTTCAGGATCAATCTCGGGTGGGCCAGGCCGGCGTGTCCGGCAGCCAGGAGGCGAGGTCGGATGAGCGGCGGATCCACCATGTTTCTGACTCAATGTTGGTCCCACACAAGTGTGGGGGCAGCCGAAGCAGCATCGCTTGATAGCCTAAATTTGGGCTCCAGGTCGCTGGCGGATTTGGTGGTGGTTGTGCCCGCTTGTATATCTGGTGTACTGGCGGGACGACAAAGCCGGCCGGGATCCAGCCGGGTGGGTGGGCGGTGGCGGCGGCGGGCGCGGGAGACGGCACGCTCCTCCCGACGTCCCGCCGCGGGCGCTTGCGCGCTATGCCGGAGTGTGCCGCGGGCGCGCCGCCGGCGGCGAGCGCGTCGGCGATGGGGACGCCCTCGAGGAACAGCCGCGCCGCCGCTGGCGTACTGAGGACGGGCGCGGCGGGCCAGCCTATGTGACCGCCCCAGACGACGGCCGGCACCACCTTGCGCTTAAAGGTCGCGAGAGCGTCGCCCTCGAGCACAACGACGACGTACTTGCCTGACCCCTCTTCGTCGGTGGGCTCGAAACCGTCGATTAGGCACCGCGGCTTCTCACGCAGGCCGATGGCAAAAAATTCGCGGATCGCATCCGGCGATCTTTTTTCGTCGTATAGGAGACTGAAGAGGCTACCACATTTACCACCCGGGCCATGGTACATGTCGAACGAGGTCATGTTGGACGGCGTGAGCCTGGCCTCGATGTATAGGCCTATCACCTCGCTCCGCCACTCTATAGTAACGCCGGACGGCGCGAAGACCACGGCCACATCGCGGCGGAGCGCCGTGCCGAAGTAGACGCGGCGGCATCGGAAGGAGATTCGCTCCTCGCCGCGGCGGGAGTTGCGACGCGGCGCCGCCGGCTCCGGCGCCAATGGCTCCTCGAGGAACCGCGTTGATCGACGCTCAGGCGCGCGGAACCGGCCGGCGCGCGGCCCGGCCGCCGCCGCGGCAGGCTCGTCGTCGTCGTCGATCTCGAGGACGTTGCCCTCGGCCTCGGCGCGACGCCTCGTCTCGGCCGCGCGCTCGGCCTCGGTCTGCACGCCGACCAACTCGAAGTCGTCGTCTTCGGCGGGTGGCGCGGCGGCGGCCGGCGGCGGCGCAGGCGCGGCGCGGCGGCGGCCGGCGTCGCGTTGAGCACTTTTTGTTTCTCAGATTTGTATTCATCTTCGTCGAGTAGTTCCTGCTCGAACGCTGATCGCAGGCGCTGCAGTGCATCCACTTTTG
>Ga0302122_10002532_pt1 | contig 11387 bp, 6 predicted proteins | sample CB21_SCM_MG_FD_203115 | JGI IMG/M metagenome (GOLD analysis project Ga0302122, IMG submission 203115) | Marine microbial communities from Western Arctic Ocean, Canada - CB21_SCM | ecosystem: Environmental > Aquatic > Marine > Oceanic | place: Canada: Western Arctic Ocean | collected 2017-09-28
CCACGGCCACGTACGCGAGCGCGGCGCTCCCCAAGGCCCGCGCGTTGAAGGCGTTCCCGCCCATAACCATGACCGCCAAGTGCAGACCGTACACCTGGACCACCTCGTCCGGCGTGAGGTTGGCATTCGCGAAGTCCGGGAGCCCGCTCACATACTCGAACATCCAGCTCTCGGCGAAGTACTGGGCGTAGTACAACGGTCCGTGGAAGAGCCCGTGCCACGGCACCCCGTCGTACGCGTAGGGGAAGGACCGGAGCGCGCACGCCGTGCCGTTCGGGAGGTCCCGGCAAGCGTCGGCGGCCGCGGGCATGGCCAGCGCGCGCTGAACGAGTTCAATACCCGCCGCGTGCGCCTCCGTCAGCGCCTCCGCGTCGCCGCCGAAGCGCCCGCGGGCCTGGGCCTCCGTCGCCACCGCGCAGTTCCCGTTCGGCTGCAGCGCGTCGTCCGACAGGACCGGCACCATCGCCGGGAGGCTGCCGTTGGCCACGGCCACCTCAACCCCGGCGCACCCCAGCCCCCCCAACCACAGCCGCGCCGTCTGCACGTCCCGGGTGGAGTCGTCCGCGTACGCGCGGACGCGGCCGCAGTCGATGTTCAGGCCGGCGGCGGACCAGGCCCGTTTAACCGCCGCGCCGAGCGGCGGCACGAGCGTCTTCCCGTGCGGCGTGAGCTCCTGCGCCGCGAAGGCGCGGTCCGTCATGCCGAACGCTGCGGCGCGCTTCACGGGGCCGGCGGACCAGGCCTCCCACGTCTGGCCGTGGGCCGGCCAGCCGGGGCCGCCGGGCGGGTAAGGCGAGCGGACGCCGTGGCGCGAGACGTAGACGGCGCCCGTGAGCTGCTCCTCGTCGGCTCGCGTGGTACAGAGTAGGATACAGGCGAGGGCACGCATGGTTTAGACAGTTCGCGTTACCAAATCATGCGGGTAGATAGCCGAAGACCAGAGCTGCGTGGATTTAGTCGATTGGTTTTTTGGACGGGTTTATTTTACGGCACTTCCATCCAGCGCCCGACACTAGCTCGGTGTGAGCCAGCGAGCGCCGTGGAGGAGACGGAGCGTCATAAGGAGTAAGTCGACGCGGAGACAAGCGCCCGCCACAAAACCTCTCGAGAAACCCCGTCGCCCAACCTCGTGTCCTTCTCCTACGCGATCTTCGACTTCCTCACGTGCGGCCTCTGCCACCGCCCCAAGCTCTTCGACGCGCCCGACAACCTGAACAACGTCCTCTTGACCGGCAAGAACACGCGGAGCCCCCTCGGCCAGGCCCTCGGCGCGACCGCGGCCGCCCACCCCGTGGAGGGCGTCCTGCGGCTGCAGCTCCACGGCGACCCGGCGCGCGCGGCCGACCTCATCGACGCCGCCGCGCTCGGCGCCCGCGTGCGCGAGGCGCTCGTCGCGACCGCCCCGCCCGCCCTCCGGCCCGACGTCTACCGCCTCGCCGACCCACGCGCGCGAGGCGCTCGCGAGTCTCCTGAAGGCGGACTGGGACATCCTCGGCGCCAGCGCCGCGTCGTGCTCGGACGTCGAGAGCGGCTCGGGACTCTCCCTCTCGACCCGGGACCCTCGCGTACAAAGCCGCAGGGAGCGGGAGCGGCATCCGGACCTCCCTGCGCTCCCGCTTCCAGGGCAAGCCGAAATCACATGCAGCCGCGGCGAGCAACGGGAGCTGCATCCGCAAGATGTTCCAATCGAGCGCGATCAAGCGCGAAAAGGCGACGCGCGCCCTCATCGACTATGACGGCGTCGCCGGAGACATCCTGGCCAACTGGAAGCTCACGCGGAGCAAGTGGGTCCCGGTCGTGCCCTTTGTCATGCGCATCGCCAGCGACCTGTACCACGACGCGGGAGAGACGAGCACAAACGGCAACAAAGAGGAGTAGGCGGCGCTCCCCCCTTCTCTGTCGCGTTTAGACCACGCCCCCCGAGCCACTCGACAGCCCAATCCAATTGAGTAACTAGGTCCCCGTTCGATTGCTGGCCCCTCCCGTCGAGCTTAGGCGCTAGCGCCCAAGCCTTCGAGTATACCGCGACTCCCCGCGCCGAGAGATTTAGGCTCTTCCCACAGAAAACACAGTTTACACGCCCCCGCGGGGCTACGCCACGCCGCCCCCGCCCGGGTCCGCCGCGAGCAGGCCCGGGCCCGCCGCGAGGAGGACGGGCGCGTACGCCTCCCCCTCGACGGCCCACGCCGTCAGCAGCGCGCCGCCGATGCTCGTCGCGAGGCACGCGCCGAGCACGGCCGCCAGCCCGAACTCCGCCCGCAGCACGGGCAGCACCTCCGTGCCGACGACGGCGCCGACCTTGCCGAGCGCGCTGCAGAACCCGTTCATCGTCGACCGCGTCGCGCCGTCGAAGGTCGCCGCGGGCAGGACGAACGTCGTCACGTTGGGCCCGAAGGAGAGCGTGAAGTTCAGGAAGCAGTAGGCCGCGTAGAGGCACCACGGCCCCACGTCCATGGCGTCCAGCACGCCGTAGAGCGCGTAGGCGCCGGCCATGAGGAGGAAGCCGGCGATTTGCAGTTTCTTGGCCGAGCACTGCTTCCTATTCAGGAGTTCCACCGACAGGTACAGGGCGGGGATGTTGAAGGAGAGGCCCACGAGCTGCTGCCACGCCGTGGCCTGGATCGAGTTGCGGCCCCGGAAACACTCCTCCACGATGGCCGGGCCCAATAACGTCGTGCCGTAGAGGGCGACGTCGAAGAGGAACCAGGCCCCGCCGGCGCCGGCGAAGCGCTTCCAGAAGCGGCGCGTCTTCGCGTCGCCCGCGAGGCGCGCCCGCGCGGCGGCGGCCGCCGCCGCCGCGTCGCGGCCCGCGTCCCCCCGGGCGTCACTGCGGAGGAGGCCCAGCGCGAGCAGGGCCGGCAGCGCCCCTAGGCCGAGGAGCAGCCGCCACTGCAGGTCCTGCGCGTCCGACTGGAGGCACGCCCGCAACACGATGGCCGCGACGTAGGGCGCGCACATGCCCGGCCCCTGCCAGAAGAAGGCCCAGGCCGTCCGCCCCACGGAATTCGCGCCGTCGTCGCTCTCCGCCGCCTTGGTCGCACTTAGCGGGTACACGCCGCCCAGGCCGTAGCCGATGACGAAGCGGAAGGCCACCACGGTCCCGTAGATGCTCGCGGGCGAGCCCCAGGCGCAGGTCGAGGAGCCGACGGCGCCCGCCGCCGCGATCAATAAAGTGAGCGACAGCGCGCGGCTCCGGCCGACGAGGTCGCCGGCGTAGCCCATGGTGAACTGCCCGAGGATGCACCCCAGGAAGATGACGCTCGTGTTCTGCGTTTTTACCCAGTCCTGCTGCCGGTTGACGCGCGCGCTGATGAGCAGCGCGATGGCGATGACCTGGAAGTTGTACTGCACGCAGAAGTTCGCGAGGCTCGGGCCGACGAGGCCGTGGGCCGACGACGTCGAGGGCATGTTGACCTTTTGTTGGGGTGAAACGCCGCCTGGTGCAGCTGAATACTTTGACCTTTGTTGTGGTCTATGCGCACCCTGTCGTGTGCTGGTGCAGCTGAATACTGTTCCGCGCGACGCTATACGTTGTATCGTCCGCTGATGCACGAGTCAAAACAAAGCCTCAGCGTGTGGTTGCGTTTGCCAAACCTGTCGGGCCGGTCCTCTTGTCTCGCGCCAAAAACCCGGCCAGATTTTCAACAAAACGGGTTTTCGAACTTCGTAGGCCGGGCCGCCGAGGCTTCCTGCGCGCGATTCCCGGCGCATTTAGTAGGGGGGCTGGAGTGGAGAGGCTTAAGTTAGGGAAAATTTGACGTTCGGCCGTTCTGCCGTCCACACGGTGCACCCGCCGCACGAGGTGGGATCGTCGACGGCGCGGGCGACGCGGCGCGAGTCGTCCGCACGGCCCAAGTGGTCGATCATCGCGCCCGACGGGGCGCCGGCGGCACCGCGGGGCCTGGGCGACCTGATCCGCAACGACACCTTCAACAACCTCGTCGCGCTCGCACGTCGGGAGTCGCTGCCGCGGAATAGCGCCTCGCCCCATTAATGGTTTCTCTGTTTGCCCTTCTGACCTCCAGAGCCACGGGCCATCTCACGGGCCGGCCCCGGCCGCTAGCCCCCACGCGCCGCCGCCCCGGGGGTTCTCACGATGTGTTTCTTACGAGCGGACGCGCGCCCTAGACCGACACGAGCGGGTCCTTGGCGTCGACGCCGTGCGCGTCGAGCACGTCCGCGTGGCCGCGCATGGCCGCGAAGAGCATGTGCTGGAGGATGGCCGCCGCCAGTAATAGGAGAGCGGACACGGCGAAGACCGTCTGCGTCGGGAGCTTGGAGAGCAGGACCAGCAGCACGAGGACGTTCAGCGGGATGCGGAAGATGTTGTAGATGGTGGCCCGCTGCGCGTCGGGAACGATCTTGGACTTCAACGTGCCGAGCGCCGGGAAGTAGCAGCCCACCACGCCCTCGAAGAGCAGGAAGGCCACTAAAACCAGCACGTACTCGGACGGCGCCACGACGGGCAGCAACAGGAACAGCGACGCCACGACGAACAGCGGCCGCGCGAAGTCCTCGGGGCCCCGCGTCTCGGCCAAAAAACCGAACAGCCGCGTGCCCGCCGCGCAGCAGAGCATCATGGCCGCGAAGATCTCGCCGTAGGGCGGCCGCGGCGCGTTGCTCGCCGTCAGCGCCGGCGTCCACTCGAACACAAAGGCGTACATGGCCGCTTCGAAGCACGAGGTCACGAGGCCGACGAACAGGACGCGGCGGTCCGTCGCCAGTAACCGTAGGCCCTTGGTCAATGACTCCCTTAACCCATCGGCGCCCGAACTCTGCTTCGTGTCGCCGTAGTTCTCGCCCCACGTCGTCACGATGACGACGCCGCCGATGCATAAAAAGACGGCCGCGGCGTCGAAGGGCAGGCAGTAGCCGCCCCACATGATCGCGCCGTCCGGCGCGCCTTCTTCTACTACTGCTTTACCCGCCACGAGCACATACATGGGCGTCGTGCCCGCGATCCACTCGCCGAACACTCCTGAGAGTATGGCGACGATGGAGTTGCCCGCTTGCGCGTTGGCGAAGGTCGTAGAGAGCCTGTGGTGGTGTCGACCCGTGAGCCCGGCTACCCCCCCCGCGCGCCGGCGCCGCGACTCCCGTACGCCGTCGGGCCCGATGCGAAGGCGAATTGGACGCCGGGGACGTACCATGCGGGCTCGAAGCCGCGGGCCGCGTGCTCCGCCACGAGCCACGAGTCGAAGACGCTAAATAAGAGGGACGTGGCGATGCCCCCCAGCACGCGCCCGAGCATCAGGACCTCGTAGGAGCGCCAGTGCTTGGTCACGCAACTTACGGCGTAGACGACCACGTACGCCAGAGCCCCTCGTTTCCGGCCCAGGGTATCGGCGAGAGAACCGGCTACGGTCCCGAAAAGCATGGACGAGCCGAACCCGGCCACAAACAGCGCCGCGATCTCCTCGTGGGCGAAGCCGTACGCGTCGTACAACGCGTACATGTAGGGCCCCTGGAGCCAGTCGCCCGCCATCATCAGCAGGTAGACCGTTAAGTACGTTCTTTGAAACGCCTTGAAGGCCGGCGTCTGGCCGTCCGAATTTGTCGAGGTCTCCTTGCCCAAAATCATGCTCTTGCCGAAGGTGAGCGCGCCGAAGAGCACCGCGCTCAGCACAAAGGCCGCGTGCACCGTGCCGGGGCCGAGGCCCGCAGCCGGGTCCACGGGGGGCGTCTCGAGGTCCATCTTATGCGTCTGCGGACCGCTGCAGTTTCGAGGTGCCTGGGTTTTGCTGCCGGGTCTGCGGACCGCTGTGGGTCGCTTTTTGCCTTTGCGACGCCCGGTTTGCGTTTGCTGCCAAATTATTGGGGCGTCGGGCGGACCCGCACGTGATTTGGCTGTCGGCGCAGCCGGCCCGAGAGGACTCTCCTACCTATGGTCGGCTCTTGCGGGGTTTCTCTGGGCCCCTTTGAGGTGTTGGTGCTCGCTCGCTTTGGACGAGGGCGGGTGCCAGGTGGGGCGGGTGATGGGTCCAACTCCACTCCCCTTGACGCAGTTGGGAAAGATGAGGGCGTCAAATGAGTACAACACACCTGGGGCAAGGCTCTGAGGCCAGTCTCGGAGCCTAGCTGCCAGGGTCACAAGACGGGCGTCGGAGCAGTCGAGGATCAGCATTGTTAGGTGCAATACAGTACCTTTTCGAGGCTCGGGCGCGGACTAGGGTGAACTTTGTAAACGGGAAGGGTTCTGATGGCGGCCTCCCCGCCTAAATGATCCAAATGACATCAATTCATTTTCGCTCGTCCGGCGGTCGCGCGCAACTGCAAAAACAGGAGCCTCGTCGCTCCGAATCCCGATGCAAAAAAATGTGAACAAACATGTGAATCACGATGGCGACACTGGCCGAAATCTGCTGGGCCAGCCGCGCACCGGAGGGCTTCCACACGCCCGGCAGGATCGCCGAGCCGCCACGCCGCAAAGGTGGACTCGGACGCTCAACTGCAAAACAGGAGCCTCGTCGCGCCGAATCCCGATGCAAAAAAATTGTGAACAAACACAGAGTTCACCCGATGTGGGGATCGAACCCACGACCACACGATTAAGAGTCGTGCGCTCTGCCGACTGAGCTAACCGGGCAGCGGTGTTTTGATGCGCGATAATATTAATCAGATGCATGAAGTATGCAACCCGATGTATTAGAGACTGATGACGACATGAGCCGAAATCTGGTACATGAATGCTCAAAAGGTCGCGGGCGCTCGCCTAGGCTCACCCAACTGAACCGCGCGGCGACGCGCTCCAACAGCATCAAGCAACAACAAAATGCCACCCATACGACACGCGTGCGCAACACTAGCCGCCCTCCTGGCGACCGCGGTCGCCGTCGCACCTGTACACCATCAGCTGCACATACGGGCGCTGCGCCTCTCCGGGGGCGCCAACGCCACGGCGCTCGCGCCGGAGGCCAAGGCGGGGTTGCTCCACAACAGTCATGGCGGGAGCTTCACGCACAAATTGATCGGCGCCCTCCGCAAGACGGTGCGCGCGGCGCTGCGTTTATTAGGCCTGGGCAAGGACGAGGACCCAGCGCCCGCAACCACGAAGCAAGCAAAGGCAAAAAAACGCGGCAAGCCGGCGCGCGCCACGCCGGCGCAGCGGCAGGCCCAGCGGATCTCTCGGGAGCTCGCGGACTTCGTCGAAAACCCGCCGGATGGGTGCAAGGTCAGTGTGGGCAAGAACCTCAACGTGTGGATCGTCACGATGACGGGCGCAAAGGACACGATCTTCGCTAATGAAAAGTTCAAGCTGCGCGTGAGCTTCCCGGCCGACTACCCGACGTCGCCGCCCTCGTGCTACTTCCTGGACCCGACGCCGCGCCACCCGCACGTGTACACCAACGGCGACATCTGCCTGAACTTATTAGGTTACGGCTGGCGGCCGACCATCACCGTGGCGCAGCTCAGTCTCTCCATCCTCTCCATGCTCTCGTCCGCCAAAACTAAAGGCATCCCCCAGGACAACTCCGTCCACGCCGCCTCGGCGCCGGGCAAGCCGCAGGAGGGCTGGATGTACCACGACGATAGCTGCTAGGTATGTCGGGTACATTTAACTGTACCCGACAAACAGGGGGCTAGTGGACAGGACACTAGCCTTAGTGACATGACCCTAGTAGTACTATAACAACCTCCTATCCTCACAACAACACTCTCTATGTGACTGTAGAGTGATTCTACGTGAGGTGGAATGCCGATTAAGTATTTTTAAGTACTTTTAGTCGTACCCGAAGACTGACTTGTTGGGACGCCCCGCGGGCACCGTAATTAGAACGTACGAGTAGAATGTCTATAACCACGTGCCCGTCAGAAAAGAACATTGTTTTGAAATTCCCGCAGCCGCCCGAAGGCCCAAAAATGGACTTCGGTACCTTCCCGGGTAGGTTGTATGAAATAAATGAGCTCCCAAATTAGCACCATAATCGGTCAGCGAGACCAAATTTACACGTGTAGCGGCCGAGAAACCTATGCTCGCGGCTCCCGGAAATCTTTCTTGCCGTCCCTCTTTAACGTCAAATATGACAATTATTCGAGGGCCCCCACGAATCGTAGTAGCGGTCTCGTTGGGCCCCATACTACCCCACCTATAGTGCAAATCAAGTATATGCCATTTACACTACGAGAAGGGTACTTTGGGGTGCCCGTGCTCGGGTCTGAATATTATTGATCTGGACCTCGCGCAAGTCGGTCGGTCATGAAACAAACGATCGCGCCAAGGTCCATGGTGATGGTACAAGCGCTGATAGTCGCAGGTCCAGGTCTTGGGCCCGAATTAACGAGATCGTGGGGTCGCGGAGTGGCGGAGCCGCGCGGAGCATACGGATCAAGAGAGCAAAACGGACTCACTGGCGACTCGCGCGTACACCGTGGCGCGGTCGAAGGTCACCCGTGACTACTAGCTATTGTGGCCACTCCGTGCCGCGAACCTCAAATTCGCCTGGTGCCCAGGATCTCGCCCAGGCTCCAATCTCCCCGGACCGAACTCCAATCAATCACCGGACGAATACCACATCCCACGGGATACGCGGCGCGTAGCCCGAACACAAGCGGACACCTTACCGAATCGACATCCCCCCCCCGATGCTCGACATCCCCAATTCCCGCATCTGCCCCTTGCGCCGCGAAGGACTGGTCGGCCCGCCCCCAAAGATGGACCAGAAGCGCAGCGTCTCGTCGGCGGCCGCGCTCACGACCGTCTCGCCGTCCGGCGACTGCGCCAGGTGCAGGACCCGGGCCGTGTGCCCGGTCAGCTCACACAGCTTCGTCATGCTCGGATAGCGCCAGAGGCACAGCTGGTTCTGCGAGAAGCCGTGCGAACTGACGAGCTCCTTGTGGTGCCGCGACCATAGTAATGCGCAGACCTGCGACCCCGTGTCCACGCTATTTAAAAGAGCGCCGGTATGAGCGTTCCAGAACTTGATCGTCCGGTCGGCCGTGCCGCCGCCCGACGCCAACAAATTGCGGTGCATGGGGCACCAGCTGAGGGCCTTGACGGCGGCCTGGTGCTGTCGTAACGTCGCCCGCGGCGCGCACTCGGCGGGCTGCGACGTATCGGACCGCCGGTCCCCACTCCGCGCCGCGTCCCACAGACACAGGAAGTTCTCGTTGCCCCCCGACGCTAACGTCGCGCCGTCCGCGGACCAAGAGAGACCGCAGACCTCCTGCTGGTGGCCTACCAAGGTCGCGGTCCGGTGCTGGCGCGCGCGCGCGTCGTGCTGCAACACGAGGGCGTCCCTGGAACCCGAATTCACGCAGCGCGAGACCGGGTTCCACGCGAGCGACCCGACGCGCGCCGTGTGCCCCCGCATGCTCCGGACCATGGTCATGCGGCTGGCGTCCCAGAGCTGCACCGCCGCGGAATCGGTGCCCACGCAGAGGTGGGAGCCGCCCGGCGCCCAGCTCACAGAGGTGACGCAGTCGCCCTGCTCGAGCTGTAGTAACTCTGAGACTTCATTGGTGGCCGCGTTCCACAGGTACACGTTGTTGGCTAGTGCCACGGCCAGCACGTTGGACGAGGACCAGCTCAGTAAGTTGAGGTAGTAGTCGTCGACGATGTCGGGCGCGTCCAAAATGCGGGAGGGCTTCGTCGGCACGGGCCGCGCCAAGGCTGCTGTTCTCGCCCCAGAAACCGCGTCCTGCCGCGGGTCGGCGATGACCTGTAAAGCGCTCCGGAAGCGGTCGGAGCGCCGCGGCGCCTCCTCACTGAAGCGGAAGATGTTTTGGGAGACGGGGCCGTCGCCGCCCGCCGAACTTCGCCGCCCGCCGCTACTTCGGGGGAGGAGCGCACTTCGCATGGCCCGCCGAAACTCCACTTCCACTGGCCGCGCGTTCGGGACGTCCGGGTCCTTCTTGCGCTGCGGCGAGGCCACCACACTTAGAGCATGATTGGCCTCGTCGAAGTCCATCGACGTGCGGTGGGGGATGAAGCGGTCCGAGGGACTGCGGCCCTGGCGCTCGTCGAACCCGCCGCTGCTCCTTCGTGGAGACCGCGTCGGCGTCCGGACGCGCGGCGCGCTCCCGGCGTCGGCGCCGCCGTCGGTCTTGGAGCGCTTGGCCACGGGGGACCGCGGCGTTGGCGTCGTCGTGCCGCCGCGCGGGGGCGGGCTGTGGGCCCGGTTCGGCACGCCGGTGAAATCGGACATGGCGCTGCCGGTGAGTGGTCTTGGTGCGGCGCGTCGACGGCGTCGCGCCTCGCGTGTGCAGTGATTCGATGCCGATGCAGGCGTGCGCGCAGGTCCCAAGGCTCAAACGGCGCTTCGAGAAATTGCACGCAGCATAACAAAAACGATGCGCGCAGCACAACGAAACGATGCCGGCTCCGGTTTCTATTCCAGCCCTCCGACGGCTCGGCGCGCCGACGGAGCAATCGCGCCGACGAAGCAATCGCATTCATTTTTCCTTGCTGGCTTTGGGACGGGTTTTTCCCCCGCGCGGGTTTTGAATCGCGCTCTCGACGCGGCGCGGGCTTGCACAATCGGATTGAGGCAGCAAACAGATCCGGGCACAGCTCCCCGAGCTCACACACAGCACACGTTTAAAAACGGCGACGATGGCGCGCTCGACCTGCTGGATGGACCTGTCCGTGGGCGGCCGGCCCGAAGGTAGAGTAACCTTCGCGCTCTACGACGGCCAGGCGCCGCGGACCTGCGCGAACTTTAGGGCACTCTGCGCGGGCGACAAGGGGCTGGGCAAGACCACGAAGAAGCCATTGACGTACAAGCACTCGACGTTCCACCGCGTGATCCCCGGCTTCATGATCCAGGGCGGCGATTTTAGTATGCACAACGGCACGGGCGGCGAGTCCATCTACGGGGGCAAGTTCGCGGACGAGGCCTTCCACTTCAAGCACACGCGCGCCGGTTTGTTGAGCATGGCGAACGCCGGGCCCGACACCAATGGCAGTCAGTTCTTTGTGACGTGCGGCCCGACGCCCCACCTGGACGGCAAGCACGTGGTCTTTGGCGAGGTGAACTCGGGCATGGAAGTGATTCGGGCGGTGGAGAAGGTCGACACGTACCTCAAGGACGCGCCGGCCGCCGCGCAAAAGGTACGTATTGATGGTTGTGGCGTGCGGGAGGTCGGCAGCGACCGGGACGCGCGCGACGTCAGTAAGGCCGAGGCCAGGGCCGCGAAGAAGCGCAAGAAGCAGGAGAAGAAGGAGAGGAAGTCCGCCAAGAAGAAGAAGAAGGACAAAAAGAAGAAGGACAAGGCCAAGAAGAAGAAGAAGAAGAAGAAGAAGAAGGCGCGCGAGCCCTCGCCCGCCGCCGCCGGCCGCCGCCGCGCCGGCTCCGACGCCCCGCCGCCGCGCGCGGAGCCGCCGGCGCGCTACTACCCGCCGTCGCGCGAGGCCGACCGCCGCGATGCGTTGCGCCGGTCGCGGTCGC
>Ga0302122_10002533_pt1 | contig 11387 bp, 6 predicted proteins | sample CB21_SCM_MG_FD_203115 | JGI IMG/M metagenome (GOLD analysis project Ga0302122, IMG submission 203115) | Marine microbial communities from Western Arctic Ocean, Canada - CB21_SCM | ecosystem: Environmental > Aquatic > Marine > Oceanic | place: Canada: Western Arctic Ocean | collected 2017-09-28
TTCGTGATTGTTTACGTTGGTGATCTCGCCGTTAAAGATCATCTGGTAGAAATCGACCATCGCATCGTAGTTTTCGTCCGAAAAAATATGGACGTGGTGCATTTCGCGCGGCGACGGCATTTTCGTTACCGTCCCCGGCGCATCCATACGATGCGGTGCTATGGGTTTGATTTCAAACGTGTCGGATGCCTTTGTCGCCATGGCTTGGTTCCTCGCCTTTGTATGTGGGGCGTATTCTGGCACGCCACCATCTGGAATGTCCATTCTCGACCGGGGCCACAAACCTTGATTTTTCCGCTGGCCGCCTGTTATACCCCCCCAGATCCAACCCGCGGTTCGCCATACAATTGTGGGACGCACGTTGGGACAGAATTGCCCGCATATTTTAATTCTTGAGACTGGAGCCTGCTGATGAGCGCCGATACCGATTACAAAGTTGCCGATATGTCCCTGGCCGATTGGGGCCGCAAGGAAATTGCGATTGCCGAGACCGAAATGCCCGGTCTGATGGCGCTGCGCGAAGAATTCGGCGCTAAACAGCCACTGAAAGACGCGCGCATCGTCGGGTGCCTGCACATGACGATCCAGACGGCGGTGCTGATCGAAACCCTGACCGCGCTGGGCGCCAGTGTTCGGTGGAGTTCGTGCAATATTTTCTCGACCCAGGACCAGGCTGCGGCCGCGGTTGCGGCGATGGGCACCCCGGTCTTCGCCTGGAAGGGTGAGACGGACGAAGAATTCTGGTGGTGCATCGAGCAGACGATTACCGGTCCCGACGGATGGACGCCGAACCTGATCCTCGACGATGGCGGCGACCTGACCCAGATCATGCACGAAAAATATCCCGAGATGCTGAAAGACATCAAAGGCCTGTCGGAGGAAACGACGACCGGTGTGCATCGCCTGTATGATATGCAGAAAAAGGGCGAATTGCTGGTTCCCGCGATCAACGTCAACGATTCGGTCACCAAATCCAAATTCGACAATCTTTATGGCTGCCGAGAAAGCCTTGTAGACGGCATCAAGCGGGCGACCGACGTGATGGTCGCCGGCAAGATCGGCGTCGTCGCCGGCTATGGCGATGTTGGCAAGGGTTCCGCCGCCAGTCTCCGCAACCAGGGCGCGCGCGTTCTGATTACCGAGATCGATCCGATCTGCGCGCTGCAGGCGGCGATGGAAGGCTATGAAGTAGTGACCATGGAAGAAGCCGCGTCCATCGGCGATATTTTTGTCACCACGACCGGCAATGTCGACGTGATCACGCTCGATCATATGCGGGACATGAAGGACCGCGCGATCGTTTGTAATATCGGCCATTTCGACAGCGAAATTCAGATCGGGGCGCTGCGCAACTACAAGTGGGACAATATCAAACCGCAGGTCGACGAGGTCCAATTCCCCGACGGCAAGAAACTGATCGTTCTCGCCGAAGGCCGGTTGGTAAACCTAGGCTGTGCCACGGGACATCCGAGCTTCGTGATGAGCGCGTCGTTTACCAACCAGGTAATGGCGCAGCTGGAACTCTGGGATCACAGCGACAATTACAAAAACGAAGTCTACGTGCTGCCCAAGCATCTTGATGAAAAAGTAGCTTTGCTCCATCTCGCAAAGCTCGGCGTCAAGCTGACGACGTTGACGACGGAGCAGGCGGACTATCTCGGTCTCGATGCCGCAGGGCCTTACAAGCCGGATCATTACAGGTATTAATGTAGGGTTAACCATTTCGGGATCAATTATCAGGTCCCGTTAACGGACAGACTGTATCCGGTCTGCCATCACCGCGTCCATTGGAGGGCGGCGGTGGCTGCCGGCTGAACAGGCTCGGAGAAAGATACGTCCGACGCCCATGTCGTATTTGCCACGGCCCGTGCTGCCGCTAAGCGCAGCTTTGTTGCTGTGCGCGCCGGCACCTGCCCGCGCCGCGGGCGGCATTATATTTTCGGGGGCAACGGTCGGCGCCGGAATCGCGGTACTTGTCGCGCTCTGTCTTTTGCTGGCGACCGTCCATTACCGGCGGCGGTTCACTGCAGCCGAGGCCCGGGCGGCCGATCTCGAAATCCAGTTCGAACGCGAACGATCGCTTCTCGACACGTCGCCCGAGGCCATTGTTTGTTGGGACACGGCGTCCGGCGACCAAAAGCTGTCTGCCGCCGCTGCGCGCATGATCGGATGTGCCGTCACCGATTCCGTGGGTGCGGAAAAGATTGCCGCGCTGGCCACCGGAGATAGTCAGGCAGCCGTCCAGACAGCTGTGACCGACCTGATTGACGCCGGCAAGATCTTCGATGAAATCGTTCCCGGATCCCGGATCCGGGATGCGGCGCTATGCGCTTTGCGGCCGGGCGATCGACCAGGGCGCCCAGGGTCATCTTGCGGTTCTGTGGCTGCGTGACGATACAATAGCTGCCACCGAAACCGCGGCCGCCATTCGGATCGGCGACGGTTTCCGTAAATTGCTGGACTCGTTTCCGTTTCCGGTGTGGCGCCGGCGCCGCGAACTTACCTTCGACTACGTCAACCCGGCCTATCTGGACGCTGTCGAAGCCGAGCCGGAAGCCCGCCCCGACGACGCTCCCGAACTCTCGGCCGGCGCGACCGGCAACAGCGGACGGGCCCTGGCTTCGCGGGCGGCGGAAACCCGCAATCCGCAGACCGAGGCTCATCATATCGTCGCGGCCGGGGCACGCCGCCTGATGGAGCTGACCGAAGCGCCTGTCGGCGGCGACGGGGTGATCGGCATATTTGCCATCGACCGCACCGAGGCCGAGGAGATCAAGACGGAGCTTACCCGCCATATCGAGAATCATGAGCAGGTCCTGCATAATCTGGGGACGGCAATTGCGATCTACGGCGCCGATCGCCGGCTCGAATTTTTCAACACCGCCTATGTGAAGCTGTGGGAAATCGACGAGGCGCTTCTGAGCGGCCGGCCCACATTGGGTGAAGTTATCGAAAGCCTCCGGGAATCCCGGAAACTTCCCGAACAGGCAAATTTCCCCGAGTTCAAGGCAAGCCGGAACGCGCTGTTCACGTCGCTGATCGATCCGCTCGACGAGCTCGTCCATCTGCCCGAAGGCAAGACGCTGCGGTCTGTCGCCGCGCCACATCCGTTCGGCGGGCTGCTGATAACGTGGGAAGACGTGACGGCGTCGCTGGCGTTGGAAAGATCCTACAACACGCTTATAGCGGTGCAGAAAGAAACGCTCGACAATCTGTACGAAGCTGTCGCGGTGATCGGCGGCGGCGACGGCCGGCTGCAGCTCAGCAATCCGGCGTTTGGCCGTATCTGGCTACTGGCGGAAGACGAGCTTGCCGCGGCGCCGCATATCTCCGATCTGATGGAACGTATGCGCGAATTTCTTGATCATGGCGACTGGGACGCGCAGAAATCCGATCTGATCAATCTGCTGACCGACCGGGAAGGACAATCCGGCCGGCTCGAACGCGCGGACGGGTCGGTGATCGATTTCGCCACCGTCCAGTTACCGGATGGGACGATGCTGTTGTCCTACGTGGATGTGTCGGATTCGCACCGGGTCGAACAGTTTCTGCGCGAGCGCAACGAAGCGCTGGAAACGGCGGACCGGCTGAAATCGGAATTCATCGCCAACGTGTCCTATGAATTGCGGACGCCGCTCAACACGATCGTCGGGTTTTCAGAAATTCTCACCGGGGAATATTTTGGCACGCTGAACGAACGTCAGGGCGTATACAGCCGGGGTATCTATGAATCGTCCCAGCGCTTGTTGTCGCTGATCAACGATATTCTCGATCTTGCAACCATCGAATTCGGCCACATGTCGCTCGAACTCGAATCGGTGGGTGTCTACAGCGTGCTCGGCCTTACCCGCGAACGGGTCCTGCGCAAAAGCCTGAAGCTGGATTTCGACTGTCCCGAAGAGATCGGTCTTATCACGGCGGATGAGCGGGGGCTTAAGCAGGCGCTATTCAATATCCTCAGCAATTCGGTCAAATTCACCCCCGAAGACGGCGAAATCACCGTTTCCGCCCGCCGGGTTGAAGACAATATCATCATCACCTTCACAGATACCGGCATCGGCATTCCCGAAGGGGATCACGAACGCATCTTTGGCCGTTTCGAACGCGACAACCAGCCTGAAACGCGGCGCACGGGCGCCGGGCTGGGCCTGTCGCTGGTTCAAAGTTTCATCAATCTGCATGGCGGCGATGTCGAGCTGGAATCGGAGCCCGGTGTCGGCACCAAGGTCGTCTGCCGGCTTCCGTCCCGCCGGGCCGACGAGGACACGCAGCGGCTCGCCGGAAACGGTTAGCGGTTATAATCCCGTCCCCGTCTTGACGCCGGGCATGATCTTAATCTTCAGCCCCGATCTTCAGCCCCGTTGCGGGGAATCGACGGCGAGGATAAACCATCCCGATGGCCGATCCTCAGACCGATGCTGAAACCAGAACCGTCACCCTTGCCGATCTGGCGGCGACAGAGGCGCTGGCAGCCGAATTCACCGGCATGCTGTCGCCGGGTGACGTTATCGCGCTGACCGGCGATCTGGGCGCCGGTAAAACGGTTTTCGCGCGCGCGCTGATCCGGGCGGCGGGTCGCGCCGCGGGCATCGATTTTGGCCATGTGCCGAGCCCGACTTTCACGCTCGTTCAGCATTACGAACTGCCCGGCGTCACCCTGTATCATTTCGATTTTTATCGTCTGACATCGCCCGACGAAGCGTGGGAGCTTGGGATCGAGGACGCGTTCGGCGACGGGATTTCCGTTATCGAATGGGCCGACAGGATCGAGACTCTGCTACCCGCCCGGCGCATCCGCATCGATCTTGCCTACGGCGTCGGGGATACGGCGCGGATTGCACATATTTCGAGGTCTGCATGACAATCGGCCGGTCGGCGGACATAGAACGTTTTCTTGCCTCTGTTGGGTGGGCCGGTGCGGATCATGCGACGCTTGCCGAAGACGCGTCGTTCCGGCGCTACGAGCGGGTGACGATGGCGGATGATCGCGCGGTGCTGATGGATGCCCCGCCGGGCAGGGAAGACGTGCGCCCGTTCATGCGGATCGCGCACAAGCTCGCGGCGCTTGGATTCAGCGCCCCCCGTATTCTGGCGACGGATGAGAAAGCGGGTTTTCTGCTGCTTGAAGATTTGGGCGATGCGACGTTTACGCGGTTGCTGGATGCCGGCGAAGCGCCCGAACCGCTCTATACGTTGGCGACGGATGTCCTGATCGATCTGCATGAAAAACTGGTCGATGAGGTGGTGCCGCCCGGCGTCGATGCCTACAGCGACGATTTGTTCGTCGCGGAAGCCGAGCTGCTCGCGCAATGGTATATTCCCGCCGTGTTGGGCAAAGTTAACGCAGACCGGACCGTGGCGGACCGGACTTTGAAGGAATATCGCGATATGTGGATGAGGCTGCTGCCCCTGGCGCGGCGTGTGCCCGAAACCCTTGTCCTTCGGGATTTCCATGTCGACAACTTGATCAGGCTCGACGGGCGCGATGGCGCCTCAGCTTGCGGCCTGCTTGATTTCCAGGATGCGGTCGCAGGGCCGGTTACCTATGATTTTGTCTCGCTGGTGGAGGACGCGCGCCGGGATGTAGATGACGATCTCGCGGTTGCGTTGCGCGACCGCTATCTTGCCGCCTTTCCGGCCGTCGATGCGGCGGCGTTCGACATCTCCTGCGCGATTCTGGGCGCGCAACGCCACTGCAAGGTCCTCGGCATTTTCACCCGGTTGCGCGACCGCGACGGCAAGGAAGGATATCTGCACCACGTTCCCCGCCTGTGGCGACTGCTCGAACGGAGCGCCGGCCATCCGGCACTGGCGCCGCTCAGGGACTGGCTCGACGTCAATATTCCGGTGCCAATGCGGATCGTCCCGCCGCCACGGAGCGTGGGATGACCGGTCAACTCCCCCACAGTGCCATGGTGCTCGCCGCCGGTCTCGGCCTCCGCATGCGGCCGCTGACGCAGACAACACCGAAACCGTTGCTGGAGGTTGGCGGCGAAACTATGCTCGATCATGCGCTCAACCGGCTGGTTGACGCCGGGGCGGCGCGGGCTGTCGTCAACACCCACTGGCTGCCGGAAAAAATCGAGAAGCATCTCGAACGGCGCAGATCGCCGGCAATCGTTATTTCGCGCGAAGACGAATTGCTCGAAACCGGCGGCGGTGTGGTCCGGGCGCTGCCCCATCTCGGGCCCGATCCATTCTATGTCGTGAACGCTGATATCGTGTGGCGTGACGGAACGGTCCCGGCATTGCACCGGCTTGCGTGCGCCTGGAACGGTGACGAAATGGACGTGCTCCTCTTGCTGGTTGCGACGGTGCGGTCAACCGGGTACCCGGGCGCCGGCGATTTTCTGATGGACCCGATCGGCCGCCTGACGCGACGCCCGGAACGGGTCGTCGCGCCGTTCGTGTTCTCCGGGGTTCAGATCGTTCATCCGCGCCTGTTCGCTGACACGCCGGGTGCAGCCTTTTCGATGAACGTCTTATACGACCGCGCGCTGGAAGCCGGCCGGTTGTTCGGCATTGCCCATGACGGCGACTGGTATCATGTCGGTACGCCGGATGCGCTCACCCGGGCCGATTCGGAAATACTCGAACGCGAAGGTTCGCGCGTCCGGCTCCTGTTCTGATGCAGGCATCGGCACCAGCATTGGCACACGGGAACGTCTTTTCGATCGCTGCCGGGACCGCTTTCGTCGATTCACTGGCCGTCGGCATCCTCGAACGTTGCGGTGGCGCTCCGGCCGATCTTGCCGATATACGCGTATTGCTGCCGAACCGGCGCGCCTGCCGTGCGCTGGGCGAAGCCTTTTTGCGCGCCACCGACGGGGTTCCAACACTTCTCCCCGCAATGATCCCGATCGGCGATATCGACGATGACGAGATTGGTTTTCTCGCCTCCGAGGAACCCGCGCTCGCCGGTCTTGCCGACTTGCCGCCTGCGATGCCGGCCCTGCGGCGGCAATTGCTATTGACCAACATGATCATGGCGAAGGACGACACCATGTCGGCCGCACATGCGGCGCGCCTCGCCCACGAGCTCGCCCGCCTATTGGACGAGGTGCAGACCGAACGGCTCGATTTCGCGGATCTCGAAAACATCGTGCCCGACCGGTTTTCCCGCCACTGGCAGGAAACCCTGGTGTTTTTGCAGATCGTCACCGACCACTGGCCGGCCATTCTGGCGGAACAGGGATGCATCGATGCCGCCGACCGGCGCAACCGGTTGATCGAGGCGCAGGTCGGATTGTGGCGCAACGATCCGCCGGCCGGTCCGGTGGTTGCCGCCGGGTCGACCGGCAGTATTCCCGCGACAGCCGATCTGCTGACCTGTGTCGCCGGTCTGGATGCCGGTCTTGTCGTTCTGCCCGGGCTCGATGTCACGCTGGATGAAGAAAGCCTTGCCGCGCTCAGCCCGTCCCATCCGCAATACGGTATGACGCGACTTCTGGGCCGGCTCGGGCTTGGCATTGGCGATGTCGCCGTCTGGGGAACGCCAGTCACGGGCAGCGGCGCGCGGATCGATACGGTGAATGCCGCCTTGCGGCCACCGGTTACCGCCGGCGCCGTTTCCGTGCCAGATAATATCGGCCGGGCATTCGCCGGCGTGCGCCGGATCGACTGCCCGGGGTTGCAACAGGAAGCGCTGGCGATTTCGCTGATGATGCGCGGGGCGTTGGAAGCCGGTCAGCGCACCGCCGCGCTCATTACACCGGACCGGCGGCTGGCCCGCCGGGTTGTCGCGGATCTGCGGCGCTGGGGTATCGATATCGACGATTCCGGCGGATTGCCGCTTGCCGACACGCTGCCCGGTGTTTTCCTGCGCCTGACGGCGGAGGCAGTGGCTTCCGACGCCGCGCCGGTGCCGCTGCTCGCGGCGCTCAAACACCCGCTGGCGGCAGGCGGTCTGGAGCCGGGGACGTTCCGCGAGCGGGTGCGTGAGATGGAGCTGGCGATCCTGCGCGGGCCCCGACCGATATCCGGGTTTACCGGGCTCCGCGACGCGCTAAGCCATATCGAGCCGGAAGCCGGACTGACCCTGTGGGCGGCCGATCTTGAAGTTGCCGCGCGGCCGTTTGCGGCATTGATACGCCAGTCCCACATTCCCGCGGCAGATCTGCTCGACGCCCATATCGCCTTCGCGGAGACGCTGGCCGCGTCGAACGCCGAGACCGGCGTCGAGCGGTTGTGGGCGGCCGAGGCCGGCGAGAGCGCCGCGTCGCTGATCAACGATCTTCGGTCGGCACTCGAAATGCTGCCGCCGGTATCGGGCCGGGAATGGCCGGCATTGCTCGATGCGTTGATGGCCGGTGTCGTGGTGCGCCCGCAATACGGGCGGCACCCGCGTCTCAGCATTTGGGGATTGCTCGAAGCGCGCCTGCAGCAGGCCGATCTGATGATTCTCGGCGGACTGAATGAAGCTGTCTGGCCACCCGATCCGCCCGCCGACCCGTGGATGAGCCGCCCGATGCGGACCGCCTTCGGCCTGGCGCCGCCTGAACGCCGTATCGGTCTGACCGCGCATGATTTCGTCCAGGGGTTTGCCGCGCCGGAAGTGGTTCTGACCCGCTCGACCCGGACGGACGGCTCGCCCACCGTACCGGCGCGTTGGCTGACCCGGCTCGAAACCCTGCTCTCCGCGACCGATGCAGGGATGGTGGTGCTGCGATCCTGGCAGGACGAACAGGCGAAATGGCTGCATTGGCAGGGCAAAATCGATTCCCGGCGGCCGCCCGACCAGATACTGGCGCCGGCGCCGCAGCCGCCCGTCGCGGCCCGGCCCGACCGGTTGTCGGTGACTGAAATCGAAACTCTCATACGCGATCCCTATGCGGTGTATGCAAAAAGGGTTCTTGATCTTCGAGCGCTCCCCCTGATCGATGCCGATCCCGGGGCCGCCGACCGAGGCTCCATGATCCACAAGGCGATTGACCGGTTCATGGGCGAGATCGTTGGCGATCTTCCATCCGATGCGCTCGCCATCCTCCTGCGCATTGGCGATGAGGAATTTTCCCCGTGGCTCGACCGGCCGGGCATCCGCGCCTTCTGGTGGCCGCGCTTCGAACGCATTGCAGCATGGGTCGTCGAGCGCGAAATCGAGCGCGGTTCGACGGTTGTCCGCCGCTTTACTGAAATCGACGGAATACTCGAACTGACTGACCGCGCCCGTCCATTCCGTTTGCGGGCGCGGGCCGACCGGATCGACGAGCTTGCTGGCGGCGGATACGAGATCATCGACTACAAGACAGGCACCGTGCCGCCAAAGAAGGATGTGCGGGACGGGCTGTCACCGCAGCTTCCGCTCGAAGCGGCGATGATCCGCGCAGGCGCCTTTGCCGGTATCGAGCTCGGTGCTGTCGCCGCGCTGACATACTGGAAGCTGTCGGGCGGCGATCCAGCGGGCGAAATCCGCGGGGCGGCAGACGATCCCGAACGGCTCGCCGACGAAGCGCTGGCCGGGCTCAAATCGCTGCTCGACTATTACGACGATCCGGCCACCGCCTATCTGGCGCGGCCCGATGCCGATATCGCGCCACGCTATTCCGACTACGATCATCTCGAACGGGTCCAGGAATGGGCGGCGGCGACCGGGGGCGGCGAATGACCGACAGCGTTCCCGCCGCGACACCCGACACCGCCGACACCGCCGACATCCGAACCGAGGCGGGCGGGATCGTCAAATACGCTAACCAGACGATCGCGGCGACACCGACCGCCTCGGTCTGGGTGTCGGCGTCGGCGGGTTCCGGCAAGACCAAGGTCCTTGCCGACCGAGTCCTGCGGCTTCTGTTGTCCGGAACCGATGCCGGGAAAATCCTGTGCCTGACCTTTACCCGCGCCGCGGCGGCCGAGATGCAGAACCGCATCCGGCGGCTGCTCGGCGAATGGGCGGTGATGGACGATGACGAGCTGACCTCCGGCATCGTAGCACTGACCGGACAGACGCCGGACGATGCCGTGCGCGCGCTGGCGCAGCGTCTTTTCGCCCAGGTGCTCGATACACCGGGCGGGCTCAAGATCCAGACCATCCACGCGTTCTGCGAATCCCTGCTCGGCCGGTTTCCCGTCGAGGCCGGACTGGCGCCCCATTTTGAAGTCATGGACGAACGCACTGCCGCCGAAACGCTCGAAGCTGCCCGCGACGAGATTCTGATCCGTGCCCGGAAACGCGACGATTCTGCACTTGCGGGTGCGCTCCGGATCGTTACCGGGTGGGTGCAGGAAGACGAGTTCGCCGGGCTGATGATGGAGATCGCATCGAGCCGCGGCCGGTTGCGCCGTCTGGTCGATGCGCATGGCAGCGCTGCGTACGCGATCGCCGCAACCCGGGCGGCGCTCGATGTTGCCGCGTCTGAAACCTTCGAAGCCGTCCTGCAGGCCGCCTGCCGGGACGATCCGGTCGATGTTCTTGGCCTCAAACTGGCGGTCGAGGCGCTGGCCGCCGGCGGCAAACAGGATCAGGAAAAAGCTGGCCGGATGGCCCCTTGGCTTGCCGCTGGTGTCGATGAACGCGTCGCGTCATTCGAGGATTATACCCTGGCCTTTCTGACCGGGGCGGGCACGGTTCGCGCATCGCTGGCGAGCAAGGGTGTCTGCGCTGCGATGCCCGATATCTCCGATGTAATGGCGCGCGAGGCCGAGCGTGTGCTTGCCGTGTTCGAGAAATGCAAGGCGATCCTGACGGCTGAGGCGACCGAAGCGATCCTGACGATCGCTACCGCCTTGATCGACTGCTACGAAGACCACAAGCGCCGCCATGCGCTGCTCGATTATGACGATTTGATTTTGCGTGCACGCGAACTGGTCGAACGCGCTGCGCCCTGGGTGCTGTACAAGCTCGACGGCGGCATCGATCATGTGCTGATCGACGAGGCGCAGGACAGCAACGCCGACCAGTGGGCGGTGGTACGCGCTATCGCCGATGAATTTTATGCCGGCCAGGGCGCGCGGGGCGAAGTGCGCACCGTCTTTGCCGTCGGTGACGAGAAACAGTCGATATTCAGTTTCCAGGGCGCCGCGCCCGAAGAGTTCGCATCGATGAGCGCCTATTTCGAGCGGCGCACCCGCGATGCCGGGCAGGACTGGCACCGGGTGCCGCTCGATGTTTCCTTTCGGTCTACCTCCGCGGTTCTCCAGGCGGTCGATGCGGTTTTCGCGGATGACGACGTCAGGGGTGGCGTGTCGGCGGGCAGTATCCGCCATACCGCACATCGCCGGGGCCAGGCCGGACTGGTCGAACTGTGGCCGCCGGTGATCCCCGTCGAACGTATCGATGCCGAACCCTGGGCCAGCCCCGATACGCTCCGCAACGACGACACCCCGGCGCGGCGGCTGGCGCATGCGATTGCCGGGCGGATTCAGAAATGGTTGCGCGACGGCGAGCGGCT
>Ga0302122_10002534_pt1 | contig 11382 bp, 11 predicted proteins | sample CB21_SCM_MG_FD_203115 | JGI IMG/M metagenome (GOLD analysis project Ga0302122, IMG submission 203115) | Marine microbial communities from Western Arctic Ocean, Canada - CB21_SCM | ecosystem: Environmental > Aquatic > Marine > Oceanic | place: Canada: Western Arctic Ocean | collected 2017-09-28
CGTCTAACGATTGAGTAAATCGACTTATATCAACCTATATCAGATATACCTTATGGAACATAGAATACACTGATATACCCCGGTTCTGTATGCTCTGTCCCAAAGTGTCTGGAGGCTGGCAGGTAGAGCACCAATTGTGCCTGTGAATAAGTCTGGAATAGTGCTTTGGGACGAGGTAAAACCGTCTTGGTAATCCACTTTATTCGACTGTATAGCAGTTTATGAAAATTCCTATATCGACATAATGAGTGTTATACGAACCACATAATTATTGCGGAAATAAAGTGGTAAAACTGAGTTATTGAAATAACACCCAATATGCCACCTTTATAGGAGCAACAACCCTGGGGTAGACCACCAGTTAGTGTGTTCCAAATGGTTTGAGGGATGTGTGGGTGTGCGTGAGTGACATCACCTAAAGCCCTAAAAGTAAACACCAGAAACGAACTTTAGACTGCTATACAAGCGTATCTAGATGTTACGAGGTAAACATCTAAACCTATTCTTTTGATACTCAAAATGTATAGTTGTGGAGGTCGATAGTAACTTGATGCGGTAGTGACCCGACTGCTTTTTTTGGCAAATCTCGCAGATTTTTGTCATTTACAAGACCATAACCGGAAATTCCAATCGAATCGACCACCGTAGCTAGTTCATACCACACAGAACGAAGGTCACGGATGCTATGAACATCAATACGAAATACAGATGGGTAGTTTTCAGGGGCTATCAGAGTAACAACGTTACTATTAAAGACTCAATACAGCCGGTTTAGGAACTTACAAAGTAAAGTTTTCCCCTCCGCTTTGTGGAGAGGATATTTGTATTAACTTACTTATTTAAAGGGTGTGGGTGGGGGGTCAGTTAACTTAGATTCAATTTCCAGGATCGACGCTCACGACATTCTCAAGAGCCTTAACAGCCTCTAATCCCCGCTCCTTCAGTTGCTGTTCGTAATCCATGAGTTCCTGAAGTCTTCTGAAAGAAAGGCCATCAGGGTCTGAGTTCGCACCAATATCTAATGTGATATCAGGAACTGATGCAACTCCAAGCATCCGATAAGACTCTTTCATCAGTGAATAGAGTAGGGGCAGGTGTTCATCTTGAACGACAAAACTATCGTGTATGGGAAGGGCTGGACAACCATTAGCCTGTATATGTTCAAGGACATATCTCGCTATTTCTGAGTCCTGATACTGAAGTCCTGCCCAGGCGCAACTAAAGAAGTATTCAGCGATATCGGGATGATTCTGAATAGTTTGATCGATTAGGCGGTCTATAAATACTTTTGTACTTTTCAGACCCTCACACTCCTTGTTTATGTAATATCTGATCGACTTTAAGGCTTGATCCAGGGAAGAGGCATTCACGCAGGTAAGGAAAACCTTTTTCATTAATTTCCGATTAACACCCTCCTCCCCTTCTATGGTGTATGGATCAACATCTCCCTTTAGCCAGGTTCTCTCATGATCCTTGTAGGCATACAAGAGGCCTAAGGATTGCCCGCTGTAATCAAGTTCTGAGCAGTTCTCGCCATCAATGGTGATGTAACGTCGTAGTTCTGAAGGTACTTCCTGCCACCAGCCTCTGTAGTACCTGCCTCCTGATGATAAATCTTCTTGAAATATTCGACAGAGTTGGGTTCTGGTGTAATCAACGGGCTTCTTTTGTTTTTCTTTCAGGATATCTCTAATCTTCTCAACATCCAGAGAGAGTGAAATCCTATGCTCTGAGAGAAACTGGTTATAGGACATTACTTGCTCGGAGATTGCACGAGTCTCGTCGGTCTCAGGAAAAGAGAGATCGTTGCCATCAGAATCTCTTAATGCAATTACTTCACCGTCCTCATTGGAGACCATGAGAGGGGTTACTCCACCTGTCTCAATTAAGTTAATCAAGGCAGGTGTGGCTCTCATCCTAGATTGAAGGCCAGACTGACGGCTCAGATCATAGAAGCCTTTGTGATTCTCGATAAATCCGAGAGATTCCAGGCCATCGATAACCCGCATCATGGGACGATAATTGAGAAATAACTTGGCTAGGCGAGTATCTTTTCCGTAACTATTCTTATTTCGGGAATAACCGATGAAGACCAGCGGGTCACCCAGATAAGCCACGAATAGGTCGAGAACCACCACTTTAAGGTGTTTTTTTACCTCTTTCCCGTAGGGAGCCCTTCCCAGACATCCAGCCTCGCCCAGTAGTTCATAGATTGTGGAGATTACCTTTTGAACCTCTGGATATTCGCTAATTCGGTGAATATCTAGGGGTCTTGAATAGCCTCTCTCATCCATTGGTCTCTATGCTCAGTTCGAATCCAGATGGCTAGGATAAGGGCGCTCCATTACTAAGGCCACTTCGAGCACCCAAGGAGTTGATCAAGGATACCTTGCACGCGACTCTCGCACCATGAAGACTTAGGTTCTACCGATCTTCATTACTAAGGCCACTTCAGTGTTTGGCACACTCTTGGCAAAGTAAGGAATCAAAATGGCAACAATCAAGAAGAGATCAGGCAATATCCTATGAGACGCTCTGTAACGCCAGTAACTGAGTTTTACTTAAAAGTAGCCAAATTGTACTAGCATTATATTTAAGCGTCGTACAGACAAATACAGGATCTCTCATGGGAATATGCGTGTAAGCGACAGGGTGCATAGGACAGTGGCGGGAATCTAAGGAGTTAGCCAGGATGTGGTCGGCTAGAGGGGGTTGGCAGTCAGGAATCAGGCGGGATTGGTGGGTAAAATCAGTGAACTTCTGATGTCCCGGGACCCCAGAAATGGGGTCTCAGAACACTACTATACAAGAGTCAAATTGACCCAAAACTTGTAAGTAGTACCTACCCCACACATTACAACTTTCACCATTCAGGAGGCGCTTATGACTCCTACCGAACTCCTGCTCCCTCATTTACATTCAATTACCAAGGTTTGTTTGGGTGCCGCTAAGAATCCGCCACCTGATACGGGGATGACGATTGTGCCTGATGCCTGGTCAACAATCTTGTAACCATTGGGACATAGTTCACCAGCAGACTTGTAACAGGAAGCCCAAGTTCTACCAAAACCACTACAACGCATTGAATAAGCAGACTTGCCACTTGGGCCAACAAATGGTTCAGGATTGACGGTAGCAGCAGGGCATCCAGCCAATATATAAACCATTAAGACTATTATTAAGTTTCTCATAGTCGTTACAGTATCTTTGATCACTTTACCCCTGCTAACCACTTGGAATGGGCATCACATGAGACGTCACACGCTGAACAAACTGGAGCATTGGGCAAAGGATTGTGCCACTGTGGTCGACTACCACCGTAATAAGGATGAACTGGACCAGGTAGGAAACGCTATACGTTCGATGACGACCTACCAAATATGTAGTTAAAATAAGGACATAACAAGGACACAGGACTGATTTAATGTTTCACGTAGTACTGTTTGAGCCCGAGATCCCGCCCAACACAGGCAATATCATCCGGCTGTGCGCAAACACCGGGTGTAAATTACACCTTATAGAACCACTTGGCTTTTCGATAGACGACAATCAGTTGCGCCGGGCTGGGCTGGACTATGCTGACGCCGTATCGCTGCGCACCCACACCAGTATGGACGCGTTCGTAGCTGAGATATCACCGCGCCGGTTATTCACTTTTTCTACTCACCACCGTCAGCGTCACAGTGATTGCCGATTCCAGGATGGTGATGCTCTGGTATTTGGCCCCGAGACCCGCGGTCTGCCTGAGGCTATACGTTGGTTAGCGCCAGCAACACAACGAGTCACCTTGCCGATGCGGCCATTCAATCGCAGCCTGAACCTGTCCAACGCGGTGGCTGTGGCTGTCTTTGAAGCCTGGCGGCAACTGGATTACGCCGGCAGTAGTTAAATCTCGGTTTCAAAGCTCCAAGCTTTCGACCTCTATCCCACTGAGACAAAGCGCGGCTGTAATGACTGGGAGTTCTGCCAGCGCGGTCGTAACTCTTCTGCCGACGAGAACAGCCCCTCCCAGTTCATCGATACGGGCAGGTTCGAATGATCGCCTCGCCTTAAGGGCGCGAAATACCTGGCGCAAAATTTTGCGGGTTTCACCGCTGGCGGGATTACAGAAGTAAAGCTGCTGGTTGCCGGAGCGGCACACAGCCTGGTCGCCAGCCAGAATTCAAGGATCCGATCCTGCGAGACACCCGGCTTCATATTGCCGGTATCATTCAAGCTCGGACGCCAAAACTTGCTATAAACTCGCGGCTCCCGATACTCAAAATAACGCCTCTCATCCACCGTCCTGCGCTCCTTAACCCATGACACTGTCCTCATCTCTCGTTGAGCTGATCACCACGGTGAGCCACGGTCGTGAGCTACCTCCCGTGGTCCACCTACACAGGCCGCCACAGGTTGTCCCGGCTGGTCGACATAAGAAGTTTGGCATGATCATGCTCGCCGATGGCAGCTGCGGGTTCTTCTATACACGCTTCGATAATATCCTTTCCCAGTTGATGGCTTGTGATCCAGCTCAAATTTTAGCCACCCCGATTCTTGATCTCATTGCCGGTTACGATGGAGACGACCCTCTTGCAAAAGTGCTTGGCCTGGGCGCACTCAACGCGCTGAGTCAGCACCTGCTTCGCATCGGCGGCTTCACTCTTGATCTCACCAGTGATCCATTGGGTCAATCGCGTCTCGAACACTCAGAGCATGTTGGTATGGTAGGGTTTTTTCCACCACTAATCGATATGCTTGCGAGCCATAACGTGGCCCTAACCATAATTGAAAAAGACCTGCAGTTTTTCGATCGTGCAGGTAATTTTTCTGTTACGGCTGATACGGCTCGACTCATCGACTGTGACCAAGTGCTGGTCACCGGCTCCACCTTGATGAATGACACACTTGATGAAGTGCTGGCATGCTGTAATCCGGGGGCCCATATCGCGCTGATCGGGCCAACGGCGTCTTGTTTGCCCGACCCTCTGTTCGAACGCGGGGTCGATGTGGTGGGCGGCACCACAGTGGTTGATTTAGACCATCTCCTGCCACGACTCGAAGCCGGAGAGTCATGGGCTAACGGCACTGGCAAATACTGCATCTGCAAAAAACACTACCCTGGGATCAATACGCTGCTTCACAGTATCTCAGAACAGCAACCGACACCTCACGATCCTGGCTCGACAGAAATGGACAGTATAATTTCGTGATGCGATTATCAGTCTTTCTTCGGTATCTTGTGGCTCTGGCTGTGCTGACGCCGACGCTGGCACAAGCCGGCGAGGTACCACCCGCCCAAAATCTTCGCACTGACGGCGCCATAGCAACGCAAAAAGGTCTGCCAATCCTGCTTTTTTATACTGCCAGCTACTGCCGTTATTGTGATGCGGTCAAAGCCGAGTTTCTCGGCCACATGGCGATCGACCCGGCTTACCAGACCCGCGCCATATTCCGTGAAGTGCACATTGACAGCTCAACACCACTGGTTGATTTCAATGCCAGCACAACTACCCATCATCATTTTGCTGATCAACGTTCGATCACGCTGGTACCGACAGTTGAATTCGTCGATGGCTCTGGTGAACATCTGGCGGCGCCGATGATCGGAGCCAGTATCCCGGATTTTTACGGTGCTTACCTTGATCGGGGTATCGAGCATGCCCTGGTTAAAATTCGCTCAGGAAGAGGCCCCTCATGACAGCATCGTTTGAAACGGCAGAACTGGATCTGGGAACCCAAGCGGTACTTGAGAACTGGATAGATTACAACGGGCACATGAATGTCGCCTATTACGTGATGGCATTTGATCATGGAGTTAACCAATTCATGCACCAGATAGACATCACGCCACAGTACCTGGAACGCGAAAAGTCCTCCACCTTTACCCTCGAGATGCATATCAACTACCTGCGCGAATTGCGCCTGGGTGATCCTATTCGTCTGACCTGCCAGTTGCTGAATGTAGACAGCAAGCGCGTTCATTATTTTCTGCGCATGTTCCACTCAGGCGAAGGTTATCTTGCCGCAACCAGTGAACAGATGATGATCCATGTTGACCTGGAAAGCCGCCGGTCTTCGCCTTTTCTACCGGCGATCAGCGAGACCCTGTCGCGTATGATGACAGCACACCGGCCATTGCCTTGCCCCGATCAGGCCGGCAGGGTCATGAGTATCGGCCACAAGTGATCTCCGGGAGAAATGACGCCGGCTATTTTCGGATACGGTTCAGAATACCGTCGAGCTCATCCAGCGAGCTGTAACCAATCACCAGTCGGCCAGACTGCCCGTCACGCGATTCCAGGTGTACGGGAGCCGCGAGGCGCTCGGAGAGTTCTTCCTCGAGACGCTGAATGTCACCGCCTTTAGCTGGCTTGCGAGCTCTGTGCTGGTCGGCGCCTTCGGGCTGTAGCATGCGTCGCACCAATTGTTCCGCCTGGCGCACCGAAAGCCGGCGCTGCATGACAGCCTGCGCGGCCAACCCCTGCTGCTCGCGCGGCAGACCCAGAATCGCCCGGGCATGACCGGCCTCGATATGACCCGCATCCAGATGCTCGCGGACCCCGGGGTCGAGTTTCAACAGCCGCAACAGGTTGCTGACCGCGACACGTGAGCGACCAACCGCCTCGGCCACTTGCTGGTGTGTCAAACCAAACTCATCCAACAAACGTTTAAGACCTGTCGCTTCTTCGATCGGGCTGAGGTTCTCGCGTTGAATATTTTCGATCAGGCCAACCGCAAGAGCCGCTTCATCAGGCACCCGGCGAATCACCGCGGGAACCTCGACCAGACCCGCCAGTTGTGCAGCCCGCCAGCGCCGTTCCCCCGCGATCAATTCGTAAGCGCCGCCGGCGGTTTCACGAACCAGCAGCGGCTGAATGATTCCCTGCGCACTGATCGAGGCAGCGAGTTCTTTCAAAGACTCCTCATCCATCCGGGTGCGCGGCTGGTAGCGCCCTTTGCGGATACTGCTCACGGGCAACTGGCGTAGATCACCGTCGGTCGTGCTTGTGGGCGACTTTGCTCCGCCCAGCAATGCATCCAATCCTTTGCCCAACCTTGCTTTTGGACTCATGCGTCACTCCTGTTGGCAATGACTACCGGCTCAACTATCACCGGGGCCACGGGTGTCAACGTCCCGCCCTTTTCCAACATCTCCCGCGCCAAGTCACGATAAGCCAGGGCCCCCTGACAATGAGGATCATAATCAATCACGGATTTGCCAAAACTCGGCGCTTCGGCAAGGCGCACATTGCGCGGGATAACTGTCTCATACAACAAGCTGCCGTAATGCTGGCGAAGTTGCGCGGAGACTTCATTGGTCAACGAGTTGCGGCCATCGTACATGGTGCGCACCACGCCTTCGATCATCAAATCGCGATTAGCGCTTTCCTTAACGCGGTGAAAGGTCTCATCCAGCCCGCTTAACCCTTCCAGCGCATAGTATTCACACTGCACGGGGATCAAGATCGAGTGCGCCGCCACCAACGCGTTCAAGGTCAGAATGTTCAAAGCGGGCGGGCAATCAATCAGGATAAAATCATAAGTTCCAACGACCGCCAACGATGATTTCAGCCGCTGAGTGTCGTTTTCGTCGTGGCCAGTCAGTTCCGCTTGGGCGCCTGCAAGAGCCGACTCTGCCGGCAACAAGTCGAACCCAGAATCGATAGCAATCAGGGTCTCGCTCACGCTCTTGTGCCCGAGCAACACCTGGTAGACAGTTTGCGCCAACTGCCGCCGATCCACGCCACAACCCACCGTCGCGTTTGCTTGTGGGTCGAGATCAACCAACAGCACCCGGCGCCCAACAGCAGCGAGAGCTGCCGTAATGTTGATGGCGGTTGTGGTCTTGCCAACGCCGCCCTTCTGGTTAGTTACCGCGATAATCTTGGTCATGTTGGGCCGCCCGGCAATCCATCCAAGACGACAAGATGTCGCTGTGCGAAAAGGCCGGGTACTGTTACCGGTATCACCCGTGCTGCCAGACGCTGTGCAGGTGCCAGCGCATCCAATTCTGCCTGGGGGTATGTGCCTTTCATTGCAATTAATCGAAGATGATGGTGAAGCAAATGATCTGTCATGTTAAATAGCGAAGCGAGTGAAGCGACCGCGCGCGCGACAAGCGTATCAAAATTTCCATCGGGCCGGTAATCCTCTATGCGCCCAGCGAAAACGGTGACGTTATCCAGCTTCAGCCGCGCCGTTACTTCACGCAAAAAACTGGCTTTTTTCCCCCGACTTTCAACCAAAGTCCAGTCCTGGTCCGGGTTACACAAAGCCAATGCGATTCCGGGCAAGCCCGCACCAGAGCCAATATCGAGGCATCGGGCGCCCGAAATAAAGGGCACGACCGAAAGGCTGTCGAGCAGGTGGTGCGTAAGGATTTCCTGCTCATCAGTCAGTGCGGTCAGGTTATGCACGCGGTTCCACTTGCGTAACAGACTCACAAAGTCTACGAAGCGGGTCAATATAGGTTCATCCAGTGCCACGCCCATTTCCTTTGCTGTTCCAGCAAGCTTCACAGCCAGATGGCCCTGTTCAATCACCGCGCCGTCTCAGGCCGCGGAACGCAATTGCCGCCTTTTGAGATGCACCAGCAATAACGAGACTGCAGCCGGAGTCATCCCGGAAAGTCGGCCTGCATGACCTAAGGTTAGCGGCTGGTGTTCGGTAAGTATCTGGCAAACCTCGTGGGAAAGGCCCCGAACCGACAGATAATCCATATCTTTGGGAATCAACGTGTCCTCGTGCCGGCGTTGGCGCTCAATCTCATCGCGTTGGCGATCAATATAACCTGCATAGCGCGCCTCAATCTCCAGCTGCTCTATCACAGCTAGGTCCTTTATACACTCGCCAGCACCGCTCAATCGTACCAGGCTGGAATAATCAGTCTCGGGTCGACGCAGTAAATCTGCAAGGCGTTGCTCTCGGGTCAGTTCCTGTCCCAGGACGCGGCGAGCTTCTCCCGGCGCCAAAGCTTGTGGACGCACCCAGATGTTTTGCAGGCGTTCGCGTTCGGCTTCTAGCAGGTCACGTTTGGCACAAAATGATGCCCAGCGCTCATCTCCGATCAGCGACAGGGCGCGACCCGTCGCAGTCAAACGCAGGTCGGCGTTGTCCTCTCGCAGTTGCAAGCGGTACTCGGCTCGTGATGTGAACATACGGTAAGGCTCGGTAACGCCACGGGTAACCAGATCGTCGATCATGACCCCGATGTAGGCTTCGTCACGACGTGGCCACCACGGTGCCTCGCCGCGACTTTGCCGGGCCGCGTTAAGGCCAGCAACCAGCCCTTGTCCAGCTGCTTCTTCATAGCCGGTGGTGCCGTTGATCTGACCAGCAAAGTACAGGCCCGCAAGTGACCGCGTCTCTAATGATGGTAAAAGATCGCGTGGATCAAAGTAATCATACTCAATGGCATACCCTGGCCGGGTGATCTGCGCACTATCAAAACCTGGGATGCTGCGCACCATTTGCCACTGCACATCAAACGGCAGGCTGGTCGATAGTCCATTTGGATAGATTTCATGGGTCTGCAGCCCCTCGGGCTCGACAAAGATCTGGTGCGACACGCGATCTGCAAAACGCACCACTTTGTCTTCAACTGACGGGCAGTAACGTGGACCAACCCCTTCGATTTGGCCCCCGTACATGGCGGAACGATCAAGTGCGCCACGAATAATGTCATGGGTATGCTCGGTGGTGCCAGCGATATGGCAGCAAACCTGGCGAGGATATTCGGCGAGCGAACTGAAAAAGGAGAATCGCGGTGGCGGATCATCGCCTGGCTGAATCTCAAGTGCAGCAAAATTGATGGTGCGGCCATCAATCCGTGGTGGTGTACCCGTCTTAAGCCGTCCGGTCCGTGGACAGAGTTCGCGGAGACGGTGGGCGAGCGCCAATGTTGGCGGATCTCCCGCACGACCGCCGGATTGGCTGTCGAGACCTATGTGAATACGCCCGTTCAGAAAAGTGCCGGCCGTCAATACTATGGCTCGAGCGCTAATACAAATACCGTCGTCGGTGATAACTCCACAGACACGGGCATCCGTAACCATGAGGTCTGCGACCGATTGCTGCAACATGGACAAGCCGGATTGGTTCTCGACAAGACGGCGGATCGATTGGCGATAGAGCACTCGGTCAGCCTGTGCCCGAGTTGCCCGCACCGCGGGGCCTTTGCGGGCATTCAGGCGCCGAAGCTGGATTCCAGCCTCATCGGCGGCCCGACCCATGGCACCGCCCAGTGCATCCACCTCACGCACGATATGACCTTTGCCGATACCCCCGATCGCTGGATTACAAGACATCTGCCCAACCGTTTCGATGTTGTGGGTCACCAACAGAGTGCGGGCACCACTGCGGGCCGAAGCCAGCGCAGCTTCAGTGCCCGCATGACCGCCACCAATGACGATCACGTCGAAGTTTTCGGGATACTGCATAGCAAAAAAACCGATCGAATGATTAGTTCTGGTAATAGTAGTCGTAGCGGTTATGCATCTCAACAGTGAAGCGCCACGCTTCGCCCTGGGTAATCGAGTTCTCGTTGGGAAACTTGACCTTGGTGTAAAGCTTATCGCCGTACTGCGCCTTTCGTGCCGCCAGTACCTGATGCAGCCCTACCACGCTAACCGATTGCGCCACCGCCTGGCCCGGTTCACGTAGCGAGTAATGGTATTCGCTGCCTTCCTTCCAGAATCGAACTTCGACCACGTGTCGGCCGACGGTACTGCGCGCCGGGCGGATCAACCGGTTGTACTGGACCTCAAGATCCGAGTGACGCTCACGAAGAATATCCAGCTCTTCTTGATGTGCAGCAATCAGTAACCGGCGCTGTTTTTCAAAATCGCCAACCTCCTGGGCGTACTCAGCCCGAAGGTAAGCCAGCTCTTCTTTGGTCAACTTGTAATCCAGCGCTGTCTCGGCGAGGCGTACTGCGAGATCTTCGCCGGTCAGTTTGCTTTCCTCCAGCGCACGCTCGGTACTCACTGCACTACGCAACAGGCCCTCCAGCTCGTCGCGTAGTGCGCTGGTCTCAGTCTGCAGCACTGCACGAGTTACCTCTAACAATGTGACCTGCGTAGTCAGCTCATCACGCTCTTTGGATAAACCATCGCGGGCCTCGGCCAGCGAGGTTGCCTCCTGCGCTTGCGCTTGCGCCGTTATGGTAAGCGCTGCTTGCTCCGCGTACATGGCTGAAAGCGAGCCTTGCAGTTGTACAATATCTGTACCGAGTGTAGTGCGAGTCTGCTGCAGCGATTCAACCTGGCCTTTAAGTTCCTGCTGGGTGATCAGTAGTGCCGCTTTCTGTCCAGTCAGTTGTTCTTTCTCGCCAGTGACCGTGGTCAGTTTCTCACCGAGGCCAGCTTTTTGTTCAGCCAGGGTGGCTTTTTCGCTGGCGAG
>Ga0302122_10002535_pt1 | contig 11382 bp, 9 predicted proteins | sample CB21_SCM_MG_FD_203115 | JGI IMG/M metagenome (GOLD analysis project Ga0302122, IMG submission 203115) | Marine microbial communities from Western Arctic Ocean, Canada - CB21_SCM | ecosystem: Environmental > Aquatic > Marine > Oceanic | place: Canada: Western Arctic Ocean | collected 2017-09-28
GTCATTTGAGGAAATAAAAAACAGAATCAACTAAATCGGAAAAGCTCGGTTCGGGCAGAGTCTTCCATCTTTTGTATTGATTCGGCAGGAAAAGCAGATTCTCCACCAACCTACTGGTAAAATATCGTAAATCCGAAATCACCTCATGGCATGGCTTAGCTTGGCTTACTCATATAAACGTAGTGGCAAACCCGTAATAAATGGTTTAATTTCCAATAAAACCAAGCGCTTTTTACCCGCCAAGCGTTAGAAAATCCCTCCATCAACCTTGATGAAAAATCCATCAAAAACCCTCTAAGCTACTAACACAGCCAATATTGCCCATCCGATCGATCTCGGCAAAAGCTTCCCTGTCTACATTTGCAGCCTAAGGTCTGAAAGCTCGCGATTGAACCGCAAAAAACAGCTTCTCCAAAACGCTCCTAGCGTCCACCCAGACGTTGAAGCAGCTTCTTGGTCGCAATAATCCCCTCGGGCTCTCCGAGAACATTACCTTCGTATTCAACCCCGATATAACCGCGATATCCGGCGTTTTTCACGATATTCAGAATCCGTTTATAATCCGTGTGAACTTCGTTTCCTTTATCATCGAAATCGTGACTTTTCGCGCTAACGCCCTTCGCATAAGGCATTAGTTCCATCGTCCCCTTGTAGCGGTCATAGCTCTCGCCTGTTGTACGATCGAGAATGAAATTTCCAAAATCCGGCAGCGTACCCACTCTATGATGATCGGCCTTTTTCATTACGCCCGCAAGCCAAGCTCCATTGCTGGATATACCTCCGTGATTCTCCACGATCACGTTGATCCCTACACTATCTCCATATTCGGCCAAATAACGCAGACCTTCAGCGGCGAGATTCATCTGCTCATCATAAGTACCTATCGACTTTGCATTCACACGAATCGAATGACAGCCAAGCGATTTTGCCGCATCCGCCCAAACCTTGTGATTTTCCACGGTTTGCTTCCGCACGTTTTTGTCTGGGTCGCCGAGATTGCCAAGACCATCGCACATAATAAGCACGTTCTTAACGCCTTCGCCCTTCGAGCGTTTCTTGAGCTCCTTAACAACAGAAGGACCGAAGTTATTCGCATAAAACTGATTAACATACTCCAAAGCGTTAATCCCGAATTGCTCTTTAGAGATCTTAGCAAAGTCCATCGCATCCAAGGTTCCTCCCTTAAATGCTCGATGCAGAGACCATTGAGCCAAAGAAATATCGAACCACTTTTCGCCAGTCTCATGGTGATTACCAAAAAGAAGAGGGCGGGCGGCAAGAGATGCAGCACTGAAACCAAGAGCAGATTTAACAAAGTCGCGACGTGTTTTCATAAGATCAATAAGGGGGCGGTATTAATAGGAGAATCGAAAGTCTTCCGACACGCTTGCCGCCAGGATTCCGAACTAAGATCCACACACAATACTTCCCGTCAGAACGTGGCCAAGCTCCAATTAAAAATCCCGAGAATTATCTGACACTCGCAAGCGAGTTACTTCAAATTCTGCTTCCGAATCATTTGGAAGAAATCGTTGCCCTTGTCATCGACCAAGATGAACGCAGGAAAATTAACCACTTCGATCTTCCAAACGGCTTCCATTCCGAGTTCCTCGTATTCGACCAACTCGACTTTCTTGATATTCTCTTTGGCGAGTATCGCAGCCGGACCGCCAATAGAGCCAAGATAAAATCCACCGTACTTCTTACAAGCATCCACGACAGGCTGACTCCGGTTGCCCTTTGCCAACATAATCATCGATCCACCATTCTCCTGGAATAGATCGACGTATGCGTCCATCCGACCAGCAGTAGTCGGACCGAACGACCCCGACGGAAGCCCCTTGGGAGTCTTCGCTGGACCTGCGTAGTAAACCGGATGATCCTTTAGATACTGCGGCAATGCCTCCCCTGTATCCAAACGCTCCTTGAGCTTCGCATGAGCAATATCTCGAGCAACGATGATAGTGCCATTGAGAGACAAACGCGTCTGCACCGGATACTGAGTCAACTCCGCCAAGATATCCTTCATGGGGCGGTTTAGGTCGAGCCGTACGACCTCCGCTTCCTTTTGCCCGCCAGCCGATGCAGGAATCAACCGACCCGGATCTCCCTCGAGCTTCTCGACCCACAATCCGTCCTTATTGATCTTCGCCTTAATATTTCGATCTGCCGAACACGAAACGCCAATTCCCACTGGACAGCTCGCGCCGTGACGTGGCAGACGAATGATGCGAACATCCAAAGCGAAATGCCGACCTCCAAATTGAGCCCCGATCCCGCATTCCTGCGCCCGAGCCAACATCCGCTCTTCCAATTCAACGTCGCGAAACGCCCGCCCGTGCTCGTTACCCGTAGTTGGCAACGTATCCAAATCTTTAGTCGAAGCCACTTTCACCGTTTTCAAACACGCTTCCGCCGATGTCCCGCCAATGACGAAAACCAAATGATACGGCGGACAAGCGGAAGTCCCGAGAGTTATCATCTTCTCGGCCAAGAAACTCTCTAGCTTTTCAGGATTCAACAATGCCCGCGTTTCTTGATAAAGAAACGTTTTGTTGGCCGAACCGCCTCCCTTTGCCAAGCAAAGGAACTTGTACTCAGATCCTCCTGTCGCGTAAAGGTCGATTTGAGCCGGAAGATTCGTTCGCGTATTCTTCTCCTCGTACATCGTGATCGGCGCTGTCTGAGAATAACGGAGATTATCTTTCGTATACGTATCGTAGATACCCTTCGAGATCGCCGATTCGTCATCTCCTCCCGTCCAGACCTGCTGACCCTTCTTTCCCATCACAATCGCAGTCCCCGTATCTTGACAGAATGGCAGCACTCCCTGCGCCGCAATCTCGGCATTGCGCAAAAGCGTCATCGCCACGTGCCTATCGTTTTCCGAAGCCGCCTCATCGTCCAAAATAGCAGCCACTTGCTCTAGATGCTTTGGACGAAGCATAAACGAAAGATCATGCATCGCCGTTTTGATCAAGTGAGCCAGCCCTTCCGGCTCCACCTTGAGAATCGCTTTCCCCTCGAAGGTGCCCACCGACACGAATTCTTCGGTCAATAGACGATATTCCGTATCGTCCTCACCCAGTTCGAAAAGCTTTTGATAATGAAAAGGAGGCGTCGCCATAATGGATAAATTTAAAGGTTACTCAAAGTGCATAACGTATTCTTCGAGATTACGAATGCAAGTCTCCGTAGCGACCGAAGCCACTAATAGTAGAGCTCTATCTCGAACCGATAGATCTTCTAATCGGAACTTCAGTCCACAAAACGCTCGATAATTCCGCCAAATGAACCGTTCGTCAAAAACGCCACCACTTGGTTTTCATTCGCATTCCCGCAAAACGATCGAAGCGATTCCAAAGCCGCGTCATTCGACCTGCTCGCAACCGCTTCGACCCCACGCCCCCTCAATCCCTCCGCCAAGGCTTCGGTATCCATGATTTCGACACTTGCGCTACTGCGTTGCTTCACCGCCCCGATAACAACTCGATCTGCCCGGGCAAGAGCCTTCAACATCGGCTCGCGCATAATATCCAAACGCGACGTATTGCTACGCGGCTCGAAGGCGGCAATTAGGATTCGATTCGGATACCTATTCTGCAAAGCGCTCAAAATCTCGAAAATCGCAGTCGGGTGATGCGCAAAATCCTCCATCACGATTCGGCGCTCGGTTTTCTGCAGGATTTGCTGGCGACGCTTAACCCCACGAAACGCGTCAATCCCCTTAGCTTCGAAAGCCATTGGACTCGCTCCATCCGAAAGAGACAGCGCTGAAGCCAAGCACGCCATGGCCGCGTTGCGAGCATTGAACAAACCTGTCATTTTCCAATCGATCGAAAGCCATCGCTTCCCTTGCCAAACGAGATCGAACGAAGAACCTTCCTGAGTCGTCTTAAAATGCTCGATACGTAAATCGCAATCGGATGCAAGTCCGACCTGATACACTCGAGTCCATGAAACAGGCAACAGCGACAACGCATTCTCGTCATCTCCATTTACCAATAAAAATCCATTGCGCGGAACGATCCTAATCAAATGATCGAAAGTACGCTTCACATCCTGAAGATCCCGGAAAATATCCGCATGATCGAATTCGAGATTATTGAGAATCACGACATGCGGCGCATAGTGAATGAATTTGCTGCGCTTGTCGAAAAACGCGCTGTCATACTCATCCCCTTCGATAACGAAGGGAGCGGCTAAATCGCCATTCGACCACCCTCGCTCCGGGTCCAATGGAGCTCCCCCAATCAAAAAGCCAGGATTCGCACCCGCTTGCTGCAATAAATACGCCGCTAAAGCCGAAGTCGTCGTTTTACCATGCGTACCGGTCACCACAATATTGCGTCGCCCCTTTAAGGCAAAACGATACAATGCCTCCGGCAACGAGACGAACTCGAACGCTCTTGTATCCAGCAAAAATTCGACCTCTACATTCCCCCTCGAAAACGCGTTCCCCACCACAACCAAATCCGGCTTCAATTCGCCCAATCGCTTAGCGCTGTAGCCTTCCAGGATCTCCACGCCCGCATCACGCAACATGTCGCTCATCGGCGGATACACAGCCTGGTCCGATCCAATAACCTCGTGTCCCAAATCCCGCACCAAAAGCGCCGCGTTTCCCATCGCAGTCCCCGCGACGCCTAGAAAGTAAATCCGCATAGAAACTGCATTTGATCGAGTACCCTCCCATCAATCAACGTTTTAGTATACAACTCAGTCGAAGTGGGTGCGATTAATTGAAAAGGACTTTCATGCCGATTCTGATTATCCCCAACAAATTCATTTCCTCTTATCAGAAAGGGAGGACAGCGAGTTTACCAATACAGCCTGCTGAACTGGCGGTTTGGCCCGACTGCGCCGAAGGCTTCGACGGGTAGACTAACCCGCCCTATAATCGTAAATCTCATTTTTCTGTTGATCGCCTCGCTGAGGCGACACGCCTACGGAACTGGCGGGTTGGCAACCCGCCCAAGTTTGCTCATAGTCAACAACTTATAATGTATTTAGTGTTTTTCCTGGCACTTTATTGTCAAAATGACTTGCAGGGTTGCAGGGAATAGTCATTCTTTTGCACATGCCTGCAAAGAGTACTGGAAGTCTTAGGAAATGGGAGCACCCCAAGAAATCGGGGATTTGGATACGGGAGATTGTGTACTCCCAAACCTTCAACGGCAAGCAAGGAATCTACAGCGCTTTTCAAGTTACGGTCCCCAACAAAATAACGGATGCGGGAAGGAAACGAAAACAGTTCAAGGAAAAGACAGAGGCTCAAAGATGGGCTTCGGATAAGTTCGTTGGGTCGCGCAAGCAAGGGAAGGACTATTTCAAGGCTACTGATAAGGAGAGGCGTGAATTTATCGAATGGATCCCGAAGCTCCGCGAAAGTGACATTCATCTTGGCGAAGCGCTAGCGTTTGCTCTCAAGCACATGAAGCCCGCAGGAGGCGAGCGCACGGTTGGCCAAGTCGTGGAGGAGTTGGTTGCGAGCAAGAAAATGCGGTTCCAGCGAGGAGATCTTAGAGAGAGGAGCTTCACGGATTTCCGAAATAGGGCTAATCGGTTTGGAAAGGCCTTTGAAGAACTTCCCGTAAAGGAGCTTCATTTAGATTCAATAACCGACTGGCTATTGGACTTGGAGCTAGAGCCAAGGACTACGAAAAACTATCTGACCGTTATTGTAGAGGTGCTTTCGGATGCTTTCCAAAAGGAATATATAGCTGAATCGCCTTTGGTAAGGTTGACTACGAACAAGCGTAAAGAACTGATTGGCACTGCCAACGCAAGCCATCCGCCTTCGCTTCTAACGCCAAAGGAGGCCAGGCGGCTTCTGGAAGGAGCTTTAAGGCACCCAAAGCTGGATCTGTTGGGGACTGTTGTGCTAGGGCTTCTTTGCGGCATTAGGGTAGGCGAGCTTCAGCGACTGGATTGGGATTTGGTGAAGCTGGATACAGACAATCCCTTTGTAACGATACCCGCGACAATGGCGAAGAAGCGAAGTATCCGAAACGTAGAAATTCCTCAAAACGCTCTGAGGTGGCTTTCCTTAGTCCCAAAGCGAAGTGGATTGATCATCAAAGTTAACAACGATGAAGCGTATAGGCTGAAGTTCAATAGGCTCCTGCAATTGTCTGGATTTGGGAAGAAGAGTTCTAGTGGAGATTGGGAGTCGGATTGGAAGACCAACGCCATGCGTCACAGCTTTGGGAGCTATCACTACGCCTTGCATGGCAACCCGCTTGAGACTTCGAGACAATTGGGGCACAAGTCCAGCGATCAAGTCCTCTTCGATCACTACCGAGCCCTAGCCACCAAGGAGCAAGGAGAAGCCTTCTTCTCGATTGTACCGCCTAAGTCTGAATCTAAACTAGTGGAGTTCGCAGGATGAGCGGAGACATCTCCTTGCTTGGCGGCTTTCGAATACCACTTGAGAGCCTCGTCGTAGTCCTGATCGACGCCATAACCTTTGAAGTACATTGATCCTAGGGTACTCTGGGCGGAGACATCTCCTTGCTCTGCGGCTTTTAAGTACCACCAAAGAGCCTCGTCGTAGTCCTGATAGAAGATATTACCTTCGACGTACATTGTTCCTAGGATAGTCTGAGCGGTCCCATCTCCACCAAAGGCGGCTTTCAAGTACCACCTAAGGGCCTCCACGGAGTCCTGATCGACGCCTTCTCCTTTTCGGTACATTGATCCTAGGCTTCTTTGAGCGATGGGATTTCTCTTATTGGCGGCTTTCAAGTACCACTTAAGAGCCTCTTTATAGTCCTGATTGACGCCTTCACCTTTGAAGTACATTGATCCTAGTCTTCTTTGAGCGGTGGAACTTCCATGCCTGGCGGCTTTCAGGTACCACTTAAGAGCCTCTTTATAGTCCTGATCGACGCCTTCACCTTTGAAGTACATAAATCCGAGGCCGAACTTAGCGGCGGCATCTCCCTTCCTTGCGGCTTTCAAGTACCACCTAAGGGCCTCCACGGAGTCCTGATCGACGCCTTCTCCTTTGAAGTACATTGTTCCTAGGCTTCTTTGAGCGGATTTTTGAAAATCGAGACGCGTCCGAAGTTCATGGACTGTCGTTGGATGTCTTATGCCGAGGGACTTTCAGATACGCCAAACGGCTGGAGACGGTATGCGAAATTGCTGGCCATGCGAAATTCGGACGACCCGAAAGAAATCGAATCGCTTGATCGACGGATGTGTCGCGGTTGGTGTATCGGAGCGGAGGAATTTCGAAAGACTGTTTCGGAAGATTTTCTAGAAAAGGAGGGCGCGGCGCGGCTGGAGAAGCAAGGCTTGAGGGATTTCAACGAGGCGAGATGGGAGACCGGACCATAACAAGGAAAGGGCGAGAGGGGCTTCGCCCACTCTCGCCTCTCTGGGATTCCTGCCAAAAGTCTTTCCATTCCATGCTAGCTGGTTTAGCTCGGGTTCGGAAACGCGCTCTTGACCGAATTTCGCATTGACTGTTCAAAGGGCAACTTCTCTCTTTACGATTTTCGATGCTATTCTTCAGCCCTCTCTTCCTCTTTGCTTTCCTGCCGATCGTTTGGATCGTGTTCAGGGCAATTGGAGGCAAGGTTCCTAGCTGGGTTTCGATTATTTGGCTCCTCCTTTCATCTTGGGTATTCTACGCTTGGGCCTATCCGGTTCACCTCCTCTGGCTCATCGGATCCATTTCAACGAACTTCCTTTGTTCGATCGCAATTCAGCGACATTCAGGAACACCGAAAGCGAAACAACTCCTCGTCGCCGGGATAGCGATCAACCTACTGCTCCTGGGCGGTTTCAAATATTCCGGGTTCGCCACCGAGTCCTTTGCTACGGTGTTCGGGCTTTCCCTTCAGCCCCCATCATTTCTTCTGCCGCTCGCGATTTCATTTTTCACGTTTCAGCAGATATCCTATTTGGTAACGACCTACCGCGAACAACGGTTAATCGCCCGCCCACTCGAATACGCTCTCTATGTTTCCTTCTTTCCTCAGTTGATAGCAGGGCCAATCGTTCAACCCGGGGAAATGATTCCCCAACTACAATCTAAGACTTTCGGCAAAACCAACCGTAACGATATCGCTCTCGGTCTCTGCCTCTTCACCATCGGCTTAGGAAAAAAATCCTTCTTGCCGATAATTTAGCCCCCATCGCCGACGCCGCTTTTGGACAAATTGCTCAAGGCAACCCCCTCTCTGCCCTAGCCGCTTGGATGGGCCTACTTGCATTCACCCTGCAAATCTATTTCGACTTCTCCGCCTATTCGGAAATGGCGCTTGGCTTAGGTCGCCTCTTCGGAATTCGCCTTCCCGAAAATTTCGCCTCTCCTTACCGAGCTTTTAGTATAATCGATTTCTGGAGACGCTGGCACATTACGCTGTCGAACTTCTTCAAAAACTTCCTCTACATTCCGCTTGGCGGTAACCAAAAGGGCTTCTTCAGAAAACACTCGAATATTCTGCTGACCATGACCATCGCCGGATTATGGCACGGCGCGAACTGGACCTTTCTGATTTGGGGCTTCGCCCACGGTCTGTTCCTATCGATCAATCATTTCTGGCGTTTCTCCCGCATTAAGCTGCCATTTGCCGCTTCCTGGCTGCTCACGTTCATACCCGTCACGCTTTGCTGGACGTTCTTTAGAGCGGAAAACCTAACGGACGCCCTCCACTATTTTTCAGCCCTAGCAGGAAAGCACGGATGGAGCTCTACCGACGGGCTTTCATTTATCGAATATCTGCAAACCCTCCTTCAAATGGATATCTGGAAACCAGTCCACTTCGCTATCCATTTTCTCGGCTGGTACCCTGGTCTGATCAATGGAATCCATATTGGACAGTTTCTCTTCTCCGAAACGGTTCTGACTTTCATTCAAATAACCACTGCGATGCTAATCGTGCTCCTTTTTCCGAGACCTCTCGCCTGGATAAGCAATCCGATTAATGGAGAAGCTCGCTTTAGCAAAAAAGCCGCCCTACTTTGCTCCGCTATTATCGTGATTATTATAGTCCAAAGCGGAACATTTCAAACCGCACCGTTCATCTACTTTCGCTTTTAATCCATGTCAGCTTCGAAGTTCCTTACGTGGTTTGCCCTTTCTTTCGCAGGATTTCTCGCGATTGCCGTAGCGCTATTTTGCCTTCACTTGGGGCAACCTTGGTGGCCCCATCATCACAACCGAGAAGTTAGAATCGCCAAACATCACATTGCTGATTCTGTCGAAGGCCCAACCATTTGGCTGCAAGGCGGATCATCCACATGGTTTGGCTTCGATTCAAGACAACTCAGTTCGGAAACTGGCTGTGAAGTAGTAAACCTGGCCTTCAATGTAACGATGCCCTCCGAATTCTGCTTCGACGAAATCAGGCGATTTGCTAGACCGAATGACGTCGTGATTCTCGGATTGGAGAATTCCATGTATTTTCGCGATTACTACTCGAGCTACGCGGTAAACGAACTCGCGATTTGGGCGCCTGATTTTTTCTGGAGCCTTAGTTGGGAACGAAAAGCGAAGTACCTCAAATATCTTTCCTGGAGAAAAGTCATTTCCGGCTTAGTGACCCGCTTAGGGAAAACCACGGGCTCCTTCCAACGGCAGCTTAAACCCCTCGAAACCGATCAAGTCATCGCTAATGCAAAGGCCCATTGGAACGGCGACTACACTGGCGAAGTCCCCGCATATTACAATTACCTGACGATCAATCGCCACGGAGATTTCGAGCACAGCAATCACACCCTATGGAGAGGCGTTCACGATTACAATCTAATGGGCGATCGGCCAATCTCCGAAATGACACGCCAAGACGTTGCCGAATTCGTCGATTGGACCCGATCGAATGGTATTCACGTTTTCATGTCATGGATACCCATGGCGCAAAACGAGAAGCTCGATCTTAACCATCCCAAAGCGATCGCTAGCCTTTCCAGAATCCGATCGTTTACGACATCCTTCGATCTCGAATTCCTCGGAGCCCCCGAAGATTTCATTGTGGAGATCGACGAACTCTACGACACCAGCCATCACTTAACTACAGCCGGCGCTAGTAGACGCACGGAAACGCTCATTCCTTTCCTAAAAGCCGCTCTCGCTAAGCTTGAAGACTCTTCAGCGAAAACGGAAAAATAAGACGGGCCGAGACAAAGTCCCGGCCCGAAAAGAGAGAGCCGTTTATATGATTGCTAGGATCTCAATCCCAAGGAAATCCTCGAGCTCTCCTTGACGGGCGTTTAAAAACGCCCGTTTCGGAGGGTAAGGTTGCTCATCGCTGGATTTCCAGTAACTCGAACCAAGAACCTTAAGAAACGCCAAACAGCGTCTCTTACCTATCCTAACGACGCCATTCCTGAGTAGCTTTACCCAATCTTACCGATTTTCTCGAAATCAGCTCAAAGATACGGGATCGGCATCCATCACTTGGATCACATCCTTAGGCCAGTTTATGGTTGTCGCTATGCCAACGAGCTCCGCCATCGAAGCGCCTATATTGCTCGTAAAGTACCAAACCTGAAAGCGATAGTTGTCTTTCATCTTCTCAATCGAACAAGGAACCGGTCCACGTAATTCCACGCGTGCTCCCATTTGCGCTTCGACTCGCTTGGCAAATTGCTCCGCGAAAAACGAAACTTTATCCGGATTCGGGCCGCGAAAAACCTGACGTATCAAATGGCGATACGGAGGGTACTGAAAACGTTCTCGCGACTCCGCCTCGACATCGAGAAAAGCGTCCACCTCCCCTCTCCTCGCAAATTGAATCGGATCCGCATGTGGCGTAAACGTCTGCACCACGACCTCCCCCGCTAAATCGCCTCGCCCTGCTCTTCCGGAAACCTGCACCAATAATTGAAAAGTACGCTCGTTCGCCCTAAAATCGGGGATGTGCAACGACAGGTCCGCGTCTACCATCCCCACCAACGTTACATTCGGGAAATCCAATCCTTTTGCGATCATTTGAGTCCCCACTAACACATCGATTTTACCGGAACGAAAATCCCCTAAAATTTCGCGAAACAGATGCTTCCGACCCATCGTATCCGCGTCAATCCGAACTACCTTTGCATTCGGAAGCACTTTCGTAACGGCATCCTCGATACGCTGAGTCCCCATTCCTTTCCAACGAATTTTGGGACTTTTGCACTCTGGACACTGCTTCGGAGCATTTGCTTCATCTCCGCAAAGATGACACTTGAGCGTCTCATCACTCCGATGATAGGTCATCGGCACACTACAATGATCGCAAATCACAACATGCCCACAATCATGACATATCATACTCGATGAAAAACCACGACGATTAATAAACAAAATGCTCTGCTCCTTTTGTTCAAATCGGTTTCTCAATTTCTCAACGAGTAGAGTCGACAACTGCGTCGCCTTGCGTCGGCGAG